>ERZ826613.4332-NODE-4332-length-10588-cov-4.553973_pt1 | contig 10588 bp, 6 predicted proteins | sample MGYA00519925_ERZ826613 | MGnify/ENA primary metagenome ERZ826613 (study PRJEB31778, sample SAMEA3449236) | human gut metagenome | biome: human gut; feature: human-associated habitat; material: faeces | place: United Kingdom | collected 2010/2012 ... | reverse complement strand
TGGGCCTGCGCGATGACCAGATCATCAGCAAGTACAATGTTCCCGAGGGCGCTGAGTGCGACACCGCTCTGCGTGAGCTGGTTGAGGCTGGCTGTAATGTCATCTTCGCCACCAGCTTTGGCTACGAGGATTATGTCAAGGAAGTAGCTGCCGCCGTAGGTTTTGATGACCCCTACTTCTTCTCGCGGAAATTCAAGGATTTTTATGGGAAAACGCCGAGCGAATATGCTGAAGCGTAAAGGGCGCATTCGGCTGTTTCGTGGCAGCATTGAATTTCAGAAACCGATAAGGGGAACGGACACATGAGCAAATATGATGCGCTTTGGGCATACATACAAGGGCGTAATGAAGAAACGCTGGTTTTGAGTTTTGCGGATATTGCGCAAATTGCCGGTACACCGTTGGAGCAACGCCCTGACCAGCGAGGCATTTGCCGCTTTTATTTAGGAGCATAACTCTGCCCGTTCTCAAGCACAGATCAAGCGGCGCGAGCGTGAGAAAGCCTCGGTTCGTGCCAAAATCGAACATGTCTTTGCGGTTCTGAAACTCCAGCTTCTATACCGAAAGACACGATATAGAGGCTTGCAAAAACAAACTGCAAAAGTGAATATCCTGCTTGCATTAGCAAATCTGATCCTCGCTGACAGACCCTGTCTGACGGCTTGATTTATTTTTGCCTTGCGAGCAAATTCAGGAGCGCTTCCAGCTGTTTACGGGTTGGTTGCTCTCCGTTTTTTCTTTTATGGCATTGCGCGGTGTTGCCTTAGAAACTACTATCTGTCGCGCCTTATACTGCCTCAGTAGGGATCATTTCTTTCCTATACTGCGCCGGTGACTTCCCTATCTCTTTCTTAAACACCCTGCTGAAATACAGCGGGTTCTCATATCCTACGATTTCGGAAATTTCCTTGATGTTGTAGGTCGTCCGCTCCAACAGGCTTTGGGCGTTGACCATGCGCAAGGAGAGGATGTACTGGGCCGGGGACATACCTGCGTACTGTTTGAAATTGTGTATAAACCAGTTGGTGCTGATGTGCAGGGATTCCGCATAATCGTCTATGCTGATCTTTGTGTTATAGTTCTCGTTGAAGTAAGCCGCCGCGCGTTCAATTTGCTCTTGGACGTTGCCGGTGGCTTTTTTCTGTTCATGCTGTTGGCGGTCCACCAACAGCAGAATATCGTTGAACAGCGATGCAATATAGTCCTCGTACCCATAGCGGCACAGCTGCAACTCCTGAATGATTTTGCGGAACAACGCCTTGTAATCCGGCAGTACACCGCAGTAGAACACATGCTCATCGAGCGAGATGCCGTGATACGCCAGTATGTTCTTTACATCGCTGCCTGTGAAGTGAATCCAGAAAACTTCCGGGTTATCTTCCAGATAATATACATATTTTTGGATTTCTTCCGGCTTGTACAGCACCATATGGCCCGCGCTGACGATTTCTTCCTTGCCGTCAAACCAGAAATGCGTCTTGCCGTTTGCCACATATAAAATCTGGTAATCCCTGCGCCCTTTCTGCCAGTAAGTCGGTAGGTTGGGGCGCGTTTTCAGCCGGTAGGTGCCACAGCTGCCCACCACCAACGGCGTGGAATTGTCTTTGAAATCTGTACGGGAATTGTTCAGATAGCCAGAGTTAATGTACACAAAAATCTCCTCCCGTTTTTGTGAATATTGCGAGGTGCTTCGTCCATTTTACCTTCACTTTACAAAAAGCCATTGATTTTGTGCATGTTTAGTGCAATACCGTTTATGTTTTATTGTATATAGAAATTGTATAATAATTTCAGACGAAACGCAAGCAGAACTGTATAAATCACAGGAGGAGAATGGATGATTATTCCGCACTATTACGAGGACCCGCACACACTGCATGTGGGTACCATGCCGAATCGTGCATATTACATTCCGGCATCCCGGCGCAGCGATGCCTTAGTCGAGCACCGCGAGACCTCGGATCGCTTCCAGCTTTTGAACGGAAGCTGGAAATTTCGGTACTACGCCAGTATTTATGACTTGCAGGATGCTTTCTATGAGGTCGGCTATGATGCCTCCGCTTTTGACAGCATCCCGGTCCCCAGCGTGTGGCAGAACCACGGTTACGACCACCACCAGTACACCAACATCCGTTATCCATTTCCCGCTGATCCGCCGTATGTTCCCAAAGAGAATCCCTGCGGCGCTTACCTCTACGACTTCACCTACCAAAAGGATGCCGCTGCCCCGCGCGCATTTCTGAATTTTGAGGGCGTTGCCTCCTGTTTCTACGTCTGGCTCAACGGTCAGCTTGTCGGGTACAGTCAGGTCGCCCATTCCACAAGCGAGTTCGATGTAACGAAGTTTTTACAGGACGGCACCAACCATCTGGCGGTCCTCGTGCTGAAATGGTGCGATGGCAGCTACATGGAAGATCAGGATATGTTCCGCATGAACGGCATTTTCCGTGATGTCTACCTGCTGCACCGACCGGAACAGTGCATCGAGGACTATTTCATCACCACCGACATCCACGGCAGCACCGCAGAGGTTGCTGTCCGCCTGCGTTACTACGATTCCGCCGTTGCCACCCGCATCACCCTCTACGATGCAGCCGGCACGATGGTCGGCAGCGTAACGCCCGTGGAAGCACCGGATGATGCGGAATTCCCCTATCATGCAGAAATCACCGTTGTTGACCCGACACTCTGGAACGCAGAGCAGCCCTACTTATATACCCTTGTGTTGGACACGCCCAACGAGACTATTACGGACCGTGTGGGCATCCGTGAGGTTCATGTTGCCAACAACCAGATTTATGTCAACGGCCAGTCCATCAAGTTCCACGGTGTAAACCGCCACGAATCCGACCCCGTCACGGGATATGCTGTTGGCTTTGAGCAGACGAAAAAAGACCTGCTCATGATTAAAAAGCACAACTTTAATGCCATCCGCACCAGCCATTACCCGGATGTGCCTTACTTCTATCAGCTCTGCGACCAGTACGGCTTCTTTGTCATTGATGAAGCCGACAACGAGAGCCACGGTGCGTCCGAATACTATTGCGAGGGCAACGAAAGCTGGCCCAACCACGTTGAAAACTGGAACAAGCCCATCGCAGACAACCCGGAGTTCACCGAGGCCACCGTAGACCGCACCCGCCGCTGCGTGGAGCGCGACAAGAACCGTCCCTGCGTCATCATCTGGTCGATGGGCAACGAGAGCGCCTACGGCTGCACGTTTGAAGAAGCGCTGGCATGGACAAAGAGTTTTGACCCCCGCCGCCTGACCCACTACGAGAGCGCCCAGTACCGCAGCAAGAACCGTAAATACGATTTCTCGAACATTGATATGTTCAGCAATATGTACCCTTCTCTCGAAAGCATTCAGGAATATCTGGACAACGAGCCGGACAAACCCTATATCATGTGCGAGTACAGCCACTGCATGGGCAACGGCCCCGGCGATTTGGAGGATTACTTCCAGTTCATTCAGAGCCATGATGGCTTGGTCGGCGGTTTCCTGTGGGAGTGGTGCGACCACGGTATTTATAAAGGGAAGATGCCAGACGGCCGCGGCATCTATTATTACGGCGGCGACCACAATGAGTGGCCGCATGACGGCAACTTCTGCATGGACGGTCTGGTTTACCCCGACCGCCGCCCGCACACCGGGCTGTTGGAGTTCAAGAACGTCTATCGCCCGGCGCGTGTTGTGAAGTACGACCGGGAATCCGGCATGCTCACGCTGCACAACTACATGGACTTTGTTGATTTGACCGAGTATGCCGCACTAACCTATCAGGTAAGCTGCGACGGCGAGGTCATCGACAACGGCTTCATCCCTTACCCTGACGGTTTCACCCTGCCGCCGCACAGTGAAAACGCCTTGCCGTTGGCCGTCCATATTCCCGATAAAGGCAAGTGTTTCCTGAAAATCTTCTACCATTGCGATAAAGACCTGTCCTTGCGTTCGGAAGATCATCTTCTGGGTTTTGATGAAATCCTGCTGGAAAACGAAGACAGCCGCAACCAGAAAACCTTGGCTATGTGGAGTGATGCCTCTTCCAACAGCACAATCACTGTTCAGGAGACGGACCGCCATTTGACGCTGCGCGGCAAGAACTTCACCTACAACTTTAATAAGCTGACGGGTCTGTTCGCCGCGATGCAGTACGAGGATGCAGTCCTGTTGGACAAGGAAATGGAGTTCAACATCTGGCGTGCTCCTACGGACAATGACCGCAAGCTGAAGCTGGATTGGCTGGCTGCCCGCTATGACCACTGTATGACCAACGCCTACCGCACCGAATATCAGGTGACGGACAGCGGTGTGACTCTGCGCGCCAAAGTCGGCATTGCACCGATCAGCTTGCAGAAATTCCTTGATTTGGATGTCTGCTGGACGATTTCCAACAGCGGTGCAGTAACGCTGGCACTGCACGCTGAGCGCAACACGGTATTCCCCGAACTGCCGCGCTTTGGCCTGCGCCTGTTCCTGCCAAAAGAAATGGCCCGCGTCAGTTACTTCGGCATGGGTCCGATGGAAAGCTACTGCGACAAGCACCATGCTGCCAGCCACGGCTACTTCAGTTCCACCATCTGGCAGCAGCACGAGGACTACATTCGCCCGCAGGAGAACGGCAGTCACTATGATTGCGATTATGTCCAGCTGGATGGCGCTGGCATCAAGCTTACCGCTGTCGGTGCAAAGCCGTTCTGCTTCAACGCCTCGCACTACACGCAGGAAGAGTTGACTGAAAAGGCGCACAACTATGAGCTGCATCCCTGTGACAGCACCGTTCTCTGCCTTGACTATGCACAGAACGGCATCGGCTCTGCCAGCTGCGGGCCGCGCCTGGCGGAGCAGTACCGCCTTGACGACGCTTCCTTCGATTTCAGTATCCGTCTGATTCCCGAAAAAGCATAACCTCTACACAAAAGAATGGAGAAATTCTCATGTCTGAAAACACTGAAAGACGTTATTTGAAGTGGTATAACAAGGTCGGATACGGCTCCGGCGATGTTGCGGGCAACGTGGTCTATGCGTTCCTCTCCTCGTTCGTTATGATTTACCTGACCGACACCGTCGGCCTGAATCCCGGCATCGTCGGCACGCTGATTGCTGTGTCCAAGCTGTTTGATGGCCTTACCGACATCTTCTTTGGCTCGATGATCGACAAGACGCACTCCAAGCTGGGCAAGGCTCGCCCGTGGATGCTCTACGGCTACATCGGCTGCGCCATCACGCTGGTCGGCATCTTCGCCATCCCCATGGGCATGAGCGAGTTTGCCAAGTACGCATGGTTCTTTATCTGTTATTCCCTGCTGAACGCTGTGTTCTACACGGCCAACAACATCGCCTACTCTGCCTTGACTTCCCTTGTCACCAAGAACAGCGCCGAGCGAGTCGAGATGGGTTCCTACCGCTTCATGTTCGCATTCGCCACCAGCCTTGCCATTCAGTCTTTCACACTGCTGGCTGTCTCTGCACTGGGCGACACTGCCGAAGCATGGCGTACCGTGGCTATCGTCTATGCCATTATCGGTCTGATCGTCAACACGCTCTCTGTTTTCTCCGTCAAGGAGTTGCCGGAGGAAGAGTTTGTCGATACCACGGATAAAGCCGAAATCGAGAAAGACGAGAAGTACGGTCTTGTCGAAGCTGCCAAGCTGCTGGTCTCCAACAAATACTACCTGATGATCTGCGTCACCTACATTTTGCAGCAGATTTACGGTGCCATGATCAGTATGGGTACCTACTACACTGCTCATATCCTTGGCGACAAGAACCTGTTCGGCGTGTTCTCCTGGGCCATCAACATTCCTTTAATTATTGCACTGGTCTTTACCCCGACCCTCGTTGCCAAGATGCACGGTATGTACAAACTGAACATCGGCAGCTATGCCCTTGCTACCGTGGCCCGCGCGCTCGTTGCCGTGGCCGGCTATACTGGCACCGGCGATGTCAAGATGATGCTGCTCTTCACGGCCATCGCTGCACTGGGTCAGGGCCCGTGGCAGGGCGACATGAACGCCGTTATCGCCTCCTGCTCCGAGTACACTTGGCTGACGAAGCACAAGCGCGTGGACGGCACGATGTACTCCTGCACCTCGCTCGGTGTCAAGCTGGGCGGCGGTCTCGGCACCGCCATCACCGGCTGGCTGCTGGCGTTCAGCAACTACGATAAGGCGCTGGCTGTGCAGCCGGAATCCTGCATCAATATGCTGAAACTCATGTACCTCGTAATTCCCTTTGTGCTGGACGCCATCATCACCTTTATCCTCTCCCGCATGAAGGTCGAGGAGGCCAACGATAAGATCCGCGCCGAAATGAAAAACTGATATTCACTATTCTCCTTCTCAAAATACCTCACGCGTGCGATTTGCGCGCGAGGCATTTTTCGTTATATCAAACTTTTTAACTGAAATTATTATATACCTATTGAAATTTGCTATACAAACCAAAATTGCATCAATAATGGGGAGGCTGTTCCCATTATTGATGCAATTTTGGTTTACATGCTCTTATTTTGATTTTGCATTGATCAGGCTTTCTTCGTCACATACCCCTTGCGCATGACGGAGGTGATCTCGATCTGCGCGCCGAGCTTGTGGCGCAGCTTGGCGATGTGCATATCAACCGTTCGGGTGTGGATGGGCGCGGTGATACCCCAAACCTGCGCCAACAGCTCGGAGCGGGTGGTAATGCGGCCGGCGTTGTCGAGCAGATACAGCAACAGGTCGAACTCAGTCTGCGTCAAGTACACAGCCTTGCCATTTTGCGATACCTGCCGTGCGGCGGCGTCAATTTGTAAATTGATGTTGTTCATCATGTGTAATACCTGATTATTCGTAAAATCCGGCGTGACCGTTGTCTAGCAGCCATGCGTGTATAGTACTGATTTACAAACCTCTGCAAAGGCTCACAACGCGTCCAAATCTACGCCTGCCCACTCGTAGGCTTCCGTCAAATCGTTGCCGATGGCCCATGCAAGCGCCGCGGCTACAACGACCAAAAATATCGGCACCCACAGCAAATTGTACGGCGCGCCCGCGGCGTTCGTGCCCTGCGTTTGGCACAGTGCGGCGGCGTGGAACAGCGGGTAAAAGCCCAGCCATTCGATGCCGTTGCTCATGCCCGAAAGCGCCAGCAGCGCGGGCAGGCAGTAGCCGACCGCCGAAACGAACAGCGCCGCCAACAGGTTGCCCAGTTTCTGCCCCAGCCACAGCGTCAGCCGTGCCATGCACAGGCAGGCCGCCGCGCGGCAAAGCAGCCAGAACAGCAGCAAATCAGACAGCGTGATACATTTCGGTACAGCCTCCAACTCCGAAATGCTCATCGCCGGGGCCAGCAGCGCGGGCAGACCGTAATCCCGCAGGATCTGCCACAGATGCGGCAAACCCGTTCCGAGAGTGATCCCTGCCGCAACGAGCGTGCTTTGCCGCAGCTTTGCTTTCGCGGTATATTTCCGACCCAACGGCGTGGCTGCCAGAATCTCATCCATGCCGCCTTTGCGTTCCATGGCGAATAAGCCGCTGAAGCACAGTGCGCACAGTAGCCCGGCCCACAGCGTGTCCTGCACGTCAGCGGTACCGCTGAAGCCGAACAGCTTTTTGTAGCCGCTCTCGTACACCAGCCACGCGCCGGGGTGCTCTTTCAGATAGTAGTTGATGTTGTTCTGCACGACCTGTTGGTAAATGTTGTATTTTTGCTGTAATGCGCCGTAGGCCAGCATCGCCTCGCTGCTCAGCTCGCTGCGCGCCACGCGCCGCTGTACGGCCAGCATCGGGGCAAACTCCTCGCCCTGCGCGGTCAGCCAATCGCGGCTCTCTGCCGTCCACGGGCCGGAGATATGCTTCATGTAGTAGGCATAATAAATTTCGTCGGCATCAATATAGCTTTCGCTTGTCACGCCCTGATACACGCCGAACGCCAAGAACGCTGCCAGGAACACCGCTGCGCCGTTCAGCACAAACAGCTTGCGGCCCTCTTCCTTTATAATAGAGGTCGCTTTCGTCCTGCGCGTCAGCCCCAACACAAGGCCGCGCTTGGCGGCGGGCAGCAGCTGTGCGCGGGCGAATACCGTGCAGAACGCCGCAGCGAACAGCGCTCCGTAGAACACCGCCGCCGTCCACTCGACCAGCGGCAGCCCGATCGGTGTGCCAAACCAGAACAGGTTGCGATAGTTGCCGAGCAGTTCGTTGGTCTGCAGCAGGCTGACGAGGTTCGCGTATTTAACCACGTTGAGGTGGCTCGTGGCCGGAATAGCCGCGCGCACGCCGTACATCGCCAACGGCAGCGCCAACGCGCCGATCCAGCCCGCGGCGGCGCGGCGCGCCGTCAGCGCCGCCAACATGACCCAAAGGCCCATCACGAACGCCCCGGCCCACTTGGCCAGCAAAAACCGCAGCAGATACCGCCCGACCGTGATCTGCATCGTGCAGCGCATCAGGGCCGGCACGCTCTGAATCGTGCGCGTCAGCGGGCCCAAACCGAAGCTCGCACCGCAGTAGGCGAGATTTACGCCGTACAAAAGCGCCAACACAGCCAACAGGCTGACGCCGAACGCCGCTAATTTGGCCAACGCCGTTTGCAGACGCCCGCCCGGCAGGCTGCGCACAAGGCTCAGCAGTCCGCTGTCGCGCTCCTGCCGCACAAGGATCAGCGCCAGCAAGAGCATAGATGCCAGCAAAATCAGGTCGGTAAAGGCGTAGGAGATTGCCGTGTACAGGCCCTTTTGCGGGTAATAGTCGATCTCGGTCGCAGTCAGCCCCGCATACACCTTGGCCGTGGCTTCGATGTTCTTTAAGTCGTAGCCGGTTTTGTCGTTCTGAAAGATCGAGATGCCCGCCAACTGCGTTGCTTTGGTCTGCACGCCGTCCAGAAAATCGGTGTAGGCGGCCACGGTGTCGTACTCGTTCTGCAGCTGATTAAACAGGCGATATTCGGTGTTCAGGTCGTCGGTGAACAGTGTATAGCTCTTGTCCTTGTATTCCTGCTCGTAGGCATCGAACATCGCAGCGTTCTCGTCGCGGTAGGCTTGCAGGTAGCTGCTCCCGGCGTAGGCCATATCGCGGTAGAAGCCGCCGATCTTGACAAGGCTCTCAATCTCGGTATATTTCCCGTGCAGGTACGCGCCCTTTTCTTCCATTGTCAGGCCGTCGAGCTGCGCGCCGACGGCGCGGTAGACCGCGGCGGACGGCTGCCCCGCGGTCGGGCGGGTGCCCATCCAGAGCAGCAGCAGATTGGCGGCGGCCAGCACGGCCAGCAAAAGCGGGAACAGCCGGTTGCCCCACACCTTGCGCAGCTCGGCCCAAAACAGACTCATTTGCCGTCCCCCTCGCCGAACACGTTCAGATACACGTCCTCCAGTCCACCGCCCGGGGCGTAGGTTTCAATCAGCTTCGGCACGGGGGCGGCATCCACAATTTTCCCGGCACGCAGCAAAATCACTTTTGTTGCCACGCTTTCCACGTCCGAGACAACGTGCGTTGCCACCAGAATGATGCGGTCCTGTGCCATGCCGGCCAGCAGCTCGCGCAGGCGCACGCGCTCCTTGGGGTCAAGGCCGGCGGTCGGCTCGTCCAAAATCAGCAGCTTGGGGTCGCCCAACAGGGCGGCGGCCAGCAGCAGGCGCTGCTTCATGCCGCCGCTGTAGGTGAAGGGATACTGAGCGGCCACCTCTTCCTCGTCACCGATGTAAAAACGCTTCATCAGCTTTACCGCCTCGGCGATGGCTTCTTTTTTTCCAATCTTCTGATGCTCGATCATGGGTTCCGCCACCTGAAAACCAACGGTCAGAAGAGGATTCAGGCCGTTTCCGCTTCCCTGGGGCACATAGGAAATTCTGGCTCCGCGGATCTTGTCCAGCTGACGGCGTTTCATCCGGATCAGGTCTTCCCCTTCAAAAAAAGCCTCCCCAGTCACAATGGCATTTTCCGGCAAAAGATGAAGGATTGCCAGAAGAAGAATGCTTTTTCCACTTCCTGTTTCACCGACGATGCAGACTTTTTCTTTTTTATTCACCGTCAGGCTCACATTTTCCACTGCCTGGACCCCATGGCCGGAGGCAAAACGCACGGATACATTTTTTACATCAAGAAGCATCCTCACTCTCCTCCTTTCTTGATCTTACCGTAGTAACCGATGAGCATAAACCCAAACACACAGACACAGATGCAGATGATAGGCGGCACATACCACCAATACTGCTTTTTCATGATGCTGTTTCGGAAAAAGGCATAATGAAGGACACTGCCCCAGCTTTTCTCTCCGAACTCACCCAGTCCCAGAAAGCTTAAACCTGCTTCTGTCATCATGGCTCCTGAAATGGCCATGGCTCCACGGGTCAGGATGATATCCTTGATATTTGGCAGGATGTGTTTGAACAGGATCACGACCGGATGGACACCCATGGTTTTTTCGATTTTGATAAACGGCAGCTCCTTCAGCTGCATGACCCTGGAACGCAGAATCCTTGCAGTACCGGTCCAGGCAGTCACACTGATCGCAATGATCAGACTCCATTTTCCCGGATTCAGGTAAGCCACCAGAAGAACAGTCAGCGGAAGGCTTGGCACTGCCATGGCCATATTGGTGATGGCT
>ERZ826613.4314-NODE-4314-length-10619-cov-2.460716_pt1 | contig 10619 bp, 10 predicted proteins | sample MGYA00519925_ERZ826613 | MGnify/ENA primary metagenome ERZ826613 (study PRJEB31778, sample SAMEA3449236) | human gut metagenome | biome: human gut; feature: human-associated habitat; material: faeces | place: United Kingdom | collected 2010/2012 ... | reverse complement strand
ATTTTTTTATTTTCTTATTCAACTGACAAAGTCTTTACTCTGATATTATCTTTTTTGCTTAATAATAATACAGCTGTTAAAATTGCTATAAGCCCCACGATATCAATTCCTGTAAATTTTGTCTTTAACCATAATGCGGAAATAATGGTGGCTGATACTGGCTCTACACATGCAATCATACTTGCCTTTACCGAGCCGATATCGCTCACACCTTGTAAATACAGTGTAAATGCAAGTGCGGTCCCAATCAAAACAATTGCTCCTACACCTAAAACAAGTGGTAAATGAAAAGCAATTTTATAGTTCCAATATCCAAATACAAAAAATAAGAAAATACCACCTATCATCATGCCAAAACCAACAATTACGATACTTCCATAACGACTAATTAAATTTCCTGGCAGCATTGTATAAAGTACCAGTGCGACTGCGGAACTCAGTCCCCAGAATAATCCCTCTTTCGAAATTACAAGTGTTCCTGGATTTCCATGTGTTGCAAGCAGAAATGTTCCGGTAATCGCAAGCAAGATTGCACCCAGTTCTTTTTTCGATGGAAGCCTCCTTCCCATCACGCAGGAGATAATCATAATCAAAGCCGGACCTAAATACTGCAATACAGTAGCCGTTCCCGCATTCGAATAAGCAATTGCAGTCAAATACATATATTGACAATTGGTAAGTCCCAAAATTGCAAATAAGATAAGTCTTATTGCATCTTTTTTGTTTTTCCAGACTGCAGTCATTTCTTCCCGATGACTGATGGCAGATACACCAAGCAAAATAATTCCGCTAAATAACATTCTTGTTACTGTCAGCCATTCCGAAGCTAAATCTTCAAATGTAAACAGGTACTGTCCACATGTTCCGGAAAATCCCCATAAAATCCCACCAAACAATGCAAATAAGAAACCTCTTATTTTTTGTTTTTCTGAATTTTTTCTTTTTTTGGTCTGCATAATTTATCCTCTTTTTATTCCCATTTTCAGTCAATTAAATCATTTTGAAATCTTGATAAATGCTCATAAGGAAGAATCAAGCGTCCTCTGTACAATCCACATCCATCATTAATCAGCCTGTTATCAACTGCTGAGAACATATTTACATCAAGTTTTGATAAATCCAGCTCCAAAAGACGCATCCCTCGTTCATATGCCTCATCAAAATACAAACATTCGCCTTTCGGAATCTGGTTTCTTTTTCTTCGTTCTTTTTCCTGCTTTTTTTCATATACACGATGATTTGCTGCTCCAATTTCAGCCACATCATCCATCCTCTTGGTCCGAAGCTGTACTTCCATATAACTTCGTGAACTATTATCATAAAATGTAATGTGAAGAGACTGATACTCATTTTCTTCATGATTAGATACATAATCCCTGTAATAAGGCTTCACTTCCGGATTTAATAAAGATGAACAGCTTTCCTGCACACCATTTGCAGGCTCTGCTGTAAATCCACGCTCCTCTAAAAATTCCGGCAGTACATTTGCAATCTCATACAAACAGTTTAATTCAGCATCTCTTCTTTCCTGTTCACTTTTAAAATGACATTTCGGCATAGAAATTACAATTCGATAGGCAATCAAATCTCGAAAACAGCTTAATTTCTTTTTTAATTCGGAGACTGACGGATAAACCTGATGTTCGGAATAATATTCATAAATATATTCCATCACATAACTGTTGAATTTTTCCTCCGCCCGAATCAAAGATTTGATTCTTCCCTTAAAAGTAAAAGCAAGATATGGATATTCCTTTGCCATATATTTATAAAATTCACGGATTTTCTGGGACTGTGCCGTCAAGAAATCATTATGTTCAAGGAGTTCACGAATCTGAATTAAAAAATGACTGTGAATCCGGTTAATTTCATTTTTATTTTCTTTTGCACTTTTTTTTAAATCATCGATATATTTTTGCAAAATGCGAAAAATCGTATCTCCATCATATAGATAATCGTTTAGCGTAATCATTTTATACTCTCCATTTCCATAAAAACGGCCATTTAACTAACATAAATGACCGTTTTTTTAACATCTTCCACAATTTTGACATGGATTACATCTTTTCTTTTTTAGCTTTGGATACCACATACAAAATTCGGCTTTTATCTCTTTTTCTTTCAGATTATATTCTGCCTTATCATAACGAGTGACAAACGTTATCTTCTCTCCATCCTGTTCTACTTTAAGTGGATAAATCGTAACCTGTTCTGGATGCATACAGCTTTGATATAAAACAGGACTATAAACTTTGTCATTCACCTTCACAGACTGGCTGATTGTGCAGACACTCCAATGTGTGTCATTTGTTCTCGAAATTGTCTCTATGCCATAGCACTGATACTCTTTTGGAACTTTGTATGTATCAATCTCAAATGTACCCATTCTTGTTTTTAATTGTTTCATTTTTCTTTTTATGACAGCAGGCTTCTTACCATTTCAGCGTCAAATACTACTTTAGATACATGATTTACCTCGATTTGATAAAGTGCATTTGCTGCAATATGTTCCGCTGCCTGTTCTAAGTCACGAATTCCACTTGTATTTTCATGCAGTTTAATTACCATATCTAAGGCTTCTTCTGTCACAATACATTCACTTTCTTTCATACTCATTCTTCTAAACACTTTTGGAAGTGCAAATTTAGAGAAGATAATCTTTTTCTCTTCTGGTGTATAATCCGGAATATCAATTACCGCAAAACGAGACATCAAAGGTGCACTAATCTGTGACTTATCGTTTGCCGTTGCAATCGGATAAACCCCTACTGTCGGAATCAGACATTCGATATAGTTATCTGTAAATCCAAGATTATCAAGCAGGGTTAAAAGCACATCCGCCGGATTTCCATTTCCTTTTCCGGATGCTGCTTTATCTAACTCATTGATAATGAAAACCAGATTTGACTCTCCTGACATCGCAAAGGCTTCCATGATGATTCCAGGTTTTGCATTTGCATAAACACGGGAACTTCCTGTCAGCTGTTCCGGGTCATTGATGGAGCTCATATCAAGCGTTGTCCACGGCAATTTTAAGATACGGGCAACCGCATAAGCAATCTGTGATTTTCCTGTTCCTGCCGGACCAACTAATAACAGACCATAAGCCGGAAGTGTATGCGTACGATTAATCTGAATAATGGTTTCCATAATTCTCTGTTTGACACGTTCCATTCCATAAAGTTCTTCATCTAAAATCTTACGAGCTTCTTCCGGGTCAATGGATTCAAAATAATTACTCTTCCACTGAATATTCATCATAATAGAAAGCGCTCTTTGTGCATGGCGTCTTTCTTCCGGTGAAACTTCATGAGAACGTGCAACTGCAAGATTTCGTCTGGCCCAGAGACGGATATTATCCGGCATCGTCTTTCCTGCACAGTTCATAAAATCTGTAATACTCTGAATACTGGTCAGTTTCATATCATCGCCGACTTCTTCCTCTTCTTCATCACTGACTTCCTCTGCAGGCGCATCACTTGCCAACAAACGGTCAATCATAAACTGGAGAAATCCATCTTCTGCTGAAAATTTTGTTCCACCTCCAAAAGCAGTTTCACGAATCTTATAGACTGCATAACCATTCTCCTGATTCTTTCCGGAAAGCCGGACATTGATATGGTTTTCTCCCAGCCAGCGTAAAAGACTTGTAAAACGAGCATCAATCTCTAAGATATCTGCCAAAAAAACTCCATCTTCTTCTTTGAACTCAAACGTCGTACGCTTACTTGGATTGGTAAAAATTCCGCCGGAATGATGTTTCCACTGACGGGCAGAATTATCTAAAATTAAAATTGGTTTCTCCGGTGTTGCTTCTGATTCATTTGAATAAAAAACCTCATAAGTACATTCCGGGTCTTTTTTTTCATTTGGTGTATCACTAAAGTCAAATACTGGCATTTTCTTTCTCCTTTATCTATGCTCTTTCTTTTCTCTCAATTTTTTAGTGTATCATAGATTTTCTTATTCAACAACCATCTGTTTTTGCCATTCCAAGCTGCCAAAACGCTACCGCACTTGCTGCCGCTACATTTAACGAATCCACACCATGCATCATTGGAATCTTTACCGTATAATCACAAGTTGCGATGGTATGTTTTGCCAACCCTTCTCCTTCTGTTCCAAGCACAATTGCAAGCTTTTCTTCTGCCATAAGATTTTTATCATCAATACTGACCGAATCATCCGTCAATGCCATTGCTGCTGTTTGAAATCCCATTTCTTTTAACAATTGAATTCCTCCATCCAGCCAGCTCACTTTCTTTTTATCAAAAAATGTCCACGGAACTTGAAATACTGTCCCCATACTGACGCGGGCAGCCCTTCTATAAAGAGGGTCACTGCAAGCTGGAGTTAATAATACCGCATCCATATTTAATGCCGCTGCCGAGCGAAAAATTGCACCCACATTAGTTGGATTTACAACATTTTCTAAGACTGCAATTCTTCTTGCGTTTTTGCAGACCTCTTCTACACTTTTTAAAGACAAACGCTCCATTGCACACAACATTCCCCTTGTCAACCCAAAGCCTGTAAGCTGTTTGAGCACTTCAAATTCTGCTGTATAAACCGGAACAGATTCCCATCGTGCGAAAATTTCTTCTGCCTGTGCTCCTATCTCTTTCTTTTCTATTAAAAAAGAAATCGGATGGTATCCGGCATTTAATGCCCGTTCAATAACTTTTGGGCTTTCTGCAATAAAAATCCCAGGGTTTGGCTCATTAAAATGTAAAAGCTGGCTTTCATTCAGTCGTGCATAAACATCCAGTTCTGGAAATTCAAAATTTGTTATCTCAATTATTGGATTCATAATTATCCTCATTATTTTTCTTTTTATTTCTTTTATTTTCTGTTTTTTATCATACTATACCCACAAGAGAAACTCAATATTTCCTGTCAATTTCTCTGCTGTTTCATTGCTTTTTTCTCTCTAAAATGCTACTATGATTTTAAAAAGATGTAAAAAAGAAAGGAAGTTTCTTATGATTCAAATTCCTGAAAAAACAATACCTGCCTTTCATTCACAGACTATTTTGTCGCTGAATACCCAAAAAGTACGAACCGCAAAGTCCTCTCAGACAATTTTACAATTAAACCAAAATTTGCACTCTCATTCACCCGCTCCCACTATTGCTTCTTACAGGCATCCGACTTTTAAAAACATCGTACAAAAAGGTCAGAAAATTGCACTGTTTACAAACTCTGTTTCTCCATCTGGCGACGTTCTACTAGGATGGAACGTAAAAAAAACCGCCTGCGATGTGGATGTCTCTGCATTTTTATTAGGAGCAAATCAAAAAGTCTTAGGAGATTCCTGGTTTGTTTTTTACGGTCAGCCACAAAGCCCTGATCGATCTGTTTCATTTGAAACGCTTTCAACCAATCAATGCGAAAAAATTCATATTCAGCTAAATCAGTTAAATTCCGTTGTGCAAAAAATCGTATTTGTATTAACTATAAACGAAGCACTTACAAGAAATTTAAATTTCAGTATGATTGAACATGCATATATCCAGATTATAGATTCTAACCAACACGAATTAGTCAGCTTTCCAATGAGTGATTATTATGAATCTGTTACTTCTATGATGATTGGAGAAATCTATCTGCATAATGGTATCTGGAAATTTCATGCTGTTGGAAATGGGGTAAAAGAAGACCTTGCTGGGCTTTGCAGACGTTATGGTGTTAATGTATCATAAGCGTTCGATTTAACCTCAGCTCACGCTACACTCACTTATACTTAGGAGGAACTTTGCTATGCTTACATTTGAAACTGTAAATGAATTATCTTTAAAAGTAACTTGTTCTGGTTCTGATACACTTTTTGTAAAAGCCGGCGCTTTTATTGCCGGAGATAACCCAGGAAACAAAAATTATCGTTTTGAAAAAGTACTGCTCGGTCCACAACAAAGTCTTGCGCAAGCTGCCTTTGGCTCATTGATGAGAAGAGCGACCGGTGAAAACTTTCCACTTATGAAAGTTACCATGAATGGAGATTCTGTCACTTATTATGCAGATAAAGGTCAACATGTTGTTATTTACCAGCTTGCCCCGGGAGAAGTTGTTTCTGTAGAATCTGAAAATATTCTTGCCTTTACACCGGACTGTAATTATCAGGTGCGCTTCATCGGCAGTGGAATTTTCTCTCAAAAAGGACTTGCCACATCAACCTTAACAGGAAAAGGACCAAATGCTTATGTCGCCCTGCTTTGCAATGGGAATCCAATCGTTTTAAGCAATGTAAACAGTAATTCCACTCTCTGTGTAGACCCGGATGCCGTAATCTGCTGGTTCTCCCAGCGTGGATACTGTGATCCGCAGATTAAAACGGATCTTTCATGGAAAAACTTTATCGGACAGGCTTCCGGTGAGTCTTACTCTTATGAATGGAATTCCCACCAGCCAGTTACTGTTTTAGTTCAGCCAAATGAAAGAATCGGTGGAATCCGAGTTGGAATCGATTAATCTCAGACTTAAAAAGCAGATACCGGAATCCTCTACGATTCCATGTATCTGCTTTTTATTTTAATGTTTTTTATTTACAATTGCTTTTCGGATTAAATCTACCGGTATCATAGTAACCGCTAAAAGAATCGCTGCAATCCAGCCCTTAATTCCAAATGGAACACAACTGAACATTTCACCAATCCAATCAAATACGACAAATGGAATCAAACCTGCATTTACAATCACTGCCTGTACTAAAATAATTGAAAAGAACACTTTTAAGAATCCTGGATTTAAATCCAGTCCTTTGAAAATTTCAGCTCCGTCATCTCTTACATTAAATCCATTAAACAAAGCACTTACGATGAATAATACAAAATATCCTGTTAAATGCTGTTCTTCGTTTTCAAATAAATTTTTAAAGAACGGTGCTTTCAAATACACAAAACTGACAACCGTAAGCCAAAGACCCATTGTTAAAATCTGTCCCATCATCTGTTTACTGATGATGCTTTCATCTCTGCGTCTTGGTTTTTCATCCATATATTTCTCAAGTGCCGGTTCATTTCCAAGCATGATTGCGCCCAAACCATCCATAACAAGGTTTACAAACAGTAAATGAGTTACTTTTAACGGTTCTTCTACACCAAAGAACGGTGCAATCGCACTGACCACTACTGCCGTCACATTGATTACAAGCTGGAATTTACAGAATTTCAAAATATTATGATAAATCGTTCTTCCGTATAAAATTGCATCTTTAATGGACTTAAAGTTATCATCCAAAATAACAATCTCACCGGCTTCTTTTGCAGCTTCTGTTCCACTTCCCATTGCAAATCCGACATCTGCACGTTTCAGTGCCGGAGAGTCATTTACTCCATCTCCTGTCATACCCACAACAAGATTCATTTCCTGACACAGACGAACCATTCTGGATTTATCTGTAGGAAGTGCTCTTGCAATGACACGAATATGAGGAATGATTTTCTTTACTTCATCATCGCTCATCTCATTTAACTGTGCAGAAGAAAGTGCCTTATCATCTTTATTTTTTAACAGACCCGCATCCTTTGCAATTGCAACGGCTGTTTCCAGACGGTCACCAGTAATCATAACAACCTGAATTCCCGCACCCTGCACTTCTGCAATCGCTTCTTTTGCTTCCGGGCGAACATCATCACGGATTCCAACTAAACCAATAATTACAACATCATCATTGATTTTATTTTCCGTCATAGTTCTCTCTGAATATCCAAAAGCAAGGACACGCATTGCTTTTACTGCCAACTCATCAATCTTTTTATTTACTACATCCATATCCAGCGGTTTTACTGTTCCGTCTGCATCCAGATAATGCTTTGCGGCTCCCAATAAACGTTCCGGAGCTCCTTTATAAAATGTCTTTCCAAGACTTTCAATTCTAGCCTGACTAAATTTATTAGAAGAGTTAAATCCCTGCTGTTGTGTAATTACACACTCTTTATCACTTTCAAGTGCACGGAAAGTAGATTCTCCGATAAATTTCATCAATGCCTGGTCTGTCGCATTTCCACCAATTACTTTATGAGATGCATCAAACATAGACTGCGTATTCTTTCCAATTGCAAGATCCACAAGCCCTTTTACTTTTCCATGATTTTTTAACTCACTAAGAGCAACCGATTTTCCATCTCCAAAGAAGAACTCAACAACTTCCAGTCGTCCTTTTGTAATCGTTCCTGTTTTATCACTGAATAAAATATTTAAAGAACCTGCTGTTTCAATACCCTGGGCTTTACGGACAAGTACATTATGGTCAAGCATCTTACTTGTATTTTGCATCAAAACCAGAGAAATCATAAGAGGAAGTCCCTCAGGTACTGCACAGACAATAATTACAATTGCAAGAGAAACCGCCTGAATTAAATCTTTTAAAACATTTTCAAATCCCTCTGCAAAATAAGCGGACGGACCTCCGGCCAAAACAATAAAATAAGCAAAATAGAGCACTGCAATTACAATTGCACCAATATATCCAAAGGTAGAAATCTGTTTTGCAAGTTTCGCAAGTTTTACTTTTAATGGGGAATCCGGCTCATCTTCCTGCATCTCTTCTGCCATTTTTCCCATCATTGTTTTCAAGCCGACTTTTCTGACATCCAAAATTCCCTCTCCATCAAATACAATTGCACCACGGAAAAGAGAATGTTTATCTACGAAGGTATCTCCTGTGATTTCATCTGCAAGCTGGAATGATTCATCTGCCTGTGTTTTCTTGCATTCCTCTGCTTCTCCATTTAACGCAGAGTTATCGACACGAAGAGAACCATCAATTAAGATACCATCTGCCGGAATTTTATCACCAGACTGAAGAAGTACCTTGTCGCCTACTACAACATCGTCCACATCAATAATGGTAATTACACCGTTTCTGTGAACTTTACATTTATCTTTCTCTGTACTTTCTTTCAACTCACGATATTTTGTATCGCTGGCAACACCTGTCTTTGCTGACACAAACGCAACAATTAAAACTGCAACAATCGTTCCTAATGGTTCATAAATCTCAGCATACCCAAAGAAAAACATTGCAATCATAAGGGCTGCAATTGCTAACAGAACTTTAATCATCGGATCACTAAAAGTTTCCTTGAATTCATCCCAAAATGTGGTTGGTTCTGAATCAGGAATCATATTCGAGCCATGTTGCTTTCTGGACTCTTCGACTTCCTTGTCTGATAAACCATTGTACTTCATTTTTCTGTCTCCTTTTTGAGTTTTTTATAGTATAAAAGAAAGAGAAACCGGACTTACAGCTTCTCTTCCTAAATACCCGATTGCTTTACGTTTTCAAGCAGACATTCGCAATCCACTTCACCACTTGATTCGGTTAAACAAATCGATTTGCAAGCTCTCCAAGACCTGGATCTTTGGTTGCCTGTCCAACTGCACTAAATTTCCATTCACCGTTATGACGATAAATTTCTCCAAAAATCATAGCTGTCATTCCATCATAATTCTCAGATAAATTATACTTACATAACTCTCTGTTTCCTCGTGCATCCACAATACGGATAAATGCATTTTCAATCATTCCAAAATGCTGGTTTCTCTGTACTGCTTTATAAATGTTTACAACAATTACAATTCTATCATATTCTTGTGGAATCCGCAATAAATCTACGATAATCTGTTCATCATCGCCATCTCCGGCGCCTGTAAGATTATCTCCCTGATGCATTACTGCATTACTTTTATGACGAAGATTTCCAAAATAGACCAGGTCCTCTTTTCCGCACAATTTTCCATTTTTTAATAAAATCGCAGAAGCATCACAATCAATTGCCTGTGGCTTTCTTGAGAACAAACCGCCTTTTCTTTTTACTTCATCCCATCCAAGCCCTACAATAACCTGTGCAAGCCCCTGATTATCTTTTGACAGACTTACTTTCTGCCCTTTTTGTAAGCTGACTGACATATCTTTGTCCTCCTGTTGACTCTATTTTTTCCTTTTTATTGTCTTTTCTTATTCTATATCCACTCCAAAACTTCCACAAAGCGCAGCCAGTCCACCTTGATAGCCGCTTCCAATTGCATTAAATTTCCATTCTGCTCCATTTTTATAAAGCTCACCAAAAACAACAGCGGTTTCAATTGAGAAATCTTCACCTAAATCATAACGAAGCAGTTCTTCCCCTGTCTCTTCATTGTAAATTCGGATAAATGCGTTGGCAACCTGTCCAAAGTTCTGTCTTCTCGCTTCTGCCTCATAAATTGTAGCAGTAAACGCAATTTTAGAAATCTCAGCAGGAACTTTTGTTAAATCAATCTTAATCTGCTCATCATCGCCCTCGCCTGCACCGGTACGATTATCTCCCATATGCTGAACGCTCTGTGACGGATGAACGAGGTTTCCATAAAATACAAAATCTTCCGACTTTGTTACTCTTCCATTTTCACCTAACATAAAAGCAGCTGCATCCAAGTCAAATTCTCCGCCCGTATCAAACGCATTAATATCCCAGCCGAGTCCGACTACTACATTTTTTAATCCTGGATTATCTTTCGTAAGACTCACTTTCTGTCCTTTTTTTAAACTAACTGGCATAACTATTTCCTCCTGTATTTTTTAAATATATTCTTAAAACAATTGTCAAGTGGATATTCGCAATCCGCTTCGCTACTTG
>ERZ826613.4308-NODE-4308-length-10642-cov-2.931992_pt1 | contig 10642 bp, 11 predicted proteins | sample MGYA00519925_ERZ826613 | MGnify/ENA primary metagenome ERZ826613 (study PRJEB31778, sample SAMEA3449236) | human gut metagenome | biome: human gut; feature: human-associated habitat; material: faeces | place: United Kingdom | collected 2010/2012 ... | reverse complement strand
AGTACGGCGGCGTGATCACCCACGGCGCAAAGCTGCTCTTCGCCTACTGCGAGGCGACGGTACCCAAAGTGACCGTTACGCTGCGCAAGTCTTATGGCGGGGCTTATATCGTGATGTCCTCCAAACATATTCGCGGCGACATCAACTATGCCTGGCCGAGTGCCGAGATAGCCGTGATGGGTGCCAGCGGTGCCGTCGAGGTGCTTTTCGCCCGCGAAATCGCCAAAATCGAAGACCCGGCGCAGAAGGCTGCCTTCATCGCCGAAAAGGAGGAGGAGTACCGCCAGAAGTTCTCGAACCCCTACAATGCGGCCAAGTACGGCTATATAGACGACGTGATAGAGCCGCGCAATACGCGTTTCCGTATCATCCGTGCATTGCAGTCGTTGGCGACCAAACGTCTCACGAACCCGGCCAAGAAACACTCCAACATACCGCTTTAGGCTTATGAGGAAATTTTGTCTGTTGGTCGTTATGGCGCTTTGCGGCCTCGGAGTGTCGGCGCAGGGCGTGCTTAATGTGAGAATAAACGAAGTGCTCGTGCTCAACGAGAACGACATCGTGGACGATTACGGTGTCCGGGAGTCGTGGGTGGAGCTCTTCAATACCGGTTACGAACGTGTCAATGTGGGCGGCTGTTATCTGGGAATCCGGTATGCCGACCGTTACGATGCGGATGGCAACAAGCTCATCAAGAAGTACTATATCCCGCGCAACAATCCTGCGACGAGTATCGAACCGCTGGGGTACAGGCTCTTTTTCTGCGAAGGTACCGATACGAAGGGAACTTTCTACACCAATTTCACGCTCGGCGACGAGCCTGTGGACATGGTGATACTCTACAATGCCAACGGTAAGGATATCATCAGCGTATTCAAATTCCCGGAGAATTATACGCCGGTGCCGGATGTAGCGTGGGGCATCCTCGGTCACGAGGAGATAGAGTCCAAGGTTTTTCCCGAATTCACCCGGGCCGAACGGCGTGCGCTGCGGGGCGATGCCTATCTCGATGCTGTCGCCGCACGGTTGAAATACCAGCCGCAGGCGATGCTGAAGACCACTCCGTTGGCGACCAACGAAGTGAACGAGGAGGTGCCGCGGCACGAAGTCTTCCGCCAGCGACGAAACGGGCGCGGTCATGTCGCTGACGGCCATGAGCGTGGTGTTTCTCGCCTTGGTGGCCATTTTCCTGGTTTTCAAGGTAATCGGCATGGTAATGGTCAGGAGGGCCAACCGGAAGTCGGTCAAGGAGGGCGGCGAACCCGTAGTGGGAAAGCAGGCCCGGGACGGCGGCTATACCGGAGAGGAGATGGCGGCTATCGGACTTGCGCTCAAGCTCTATCAGGAAGACCTGCATGTACACGAATCGACGGTCATCACCATCAACCATGTGAACAGGATGTATTCGCCGTGGAATTCCAAGATACACGGCATAACCGAATTACCCCAGAGAAAAAACAGATAGCATACCTATATGAAAGAGTATAAATTCAAGATAAACGGCAATGCGTACAAGGTTGCCGTGGAGAGCGTCCAGGACGGTATTGCGGCCGTGTCGGTGAACGGTACCCCCTATAAAGTGGAGATAGAGAACGACCTCGGCGGTCCGAAGCCGGTCAAACCGGTGCAGGTGGCTCCGGCGACCTACCAGGCGACGCCCCAGGCCGCTCCCGTGAAGATTGCCAGCGCACCGCCTGCCGGCGGCAGCGAAACGCAGTTACGGAGCCCGCTGCCCGGTACGGTGCTCGAACTCCGGGTAAAGGAGGGCGATACCGTAAAGGAAGGGCAGACAGTGATGATACTCGAGGCCATGAAGATGGAGAACAACATCGACGCCAACAAGAGCGGTGTGGTGAAGAGCATCGTGAAGCGGGCAGGCGATTCCGTGATGGAAGGGGATGTATTAATAACCATCGGATAGCCTTATGACCATGTTTCTGGAAAGCGGGTTCGGGGCTTTCATCGGGCAGAACCTGCGCGAGTTCTGGAGTATAACGGGTTTCGCCAACGCAACGTGGGGGCATATCGTCATGATTGCGGTGGGCCTGTTTTTCCTCTATCTCGGTATCAAGCACAAGATGGAGCCGATGCTGCTCGTCCCCATCGGTTTCGGTATTCTTATCGGCAATATTCCGTTCCACGACGGAATGCAGATTGGCGTCTACGAAGAAGGGTCGGTGCTCAATTACCTCTACTTCGGGGTGAAGAACGGCATCTATCCGCCGCTGATTTTTCTCGGTATCGGAGCGATGACCGACTTTTCGGCCCTCATATCGAATCCGAAGCTGATGACGATAGGTGCAGCGGCGCAGCTCGGTATCTTCGGTGCATACGTCGTGTCGCTCGCTTTCGGATTTACGGCGGCCGAGGCCGGTGCGATAGGCATCATCGGCGGTGCCGACGGTCCCACAGCCATCTTCCTTTCGAGCCGGCTCGCTCCGGACATGATGGGTTCCATCGCCATAGCGGCCTATTCTTACATGGCCCTCGTGCCGGTACTCCAGCCGTGGATAATGAAGTTGTGCACAACCAAAAAGGAGCGTCTTATCCGGATGCGGCCGCCCAGGCCCATCTCCAAGAGCGAGAAAATCATGTTCCCGATAATCGGTCTTCTGCTCACCTGTTTCCTCGTTCCCTCCGGTCTGCCCCTGCTCGGCATGCTCTTTCTGGGAAACCTGTTGAAGGAGAGCGGCGTTACCAAACGCCTTGCCACGACGGCCGGGGGACCGCTCATCGATATCGTGACGATACTCATCGGATTGACCGTGGGTGCTTCGACACAGGCCACGACTTTCCTGACGGAGAAGTCGCTGCTCGTTTTCGCAATCGGTGCGGCTTCGTTCATCATCGCCACTTTCGGCGGAGTCCTGTTCGTCAAGTTTCTCAACCTGTTCCTTAAGGAGGGAAACAAAATCAACCCGCTCATCGGCAATGCCGGCGTTTCGGCAGTGCCCGATGCGGCTCGCGTTTCGCAGGAGATAGGGTTGAAGTACGACAAGAACAATCACCTGCTCATGCACGCCATGGGGCCGAATGTGGCCGGCGTGATTGGCAGTGCGGTGGCTGCGGGTATCCTGCTCGGATTCCTCGGTTAGCGCCGGGACCGCACGGTAAGCGAGGGAGCTCCCGACCGGGGTTCCCTCGCGGCCGTTCGGAGATGTGCGGTTTCGGAGCGGCCGGCGGAGGGCTTGGCCCGATTATTTCGTACCTTTGACTACGTCTTAGATACTCCGCCTCGGCAAAAGGCAAACTCCGGTTTGCCTTTGCTCTCGGCTTATCCGTATCTTTGAAAGGATGGGCCGCAGTCGGAACGGCCGGCCGGAAACGGTATGGGAAACAGTAAAAACGGAATCGGTTATGAATGTGGTGTTGGACAGTTTGAAAACACGCCGCAGCATCCGGGGATACGACCCCGACCGGATGCCGGCGGAGGAGTTAATCGGGCAGATAATCGAGGCAGGTACCTATGCCCCGACGGGCAGGGGGATGCAGTCGCCCCGTATCGTGGCCGTGACGGACAGGACCGTGCGCGACCGTCTTTCGGCGCTCAATGCGGCCGTGATGGGGAGTGCTTCCGACCCCTTCTACGGTGCTCCGGTAGTGCTCGTGGTATTGGCGGACCGTAGCCGGCCCACCTACCTGTACGACGGCTCGTTGGTGATGGGCAACCTGTTGAATGCGGCTCATGCCGTGGGATTGGGAAGCTGTTGGATTCATCGGGCCAGGGAGGTGTTCGATTCGCCGGAGGGAAAGGCACTGCTGAAGGCGTGGGGCATTGAAGGCGATTACGAAGGTATCGGACACTGTATTCTCGGTTATCCCCTGCCGGGAGCCTTACCTGAGGCGCAGCCCCGCAAGGCCGATTATGCCCTGTGGGTGCGGTAATTGCCGGGAAAAGAGAGAAAGACCGGGCCGTGTCGGACGGAACTCTTTCGGTTCGGCAGGTCGTAGAGAAGTGTAGCAAACGTATGGGGAAAGAGATGAAAACCGTTCGGCTCATCTATCCGCAGTGGCAGGGAGCCGATATTGTCCGGCTGGTGCCGGAAGTGAAAGACCCGGCCGATGCTGCGCGGGGATACTATCTGGGGGCCCGGCTGCTGGATTTTCTCGCTCCGGCAGCCGAGGGGGAGACGCTGACCGTTCCGGTGGATACCGCCATGACAGCCCGCACGGTACAGGACGGCGTTATCGACCGCGATATCATCTTCCGCCAGACGCAGGCGGCGCTGGCGATGTTGCGGGCCGCGGCTCCCGACCGGATTGTTACGCTGGGAGGGGAGTGTTCCGTCAGCGTGGTACCGTTCACCTATCTGGCGGCACGGTACGGGGGCGACGTGGCGATGGTGTGGATTGATGCCCATCCCGACCTCACATGGCCCGGCGATGTCTATCAGGGCTATCATGCGATGGCCGTCGCGGCCTGCATGGGGGACGGCGAGCAACGGATTGCTTCCCTGCTGCCCGCCCGGTTCTCCCCTTCGCAAATCCTCTATGTGGGGTTGCGGAACTGGGAGCGGGATGAGATTAAGGTGCGTCAGCGGATGTACGGCATCGCCCAGGTATCGAAAGAGGAGATAACTGACAACAGCGATGCAGTGCGCCGTTGGCTGGATTTGTGTGGCTGCTCGAAAGTGGTCGTGCATTTGGACCTGGATGTCCTCGACCCGGCCGAAATCGTCGCAGCGGTGGGAACCGACCCCGGCGGCATGTCGATGGAACAGGTCGTCCGGGTTGTCGATGCTGTCGCGAAAGAGAAGGAGCTGGTCGGACTGACCGTAGCCGAACCGATGCCCCGTACGGCCATCCGGCTGCGGAACCTGCTGCATAGCCTGCCCCTGCTCCGGTAGGAGGGTGCGGGGCAGGGTACCGGCACCGGAGCCCGTTTGGAAGGTTGTCGGGTGTCGTCTGCCTGCGATATGGGTATTACATCAAAAGAAAGGATAGTTGATATGGCGGTCGATTCGTATATGACGTTGTCGCAGTTGCAGGAGCGTATCCGGGAGACGCTTTGCCGCGGATTCGCCGCGCCGGTGTGGATAACCGCCGAAATAGGCGAACTGAAGGTGAATGCCCGTTCCGGGCACTGTTACCTGCAGTTGGTGGAGAAGGGCGGCCGCAACGGCGTGCCGCAGGCGCAGGTGCAGGCCGTCATCTGGGCCGGACAGTACGGTATGCTCTCCTCCTATTTCCGCGGGGCGACGGGGGAGGAGCTGGCTGTCGGGATGAAGGTGTTGCTTCATGTGACGGTGACCTACCACGAATTGTACGGCCTGTCGCTGCGAATAGTGGATATCGACCCGCTCTATACGCTCGGTGACCTGGCCCGGCAGCGCATGCAGACCATCGCCCAGCTCCGGGAGGATGGTGTGTTCGACCTGAACCGCGAGCTCGGTATTCCGGAAGTACCCCAGCGCATTGCGGTCGTCTCCTCCCCGCAGGCTGCCGGTTATCAGGACTTCATGAAGGAGCTCGGTGCGTCGCCCTACCGTTTCGATGTGACGCTTTTCGGCGCCGTCATGCAGGGACACGGGGCCGAGACGTCGATAATCGGGGCGTTGGATGCGGTGGCCGACCGGGCGGAAGAGTTCGATGCGGCGGTGATAATCAGAGGGGGCGGTTCGCAGAGCGATTTGAGCTTTTTGAACTCCTATCTGCTTAGTTTCCATATTGCGCAGTTCCCGCTGCCCGTTATCGCCGGATTGGGACACGACAAGGACCAGAGCGTCGTGGATATGGTCGCCGCCCTTTCGCTGAAGACGCCGACGGCGGTGGCGGCCTTTCTGGCCGACCGTGCGGCAGGGTTCGATGCCCGTCTGGAGGGACTCGGTGACGAGATACGCAGTTGTGCCCGTCGAATCCTTGACCGGGAGGGGAAGGATGTGCAGATGTGCGGCGCCCTGCTGCGCGAGCGGGTATCGGGGGCCCGTCTGCGGATGGAGTGGCGTTTGCGGACCCTTGCCGACGGCCTTGCTGCCGGTGCACGCAGAGTGCTGCAGATGAAGGGTCTTCGGCTCGATGAACTCCGGGAACGCCTGGAAGAGGGTGCCGGTCGGGCCGTAGCGAGCGGGGAGGCCCGTTTGCTTCAGGCACGGCAGCTCGTTTCGGCTGCCGACCCGCGCAACATCCTGGCCCGCGGCTTCGCGGTGGTGCGTACCGCCGGCCGGGCTCTGACCGACGCCGCCGATGCGGTTCCGGGAGAGAATCTCGATATTACGTTATACAAGGGTAGAGTGACTGCAAAAGTGACCGATAATTATGGGAAAGAGTGAAATGACATACGCCGAAGCAATGGCTGAAATCGAGGCGATTCTGGCGAAGATGAACGAGGCCAACCCCGATATCGATGCGCTGGCCGGACAGGTACGCCGGGCAGGCGAACTCATCCGCTTCTGCCGCGGGCGGCTCCGCAAGGCGGAAAAGGAGGTGGCCGAAGCGCTCGGCGAAGAGGAGAAGGAACAGTGACGGGAGCGGTTGCCGTACCTCTTCCTGCACGGCCTGTTTTCGGGCTGTGGTTTCCGTTCCGGCGGGTGGCGGTCGTCCTGTCCGGAGGATTTTCCGGCTGCCGCCGCCTCACCGACAGGGAGAGACGGCTGGGGCAGGTGCTCGGAGCGCTTCTCCGTTGCGGTCAGAAGGTGAAGCCCGCGGTGAAGGAGAGCGAGGCGGTCAGCTCGGAGGATTCGTGCACAGGCCGGCCGTCGATGCTGTATTCCCTGTTGAAATACCCTTGGTTTATCATGACGCCGAGGCCGAGATGAAGGGCCCGGCGTTTTCGCAGGCGGAACGACACGCCCGCTTCCGGACGGCAGTAGAGCCAGGTGGGGTTTCCGTAGGTGAAAGGCTTCGGGTCAGTATAGGGTTCCATACGGCAATAATCGACCCTGTCGATGGGAAAGTTCAAACCGAGGTCGAGTTGGCAATAAGGGGTGATACGTGTCGGTAGAAAGGAGTATTTTGTCCGGAATATGTGAAGACGGTAAATACAAAGGAAATTGCCGGGAGAAGAAATTACTTCATAATAAAAATATATAAAATATGAAAAGTATCAACATTGACAATTTAAATCATCCGCTTTACAAAACATTTGAAGACCTTTATTCTTCCAGTTTCCCTATTTTTGAACAAAGGACAAAAAAGCAACAAGAGACAGCTTTTGATAATACAAACTATCATCTAATAGGATATGAAGACAATGGCAAATTTATTGGATTCATTTCCTATTGGAAATTTCCCTCTTATCTTTATATCGAACACTTTGCTATTGATACAAAGATTAGAGGGAAAGGATATGGCAGTATTGTACTAAACGATTTTATCAAATCAACAGATAAAATCGTCCTTTTAGAAATAGATCCTATTACAGATAGGATTTCTGAAGCTCGTTTAAGATTTTATAAAAGATGTGGGTTCTATGAAAATCCATATTCACATAAACATCCAGTTTATCGTAAAGAGTTTCATCCACATTCTTTAATTATACTTACCACAAAGCGACAAATATCAGAGAATGAATATCAAAAATTCAATCTTGATTTGAGTACAACTGTAATGAAATAAGAAGATTAAGGCTAAAACAGTATCTAAAAAGGAGACTAGAATCAGATTTTGAGTCTCCTCATTCAGAGAATACAAAATATAGTTGTGTTGTGTACGATAAGAGAGTTATTTGACAGCATAGCAACGCAAAACACTGAAATTCGCACGGTTGCCAAATCGTTACCTCCATCTCTCAAATAATTCGCTAAAAGTTTATTTCTCAATTGACTAAGTCAAATCGTTGAAAATCTAAATAAACGGAGGCTTGGATGCCGAGACCGAGAAACCAGTGCCTGTCGAAGGTGTAGCCGCCCGTAAAGGAGAACGGATGAAATCCTCTTACCCGGAATTTGTCGGCGCCGACGAATCCTCCCGTCTCTATCGTGAAGTTTGCACCGCGGTACTTCTCGGGTGTTCCCTGCGCCTGCGTCGTGGGTGCGTGCAGCAGAAACAGCCCTGCAAGCAGGGTGATGAAAGTCGTTTTGCCCATAGGTCGTGTCGGTTTCGGTTATTTTCAATTATAGATGCACGGAAGTTTCGTTTTGTTGCATGGGCCGGAATTTTTTCTGGCAAGGGGGCCTGTATTGGCAGAGGGTGATGACGGTCATACGCAGCGGCGAAACATACGGCGACGTGGCGTTCGATTCCTCCGCCGAGGTCCAGCGTCGCCGGGCCGTCCGAAGGGCGCTTACCGGAAGGCTGCAAGCATGGGAATCGGAGAACATTCCACAGGTACCGTTTTCCCGTAAACGATAGGTCAGCAGCCGCTTCGGCCGGCCTCATGCAGAGGCCGGCTTGCTTTTTACCTACATATGAAATGTAAAATACTGTGTGATTTGTTGTGGTAATTAACGCATATATCTAATAAAATATTAAATTAGTTATATGAGTGCGTGTTAAAAATTTTTATGTAATATTATTAACACGCATAAGTTATTATATATTTTTATTTCTATATTTGTCCATGAAGGATGGAAGTTTCAAAAGGCTTTTCCCTTTACGAAATCAAAAAACTACCGACACCATGAAAAAACTTTTCACTATGGGTATCGCCGCGGCGATACTGACACTCTCCTTGTTAGGAGGATGTGCCAAAACGGAAGAGACGTTCCATTACGTCAATCTGAGTCAGGTGGCCTGCTCGTTCCTCGGCGAGGGCAACCAGCCGCTCGAAATCACTGTCAGGACTTCGCCCGCTGCATACGAAGCCACTCCCGATGCCACATGGGTCAAAGTGGAGAAGAGTGAAGACGGCAAGATTCTTACCCTGACCGTCGATGACAACGACACCGGTGCCGAACGCAGTACCGCTGTTACTATCGCCGCGGGGCAGGCTTTGCAGACGATAACAGTGAACCAGCTTCCGAAGGACAGTGAGTTCGCCCGTTACCGCCAGATGTTAAATTATCAGTCGGGAGGTGCCATGTCGCCCAACGGCAAATACGTGGGCGGATTCGTCCCCTCTATTGCGCCGGACGACTCGTGGCAGTATTCGCCCGTCATCACCGACCTTGAAACAGGGGAAGTCTATGAGTTCGGTCCCTTTCCTGAGGCAGTCTATTACATGACAGACAACATGTGCATCTCCGACCAGGGCCAGCTCTTCATCCATGACGGTTCCAACGGCGGCATGATTGTCATCGATACGGAGGGCAACATCACCCATCCCGAGTCCCCGGCAGGCTTTACCGGCAAACCGACAATCAGTAATATTTCAGCCGACGGCAAATATTGGGTAGGGTTCGGCATGAACGGCAAAGCATTCGAAGACCCCGCACCGTGCAAGGCGCTGCTGTGGATAGACGGCGTACCGCACGAATTGCCCTGGCCGGAACTCAACTATCGCGACGAGGAGCCGTGGTATGGTGGCATGGCCCGCGGCATCTCGGCCAACGGCGAAGTTATTTATGGTACTTCGTGGGAGAACTGGGACTTCGGCATGCTCTACTGGATTAACAACGGGACCAATACCACCGCACCGAAGTGGGTGGGCCACGACGTCAAGGAGGTCTGGGAAGAGACCATGAAGATGAGCGACGGTACCGAATATACGACCCATCTGGTAAATGGTCTCATTTGCGAGGCACAGCTTACCAAAATCAGCCCCAACGGCAAATGGATTGCCAGCTCGTACCGCACCGAAACGCCCGCCGATGACCGGATTTCGATAGTCACGACACAAAAAGCCGCTTTCTTCAATACGGAGACTGAAACGACCGTTATCGTGGAGGATTATGGCGAATCGGTCGGCGTACACGTCACCGATGACGGCATCGCCTTCATCGGCATCGGCACGCTGGGCATCTCCTCGGGCAAGGTGTACGACCTGAATACGGGCACCGACCTGGGCGACACGCAGGATTGGGTGTACGACAAATACGGCATTATCATTCCGGCCGGTTACATCAACTACATTTCCCCAGACGGCCGGTTCGTGCTCGGCACCAAGGCCGAATCTTCGGCAATGGGCGTATCCTTCATCAACTGGTATATCGCACCGCCCCTCGCGAAATAAGTAACTTAACTTAAATGATAACTATGAAAAAGATATTGTTCGTTGCAGCGGCCTGCCTGCTCGCCGTTGCATGCAAGCCGACCGAAAATGGCGGAACCACCGCATCGCTCGAAGTATCCCCCTCGTCGCTCACCTTCGGGGCGGAGGATACGACTCCGCAGGAGATTACCGTGACCGCTACCGGCGTGGAATGGGAATATACCGTTCCCTCGTCGGCCGACTGGATTACCGTGGACGACGGAACGGCCGGAAAACTGCTGGTTTCGGTAGTCAAAAACCCGACCGCCGAGAAGCGTACCGCATCCATCGCCGTCAAGCCCGTGAACAACGACGACGTGAAGGCCAAGAGCGTAACCGTCACGCAGGCCGGTTCGGAGAATCCGGAGGTCTATTCGCTGACGGTAGAGCCGGCCGCACTTACCTTTGTTGCTGAAGGTGCCGAGGCACAGAGCGTGAAGGTGACCGCTACGGGCGAAGGGATTACCTGGAGTGCCGCGGCGGATGAATGGATAACCCTCTCTGCGACGGAAGGTGCCGAAGGGGAGACGACGCTGACCGTCACGGTGCAGGACAACCCCGACACGGCGGAACGTT
>ERZ826613.4303-NODE-4303-length-10651-cov-3.341355_pt1 | contig 10651 bp, 8 predicted proteins | sample MGYA00519925_ERZ826613 | MGnify/ENA primary metagenome ERZ826613 (study PRJEB31778, sample SAMEA3449236) | human gut metagenome | biome: human gut; feature: human-associated habitat; material: faeces | place: United Kingdom | collected 2010/2012 ... | reverse complement strand
GGTGGCGACACTCATCGTAACCCTCACCAAATAGCAAGGCTCCATGGCAGAACAACAGATCAATTCACAGATACAGACCAACAACGAAGAACTGACGAACACGATCACCCTGCACGACATCATCCGCATGGTGATCGCCAACTGGTATTGGTTCGTGCTTTCGACCGTATGCTGTCTCTGCGCGGCCTACTACTATCTGGCCAGCACCCCGAAGATTTACAGCCGCACGGCGACCATTCTGGTCAAGGACAGCCGCAAGGGCGGAGACGTGGACCTCACGGCATTCAGCGATCTGGCGGGATTCCAGAACCGCCGCAACGTCGACAACGAAGTATTCATCCTCCAGTCGCGGCGTCTGATGACCAACGTGGTCAAGCAGCTCAACCTGACGGTCAACTACTCGGTGAGCGAACGGCTCCGCCGGCGCGACCTCTACGGTCAGGCCCCGATCGACGTGAAGTTCATCAACGACAACGACAACCAGTCGCTCGCAATGGAGATCACGCCGATCGACGACGACAAAATCCGGTTGAGCGGATTCGAAGACCAGTTCGTCACCAAGCACGAGAGCCGCAGCGTCATCACGGCGGCTTACGGCGACACGATCCCGACTCCCGTGGGCCAGGTCGTGGTGCAGAAGTCGCTCTACATGGCCCCCGACTACATCGGGGTTCCGATCCGCGTGACCAAGAGTTCGCTGGGACGGACCACCAACGCCTACCGCGCAGCCGTGAAAAGCGACGTGGCCAACAAGCAGGCTTCGGTGGTGACCATCTCGATGAACAACACCGTCCCCCGGCGCGCCGAAGACGTGATCAACACGCTGATCGAGGCCTACAACGAAGACGCCATCGAGGACAAGCGCCGCGTGTCGGTCGCTACGGGCAAGTTCATCAAGGCCCGTCTGGACGTTATCGGACGCGAGCTGGGCGACGTGGACCGCAATATCGAGGACATCAAGAAGGACAACCGGATGGTGGACATCACCTCGGAGGCCGCGCGCAGCGTGTCGGAAAGTTCGCGCTACAAGACGGAAGGTCTTTCGCTCGAAAACCAGATCAACGTGGCGGAGTACATCCGCACCTACCTGAACGACCCGAAAAACGTCGGTGAACTGATTCCGGCGATGGCGGCCGCAGGAACCAACACGGCCATTGCCAAGCAGATCGAAGATTACAACTCGGCGATCCTGCGCCGCGAGAAACTGCTGGAGAACAGTTCGGAGCGCAGCCCCGTCATTCAGGACCTCGACAACCTGCTGGCCGCCGTGCGGCGTTCGATCATCTCGTCGCTCGACTCCAACATCTCGACGCTCGAAATCCAGCGCGACGCCATGCGCAAGGAGGAGACGCAGGCCAACATCCGCATCTCGACCATGCCTTCGCAGGAGAAGGTCATCCTGGGCATCACGCGCCAGCAGAAGATCAAGGAAGAACTGTTCCTCTACCTGCTGAACAAGCAGGAGGAGAACCAGCTCAACTACGCCGTGGCAGAGAGCAACTCACGGTCGATCGACTACGCCTACGGCAGCAACGCTCCCGTGTCGCCCCGACCGATGATGATTCTGGGCATCGCCCTGATCGTGGGTCTGGCCATTCCCTTCGGTCTGCTCTACCTGATCGGCATGCTCGACACGACCATCCGCGGTCGCAAGGACATCGAGGACAACGTCAACGCCCCGTTCCTGGGCGACATTCCCTACCACGAGGGCGGCGGCAAGGCCGGGATCGTGGTGCGCGAAACGGGCCGCGACGCCCTGTCGGAGGCTTTCCGCATTCTGCGCTCGAACATGACGTTTATGAGCGTCTCGGCCGGAACCGACATCCGCACCATTCTCTTCACCTCGTCGGACCCGCACGCAGGCAAGACCTTCGTGGCGACGAACCTGGCCATGACCCTCGCCATGGCCGGCAAGCGCGTGCTGCTGATCGACCTCGACCTGCGCCGCCATGCCCTGTCGTCCCAGCTGGGCCACAGCAACAGCAAAACCGGCATCACGAGCTATCTCGCAGGAACGGTTTCCGATGTGGAGAGCATGATCCAGAACTCCGGATTCCACCAGAATCTCGACGTGATTTACGCAGGAGTGCAGCCGCCCAACCCGGCGGAGATGCTCCTTTCGGACAAACTCGACAAGCTCATCGCCGAAATGCGCGGCAGATACGATTATGTCTTCCTCGACAGTACGCCCGCCATGTCGGTGGCCGACGCAATTATCACCGACCGGCTTGCGGACCTCTGTATATACATCGTACGCGAGGGCGTGCTCGACCGGCGCCAGCTGCCCGACATCGAGCGGCTCTACCGCGAGAAGAAGCTCCACAACATGTGCATCGTTCTAAACAGCACCCGCGCCCGCCGTCACGGATATGGATACGGGTATGGCTACGGCTACGGTTATGGATACGGATATGGCTACGGAGACGATTACAAGGAAGTAAGCTACCGCAAACGCATCAAGCACTTCTTCCGGTCGCTGGCACATAAAGTAAAACGGTAACGATGGCCATTCACGACGCAACAATAGCCATCGACTTCGACGGTACGGTCGTAACGCATGCCTACCCGGAGATCGGTGAGGATGCGGGAGCGGCGCCCGTGCTGAAAGAGCTGACGGACAACGGTTGCCGACTGATCCTCTACTCGATGCGGCACGGAAAACTGCTGGACCGCGCGGTGGAATGGTTCCGCGTCCGGGGCATTCCGCTCTACGCCGTGAACGAAAATCCGTCGCAGAAGCGCTGGACCTCGTCGCCGAAGATTCATGCAGACCTTTACATCGACGACTGCAATCTGGGCTGTCCGCTGCGGTTCGTCGACGGAGAGAAACATCCCGTGGCCGATTGGGCCAAGATCCGCGAGCAGCTCGTCCGGGAAGGTTTTCTGGACTGACGCGCAGAAAGTCGGGGGGGGGGCTGACGAAGGCCCAAACCGGATAATAAAAAAGCGAGACTTTGGAAAGTCTCGCTTTTTTTGCAGGCGGGCTGGAGCGGCAGAGCGGCAGAGCGGCGGGCAGAAGTATACAGGCGGTGGCAAAAACAGGCAGAGGTAGGCCTATAATGACAGAGACAATAGGAGCTGGCAAGTTCCGGGCATCGTGAAGAACGGGACGGATGGGTAGTACTCGAGTACGTCCCATTCGTCCCGTTCGAGGGATGTGCGGAAATTGCCGCTTATAAATCGAAAACTACGCCCAGAGATTCCGGGGATATTTACCCTCGGCAATCATCTTCTCGATGGCGGCCATCAGCGCGGGTTTGTCCTCCTTGTAGGTGACGCCGTGCCACTGGGCGGCCGAACGCAGCACGCGGAGCGTAGCCGTGCCGTCGCCGATCAGCTTGTTGACCATCGTCGGGATGTAGAACTCCGACTTGATATTGTCCTTGTTGGCCTCGAACCAGACTTTGAAGTACTCCTTCGAGTAGGTGAAGAAGTCGGGCGTGAAGCCGAAGAGGTTCATCGAAACGGGAGTGTCCTCGGAGAGAGGCTCGTCGGCGCCGTTGTCGTGGAAGACGATCCGGCCGTCGGGCATCCGCTCGATCTGCGTCCGCTCGACCATCGACGTGAGGTCGCCTTTCGGATCGACGCCGCAGACGCCGCGCGAAACCGTACCGTTCTCCGAAAGCGTCTTGTTCAGGTCGTAAGCGACCATGCAGTAGCTGTTGCGGCTCTCGCCGAGCTGCGCCAGGTAGTCCCCGATGGTCTTATAGGCCTCGGCGCCGTAGAAATCGTCGGCGTTGATCACGGCGAAGGGTTCGTGAACCGCATCGGCTGCCATCATCACGGCGTGGTTCGTACCCCACGGCTTGACACGGCCTTCGGGAACGGCAAGACCTTCGGGCAGGTAGTCGAGTTCCTGGAAAACGAAATCTACGGCGATGCGCCCGCCGAAACGGTCGGCCGAGAAGACCTCGCGGAACTCCTTCTCGAAGGAGTGGCGGATGACGAATACGACCTTGCCGAAACCGGCACGGATCGCGTCATAGACCGAATAGTCGATGATCGCCTCGTTGTTCGGACCGACGCCGTCCATCTGTTTGAGCGACCCGTAGCGGGAACCCATGCCCGCGGCGAGTACCAGTAATGTGGGTTTTACCATGTTATTTTATCTGTTTATGACATTGGTTCAAAACATCCACAAAGGTAAAAAATTAAGCGCGCCCCGCAAAGGATTTATGCAAATTTGCCTATCTTTGTAGGGTTAACAAAGAGAAATCGTACCCGGAGAGATGAAATTTCTGAAAACCATACGGGCATGGTGGCGCGGCCTGTTCCGCAAACGCCGGTTCAACATGCTCAACGCCACGGACAACACCGAAGAGTGGCACATGCACCTCTCGCCGGCGAGTATCCTCGCGGGACTGGTGGCGTTCATGCTGATGCTCTTCATCCTCACGCTGTCGCTGGTGGCGTACTCCCCCATCCTGGAATTCCTGCCCGGATACCGCACCGAGGCCGACCGTTCGCGCGAAAGCCTCGTGCAGAACATCATCCGGCTCGACTCGATGGAGCGCATGATGAACGACATGCTGACCTACAACGAGAACATAGCCCTGATCATGGAGGGACGCACGCCCGTGGCGCGCGTGCTCGCCTCGTCGGACTCGTCGCGCATCAGCAAGGTGCTGGTGATGCCCTCGCACGAAGACTCGCTCCTGCGGGCCCAGATGGAGGGCGACGGCGAATACGCCATCGCCGGACAGGGCGGCTCGCGGCGCAAGGTGCGCGAGGCCATCGAGCTGGCGACGCCCGTCGAGGGAATCATAACCGGAAAATTCGACATCCGGCAGGGAAATTTCGGTGTGAAGATCGCCGCGACCGCCGCCGACCGCATCACAGCCATCGACAACGGCACGGTGGTTCAGAGCCTCTGGACCCCGGAGACGGGTTACATCGTGGTCCTGCAACACGCCGGGAACCTGATCTCGGTCTACAAGAACCTCTCGCAGTCGCTCGTAACGACCGGCCAGACCATCCGTTCGGGCGAACTGATCGGCTACAACGCCGAAGCGCAGGACGGAGAGGTCCGGCTCTTCGAATTCGAACTCTGGAACAACGGCAAACCCGTGGACCCCGAGGGGTACATCGTCTTCTGACAAACGCATGAAACAAAGACTCGCAATACTGGGTTCGACCGGCTCGATCGGCGTGCAGACGCTCGACATCGCCCGCGAAAACCCCGGCCGCTTCGAGGTCCGCGTCCTCACGGCCAACCGCAACTGGGAACGACTGGCCCGGCAGGCCCGGGAATTCGACGCCGACGCGGCGGTGATCGCCGACAAACAGCACTACGCGCAGCTGCGCGACGCACTCGCGGGAACCGACACCAAAGTATATGCCGGAGAGGAGGCCGTGGCGCAGGTCGCGGCCGGAGGCGGCACGGACGTGGTGGTGAACGCCCTGGTGGGCTACGCCGGACTCGCTCCCACGGTGGCGGCCATCGAGGCGGGCAAGAAGCTCGCGCTGGCCAACAAGGAGTCGCTCGTGGTGGGCGGCGCCTGCGTGATGCCGCTGGCCCGGAAGCGGAAAGCCCCGGTGATTCCGATCGACTCGGAACATTCGGCCATCTTCCAGTGTCTCGTGGGCGAGCGCGCCCCGGTCAGAAGGCTGATCGTCACGTGCAGCGGCGGCGCATTCCGCGACTTCCGGGCCGAAGAGCTGGCGAACGTCACGGTGGAGCAGGCCCTGCGCCACCCCCAGTGGGACATGGGCGCGAAGATCACGATCGACTCGTCGACGCTCGTGAACAAGGGGTTCGAGGTGATCGAGGCCCACTGGCTGTTCGGGACCCCGGCGGAACGGATTTCGGTGTTGCTCCACCCGCAGTCGATCATCCATTCGATGGTCGAATTCGAGGACGGCGCGATCAAGGCCCAGCTCGGAACGCCCGACATGCGCCTGCCGATCAGCTTCGCGCTGCTGTACCCCGACCGGGCGAACCGTCCCGGCGAGCGGTTCAACTTCCTGAACCATCCGCAGCTGACCTTCGCCGAAGTGGACCGCGCGAAATACCCGGCGCTCGACATCGCCTACGACTGTCTGCGGCGCGGCGGCACGGCGGCCTGCACGATGAACGGCGCAAACGAGGTGGCCGTGGCGGCGTTCCTCGCCCGCAAATGCGCATGGCTCGACATCGTGCGCGCCATCCGCTACGCGCTGGAGCACGCCGCATTCGTCCCCTCGCCCACCCTGGCCGATTACGCCGAGGCGAACGCCGAAGCCCGCGCGCTGGCGGCGGAGTTCCTACAATTAAAAAATTAAAAATTAAAGCTTGTGGACATTCTTGTAAAAATCATTCAGTTCTTCCTCTGTTTCACCATCCTGATAGGCATTCACGAGATGGGTCACTTCATCATGGCGCGGGTGTTCAAAATCCGCGTCGAGAAATTCTACATCTTCTTCGACCCGTGGTTCTCGCTGTTCAAATTCAAACGCGGAAACACCGAGTACGGTCTGGGATGGCTGCCGCTGGGCGGATATGTCAAGATCGCCGGCATGATCGACGAGTCGATGGACACGGAACAGATGAAACAGCCCGTCAAACAGGACGAGTTCCGCGCCAAACCCGCCTGGCAGCGTTTTCTGGTGATGATCGCCGGCGTGGTGATGAACGTCGTGCTGGCCGTGGCCATCTACATCGGCATCTGCTACACGTGGGGCGACACCTATTTCTCGAACGCCGACGCCAAGTGGGGCTACAACTTCAACGAGGCCGGGCACAAACTCGGATTCCACGACGGAGACCGGCTGGTGAGCATCGACGGCGAAGAGGCGGACGACATCAACAAGGTCGTAAACTCGCTGATCATCACCGAAAGCGACCGCAGCGTCGTGGTCGAACGCAACGGACGGCAGGTGGAACTGATCCTCCCGCTCGACGAGCTGATCTCGATGCGCCAGCAGAAGGGATACGAAAATTTCCTCCTGCCCCGCATCCCCTTTCTGATCGACAGCGTCGTAAACCCGACCGTCGCACAGTTGCGGAAGGGAGACGAGATCGTAGCCATCGACAACGTTTCGGGTCTCGACTTTACGGGCTACGGCCAATACCTGAAGGCGCACGCCGGAGATTCGGTGCTGCTGACAGTCCTGCGGGAAGGGGACATGCTCTTTGAATTCAAAGCGCCCGTCTCGGAGAACGGCACGCTCGGAGTCATCCGCAAGGGCCTCGCGCTGCGCACGCAGAAATATACGTTCCTGGAGGCGATTCCGGCCGGTATTCAAAGGACGGGCAAGGTGATCTCCTCCTACTGGGACCAGCTGAAGATGATCGTGCAGCCCAAAACCAAGATGTACGAGGAGCTGGGCGGATTCATCTCCATCGGCAGCATCTTCCCCTCGCAGTGGGACTGGCAGGACTTCTGGATGAAGACCGCCTTCCTGTCGATCATCCTCGCGGTGATGAACATTCTGCCGATCCCGGGACTCGACGGCGGGCACGCGATCTTCACTTTCTGGGAGATGATCTCGGGCCGCAAGGTGAGCGACAAGGTGCTCGAAGCGGCGCAGTATGTCGGACTGATCATCATTCTGTTCCTGCTGCTCTACGCCAACGGCAACGACATTTACCGGTTCTTTATCAAATAAATGCGGAGCCAATGGCAAACCGAACTGCGGAAAAACTGGAAGCCTGCGCCGCGGCACTGCGGAGACACCGTTTCGAGGCCGAGGTGGTGAAGGACGCCGAAGCGGCCTTCGCCCTGATGAAGGCCGTCGTGGAGGCCGAAAACCCGCAACTCGTGTCGTTCGGCGACTCCATGACGATGCGCGGAACGGGCATCGTCGAGTGGCTGCGGAGCAACGGGCGGCTGACGCTGCTCGACGGGTTCGACGCCTCGAAGCCCTACGAGGAGCGGCTGGAAATCCGCCGCCGCGCGCTGTTGTCGGACCTTTTCATCACGGGCGTGAACGCCGTGACGGAGCAGGGAACACTGCACTGGCTGGACAAGGTGGGCAACCGCATCGCACCGGTGGCATTCGGCCCCCGGAAGGTGATCATCGTGGCGGGACGCAACAAGATCGTGGCCGACCGCAACGAGGCCGAGGAGCGCATCCGCCGAATCGCCGCCCCGCAGAACGTAGCGCGACACCCCGGATTCCGCACCCCCTGCGCCAAAACGGGCGTCTGCGCGGACTGCAACTCGCAGGACCGCATCTGCAACACCCGGATGGAAATGCTGCGATGCTGGCCCGACAAACGGGTGTTGGTAATACTGATCGACGAAGATTCCGGATTATGATGAAACAACTGAAATACGGCACGGCCTGCCTGCTGTTGCTGGCAGCCGCCTGCGGAGACGATTCCGACGCATTTTACACGGCGGTTTATCCCGTCGTGCGCGTCGAGGCCGAAATCACCCTTCCGGACCCCGAACCGGGCCCCACCGATCCAACAGATCCAACAGATCCAACAGATCCCACGAACCCCACCGATCCCACGGAACCGGAGACGAAGGCAGGGGAAAACGAAACGGACCCCGTGGTCGAACGGATCAGAGAGGAGATCGAAGCGGCGGCTCCCGTGAAGGCGGGCGGAAGCTACGTGCTGGAATTCACCAAATACAACGGCGGGCGCCTCCGGATCAGACAGACGGCGGAGGCGGACCGGGTGCGGGGCGTCTTCTTCAAGGACCCGGGCGCAACCGACATCCTCGTCTACTGTCCGGAACCGGCGATGAAGTACACCTGCGCCGTCTCGGCCTACAAGGCCGAGGACGGCACGAGCAAGACCCTCCTGACGGTCGACCTGACCGAAGAGTACCAAGCTCTCTACCCCGAGGCCGGAATCACGAAGGCCGTGCGCCGGGAGTACACCTCGGCAAACGCAAAATAGGAGGACGTATGGCAAAGGTCAAAAAGGCATTTTTCTGCAAAAACTGCGGGTTCGAAGCCCCGAAATGGCTGGGACGCTGCCCCTCGTGCGGCGAATGGAACACGTTCGCCGAGGAGATCATCGCCCGCGAGAGCGGTTCGGTCCCGGCGGTCGCGGCGGGTCCCCTGCCCGCGGCGAAGCCTCAGCGCGTGAGGGACATCCGCGAAAGCGAGCACGTCCGCCTCGATCTGGGAAACGCCGAGGTAAACCGCGTGTTGGGCGGCGGGATGGTCCCGGGGTCGCTGGTCCTCGTGGGCGGCGAGCCGGGAATCGGCAAATCGACCCTCTCGCTGCAAATCGCGCTGGCGGCGAACGGACTGAAAACCCTCTACGTCTCGGGCGAGGAGTCGGCCGAGCAGATCAAGATGCGCGCCGCGCGTATCGGTATCGGCAACTACGAGTGCCTGATCTATCCCGAAACGCTGCTGGAAAACATCGTGGCGCAGATCGCCGAGCACCGTCCCGACCTGGTGGTGATCGACTCGATACAGACGATTTACACCGACCTCCTGGACTCGTCGGCGGGAAGCGTGTCGCAGATCCGCGAATGCGCGGCGACGCTTCTCAAATACGCCAAATCGACCGGAACGTCGATCTTCATCATCGGCCACATCACCAAGGACGGCTCGATAGCCGGTCCCAAGATACTCGAACACATCGTCGACGTGGTGTTGCAGTTCGAGGGCGACAACAATCAGGTTTATCGCATCCTGCGCGGCATCAAGAACCGTTTCGGCGCGACGTTCGAGATCGGCGTCTTCGAGATGCTCGACGCCGGCCTGCGGCCGGTGGGCAACCCCTCCGAAATCCTGCTCACGCACTACGACGCACCGCTGAGCGGCATCGCCGTCGGCGCCTCGGTCGACGGTATACGCCCCTACCTGATCGAGGTGCAGGCGCTCGTCTCGAACGCCGCCTACGGCACGCCCCAGCGCACGGCCACGGGCTTCGACTACAAACGCATGTCGATGCTACTGGCCGTGTTGGAGAAGCGCGTGGGGATGAAGATGTACACCAAGGACGTCTTCCTCAACTTCGCGGGCGGCTTCAAGGTCGCCGATCCGGGGCTGGATCTGGCCATCATCGCCGCCGTAATTTCGTCGTACTACGACCGTCCGATCGGCGAGGGCATCTGCTGCGCGGGCGAAGTCGGGCTTTCGGGTGAGGTGCGCCCCGCCCCCCGCACCGAGCAGCGCATCAGCGAGGCGGCGCGGCTGGGCTTCCGCCGCATCGTCGTCTCGGGCTACCTCCCCAAAGGCGCCAAACGCCCCAAAGGCATCGAGGTGGTGGCGATCAACAGCATCGACCAGCTGCCCCGGGCGCTCTTCATCAACGAGGAGTAACAAAAACGAACGCAGCGGCCGGATCTACCGACCGCTGCGTTTTTCGTGAAAGACACCTCGCTCAATCGAGCAACCCCGCCGCCTTGCGGTATTCCAACCAACGCAGATAACCGTCGATACGCGCCTCGACCTCCGTCCGGTGCGCCTGCTGCCACATGGCCTGCGCTTCGAGATGATCCGACAGCGTCTCCACGCCGGCCTCGTACTGGCGGCGGCTCAGCCGCAGGTTCTCGTCGGCCGCGGCGAGCGACGACTCGGCCAGCCGGATTTCGAGCTGCGCTTCGTCGAGGTTGTTCGCCGCCTGCGTCGCTTCGAGTTGCAGCAGCTCGCCGCCGTCGAGACGCTCCGCCTGCGCCTGCTCGAACCGCGCCCGTGCCGACCGTACTTTGTTCGAGCGGCCGCCGAAGTGGAAGATCGGCACCGACACCTGCACGCC
>ERZ826613.4297-NODE-4297-length-10664-cov-2.673013_pt1 | contig 10664 bp, 10 predicted proteins | sample MGYA00519925_ERZ826613 | MGnify/ENA primary metagenome ERZ826613 (study PRJEB31778, sample SAMEA3449236) | human gut metagenome | biome: human gut; feature: human-associated habitat; material: faeces | place: United Kingdom | collected 2010/2012 ... | reverse complement strand
TTCTCGTCGTACACACCGTGTACGCATACATACTTTGTATGTATTGCGAAAATGTTATTGTATATCAAAAATCCATCTCGAAATTCTTCATTCAGAATACTCCGAGAATACATCACATTTCTAAGTTTTAATTATATCTTTTTTTAGGATAATACGCAAGTTTAAAATAACAGACCGCTTACGGATTGCATCTCTTGCAAGGTTCATATCCTTCCTTGATAAGTTTTTCCCTATCACCCTTAAAAGATTTTCTGTTTTTTATCAGCGTATCATTTACACTGCTGCATGATGGCAGATGAAATTTTTTCGTATTTGTATTTAATATATATCTTTGAACTTTTGAAACCTTTTTTCGTGCTGACGAATAACCGTTCTTTCTGTCAGACACCGAACTATTTTCGCTCTTATCTCCCGACAGACTGCTTTTTCCTGTAGCATAATCTATAGTTATCTTCGGCTGGACATTATACACAAAGACATTAAAGCATACTCCCCTGCCTTTATCTTCAACAGAGTAACCCTCCATCTTAACTCCTTCAGCCACAAGATTGTTTCCCTTATATACCGGAGTAACCCTATATAAAACATGGTTACTTGTTCTCTTTACATAATCTGCGACTTCATCCTCAAAAGGCAGCATTCCCGTCACATTCATATATCTTGTTCCGGTAATGAGATTCTTCTCATTTGCATTTTCTCCTGCAAGCTGGAAACCTATAAGATGGCAACGGTTATAGAGATAATTGCCATCAACTATACCTGCATATTTTGCGGTCTGCCAGCCGCTCGGTTTTATCATACCTATACCTGTTCGTTTTGTAGCCGGCATAAGTTCCTTACATATATTGGCAAATGCAGCACCACATCTTCCAAGACTGTCAAGTTCACTGTAATTTTCAAATATCTGCGTGCTTTTCTTTTGCTTATTCGTAAAATCAGGTTTGTTATTTGAAATTATTCCGTACGGCTCACCATTATACGAGGTATGTGTAAGCCCACTTTTGCCGGACAGTGCATTATTTTTAGAATTACTGCTGCTTTCTGAACTGTCGTCTCGCACAGAACTTTCATACCCTGCTGATGAAGTGCTGTATTTATCACTTATCTCGGATAAATTCTGACATCCAGAAAATACAAGCGAGACTAAGAGAAAACTTATAAGAAGCCTGCTCTTAAATTTAACTTTCATATTGTTCATCTTTTATATTCTCCGTTTTTTTAAATAACAAACTGCCATCCAAAATATATCAGATATATCCCGGATGACAGTTTTAAATATTTATAAATTTATCTGTATTGAAACTAAAAGTCATATATCACACATTTATAGACAATGTATGGTATCAATTTGTGACAAAATATCTTTTATCACAGACATTCTTTATATTTCAATTATAGCTCAGATACAATTACATCTGCGAACGGTAGTAATTGATAAGACATCCCTTAACGATTATCTCACGCTCTGCATCTGTAAGTTTTCCAAGATGAAGCTCAAATTCTTTCATTTCATCCCCGACAACATATGCCTTGATAGTGTCAATCTTGTCTTCAACTGATTTCTTTATATCTTTTACAAAGATGTAGTCTCCATTCTTGAACGGAAGCTCGTCCTCATCATAGATAAATGGGAGCATACCCCAGTTGATAAGATTTGAACGGTATCTCTTTGTAGCATATTCTTTTGCAATATTTGCAAAACCACCGAGAACTTTCTGACATGAAGCTGCCTGCTCACGTGCAGAACCATCACCAGGCTTAACGGCATATATCATACTTCCAATCTGTGTATTTTCCGGCTTAACATCAAATTTTGCATTTATCTTTTCAAATACATCTTTTACTTCAGGACATGCCGCAAATATATCTTCGCCCGCAACTCTTGCCTTTTCAGCTTTTGCAACTGCTTTTGCACGACCTACATACTCAGGGTCTTTACGGGAAAGTGTAAACTCGGCAAGTCCTAAAGGATTTGAACGGAATGATGAAGTTTCTCCTGATGGGATAAGCTCATCTGTTGTAGTTACCGGGTCATGTATCTCTGAAACGACTTTGATAACAATATCATCGGTAAGTGCTGACATTGCAGGCCAGTCTTTGATGTTTGGACCAAATTTTATCTCAACATCAGAATCCGGTTTTCCAACACCATTGTAAACTCTGTTCTCATAAATAGTGCTGTCAAAGAAGTATTTAGGCTTTGTGAAATCTACATCCACATTTTCTGCCGATGTAAGATAACCCTTGTTTGCCGCTGTTGCCGCAATAGAACGTGCATCCATAAGTGCAACTGATGCTATCTGACCGCTTGTGACCTTAGAACCCTCTCTGTTAGGGAAGTTTCTTGTCGAATGTCTGATAGAAAGTCCATTGTTTGGAGGAACATCACCTGCACCAAAGCAAGGACCACAGAATGCCGAACGTATAGTAGCACCTGTCTCCATAAGGTCTGCAATCCTGCCGTTTTTAACAAGTTCCATAAATACAGGCTGGCTTGACGGATAAACACTTAAAGAGAACTCATCCGCACCGATATATTTTCCACGGAGAATATCAGCAGCATCACAGATATTTTCAAATCCACCGCCTGCACATCCTGCAATGACACCCTGCTCTACATAAAGTCTGCCATTGTGAACCTTGTCTTTAAGAGTATATTTAACCTTATTATTGTCAAGACTTACAAGTGCTTTCTTCTCAACATCGTCAAGAATATCCATAAGATTTGCGTTAAGTTCATCAATAGTGTAGACATTGCTTGGATGGAAAGGCATTGCTATCATAGGCTTAATCTTGCTGAGGTCAACATATACCATACCGTCATAATAAGCAACTGCATCCGGCTTAAGTTCCTTAAAGTCCTGCGGACGCTTGTGAATATCATAGAAATCCTTTATCTTGTCATCTGTTGTCCAGATTGATGAAAGACAAGTTGTTTCCGTTGTCATAACATCTATGCCTATTCTAAAATCAGCACTGAGGTTTGCAACACCATCACCAACAAATTCCATGACTTTATTGTTTACATAGCCATTTCCAAATACTGCTCCTATAATGGCAAGAGCCACATCCTGAGGACCCACGCCCTTATTTGGCTTTCCTGTAAGATAAACTGCTACGACACCCGGCATAGGAATATCATATGTACGGTTCAAAAGCTGTTTTACAAGCTCCGGTCCGCCCTCACCCATAGCCATTGTACCAAGTGCACCATAGCGTGTATGTGAATCAGAACCAAGAATCATCTTTCCGCCGCCTGCAAGCATCTCTCTTGCAAACTGATGTATGACAGCCTGATGAGGTGGTACATACATTCCACCATATTTCTTAGCACAGGTAAGTCCAAACATATGGTCATCTTCATTGATAGTTCCACCTACTGCACAAAGACTGTTGTGACAGTTTGTGAGAACATATGGTACAGGAAACTTTTCAAGTCCTGACGCACGAGCTGTCTGGATGATACCTACAAATGTAATATCATGCGAAGTAAGTTTGTCAAACTTAATCTGAAGATTTTCCATGTTGCCTGAAGTATTGTGTGCTTCAAGAATACCATAAGCCATAGTACCCTTAGCTGCCTCTTCCTTAGTGACTTTTTTGCCTGTTTTTGCTAAAACGGCATCTAAAGCCTGTGCATTATCCTCAACGATCTCAGAACCGTTTACAAGATATACACCGTTGTCGTAAAGCTTGATCATTATCAAAATCCTCCTATTAATCTCGTAATTATTAAATATTATATATGCTAACAGCACAATAAGTCAAGTTTATGAATGTAAGAAATGAAAGGCTGAACTGTTACAAAGCCGAACTATTACACTTATGAATGTAATCTTATAAAAACCGTTAATTGGCATATAACTGACGGATAACATCAATTCTGAGAATAAATATTAATATCTTTTTCACTGTCGATATCAAACAATTCTTTCCCGTCTTCAACATCTATATAAAAACATTCATGTCTTTTTGCGACTTTTCTGCCCCCGCTGTCACCGCTTAACTCCAACAGTTCAGAGATAAGTTTGCAGGAGAACATACATGGATTTCCTGCTTTTCCACTATATCTTGCTGAAAATACCTTGTAATCTTTGCTTTTTTTATCTTGCGATGCTGCCTCGATAAATTTAAGTATCGTCTTTTTGCTAAGATACGGCTGGTCCGCAACGATAAACAAAAGCCAGTCGTCTTTTTTCAACCTGCCCATCAAACTATTTATCCCTGCTTTTATCGTATATGACGCACCGAGCCTGCTATCACCGCAAAACACGGTATTTATATCTTTTCTGCCATCAAGGTCAGCTATTATCCTGTCGTATTGTGTTACAACAGTAAGTGCTATGTCGTAATCTATATCTTCGTTTATTTTTCTGCTGCTTACAATATCTGATAACATATCAAGCGTATGTCTGTAAAGCATTTTTCCCTGCCAGATATGTAAGAGTTTATTACTTCCAAAACGGCGGCTGTTCCCAGCCGCCATATATATAATGTGTATCATATTTTTTTGATTTTATATATTTGCGAAACAATCTTAATTTTATATAAGCAAAGTGTGTCAATGCTATTATCTATATCCCTGTTCAATCAATATAGACTAATCCGTCGAAGCTTTTCACCTCAGCCGCCAGACTACTATATGATACGGTGGTCAATCTCTTTCCACTCAGGATCAATCATCCCCATAAGGATTTTTTCAGGTGTGAACGGAACCGTTCTGTGCCACACTCCGGTTGCCCTGTATATTGCGTGTGCAAGAGCCGGTGCAGGAGTATTTATAACTATCTCTCCTATCGACTTTACACCGAAAGGTCCTGACGGTTCATAGCTTGTTTCAAACTCAACATTTATATTTCCCACATCAAGTCTTGTTGGAATTTTATACTGCATAAGGCTGTTTTCGGCAATCTTTCCCTCTGCACTGTATGTGACATTTTCATAGAGTGCCATGCCTATCCCCTGTCCTATACCGCCCTCTGTCTGAACTCTTGCAAGGTTTGGATTTACCGGTATTCCGCAGTCAACAACCGCCTGATAATCAAGTATCTTTACACTTCCTGTTTCTTTGTCAAGCTCTATCTCAACCATTCCGACCATATACGGCGGCGGTGATACAGGTGATGAATATGTCTCGGTCACATCGACAGGGATAGTATTGTTTACCTGTGATTTTGTGGCAATATCCGCAAGGCTGACCGATTTTTCATCTTCCGTCATATACACTTTCTCGCCATCAAAATCTACATCTTCAGTAGAACAGTCGAGAAGCCCTGCACCTATCTTCATTATGTTTTCACGAAGTTTTAAAGCGGCATTTTGTGTAGCCATTCCCGTGATGTAAGTTGTAGATGAAGCATATGAACCTGAATCATAAGGTGATGCGTCTGTGTCTGCACCAAAAACAGAAATTTTATCTGCATCACAGTCTAGGACTTCTGCTGCCATCTGCGAAAGAATGGTATCACAGCCTGTTCCCATGTCAGCCGCACCTATCATCATATTATATGTTCCATCGTCTGAAAGTTTTAATGTACATGAACCCACATCAACATTTGAGATGCACGAACCCTGCATCGCAAGTGCCATTCCTGCTGCCCTGACTTTGCCGTTTCCCATATCCCTGACCGGATATTTCTCAGCCCAGTTGAAATTTGCGGCACAATGCTCTATACACCTATCCAATGCACAGGCATTCGCTGTCTCACCAAAGTATGCAGGCATGAACATTCCCTCTCTTACAATGTTTTTCATCCTTATCTCAACCGGATCTATATGAAGTTTTTCCGCAAGTTCATTTACGGCAGATTCGAGTGCAAAAATTCCCTGTGTTGCCCCGTATCCTCTATATGCTCCTGCCGCCTGAACATTCGTGTAGACAACATCACATGAAAATTTTGTCGCTTCACATCCGCCCGTATAAAGCGGCAGTGATTTGTGACCTGAAAGTCCAACGGTCGTTGTGCTGTGTTCACCGTATGCTCCTCCGTTTGACAGCGTATAAAGGTCTATCGCTCTTATCCTGCCGTCTTTCATTGCACCAAGACGAACCGTCACTTCCATTTCATGGCGGGGTGAAGATATTATCTGACATTCATTTCTGCTGTAAATAAGTTTGCTCGGCTTTTTTGTCATCCATGTAACAAAAGCCGGATAGACTTCACATACGGCTGTCTGTTTTGCCCCAAAACCTCCGCCTATGCGTGGTTTTTCCGCACGCACCATCGATTTTGGAATATCGAGTGCATTTGCAAGTATTCTTCTGATATGAAAAACTATCTGCGTTGAACTTATGCAATGAAGTCTGCCGTATCTGTCAATCTCGCAGTACGCCCTTATCGTTTCCATGTAAGCCTGCTGTGCCGCCTTTATATGCCAGGTATGCTCTATTATCTCCTCACAGTCATTAAATACTGCATTTACATCACCATGTTCATCTTCCTCATGGTGTATAAGATTTCTCTTAACATCACCCGTATTGCCATATGACATCCAGTTATCCTCCGGATGCACAAGTATGGGATTGTCAAGTGCCTTGTGAAAATCAAGTACAGGTTCGAGTACCTGATATTTTACTTTTATAAGTTTTAATGCTTTATCAACAGCTTTCTCACTCTCACCCGCAACTATTGCAACAGGATCACCTACACTTCTCACCCTTCTGTCAAGTATAAGCCTGTCATACGGTGACGGCTCCGGAAAAGTCTGGCCTGCAATGCTGAAACGCTTGTCAGGAACATCTTTCCATGTATAAACAGCTTCTATCCCCGGTACTTTCATTGCAATATCAGTGTTTATATCCTCAACTAAGGCATGAGCATGAGGGCTTCTGAGAAGCTTTACCACAAGGCAGTCCGATGGTGTTATGTCATCGGTAAATACCGGCTTTCCAAGGAGAAGCTGTGATGAGTCTTTCTTTGGAATACTTTTTCCTACTGCATGGTAATCTTTTCTTTCACGGTTAAATTCACTCATTCTTCCACTCCTTTCCGATGTCTGCCCCAAAAACTTCTGCTTCAAGCTGCATAGGTGCATTTTCCTTTTTGCTGTTCAGATAATTCCTGAGTGAACGAAGCTGGCTCTGATACCCCGTGCAGCGGCACAGATTGCCCGAAAGATACTCAAGTATCTCCTCGTCAGTCGGATCAGGATTTTCACGGAGAAGTGCCACTATATTAACTATATATCCCGGATTGCAAAAACCGCACTGGTCAGCACCCTGCATTGCAAAATAACCGGTAAATTTTTTAGCTTCTTCCTCCAGTCCTTCAAGTGTATCAACGCATCTTCCGTCTGCCTTGCCGACAGGAATACTGCACGAAAGCATCGGCTTTCCATCCATAAGCACTGTGCAAAGACCACAGTTTCCTGTTTCACATCCTCTCTTTACCGAATAACATTTATGTTTCCTGCAAAAATCTATAAGAAGCATATCTGCGTCTACGGTATCTTTTATCATTTTTCCATTTAATGTAATCTTTACTTCCATCAGCAGATTTCCTCCTTTTCGTTTTCTGATACTATCGTCTTTAATGCCCTTTTTACAAGAACATTGCATATTATCTTTCTATACTCGGCACTGGCACGCATATTGCTGCCAAAACGGATATTTTGTGCCACATAATCTGCAAATCTTTCAATATTTTCATCTGTAGTTACAGATAATATATTTTCACTGTCATATACAGGCTCAGCCATATATGGAGTGGCCCCGATAACAGCCATAGTACCTCTTTTTCCTTTTGAAACGGCACAGGTAAGCACCGGAAAATCTGTTGACTGGTTTCTCTGGCTCAGATAAACTACCTTTTCGGTTTCCTTTGGCACAATTACTGACACAAGTATATCTCTCACCGTGCGTGGCAGCTTTACAAAGTCGTCAAGTTCCATGATACCCTCATGGAAAAGCTCCACTTTAGCACCAAGTGCCCTAAATATCGTCATAACATCTGAAAAGCCATACCGCCCCCATATACTTCCGCCGACCGTTGCAACATTTCTAAACTGGACACCGACTATATCTTTTACGGAGTCGGCAAAGGCATTATCCGTATATTTATTTAATGATTCATTTGTCTCTATGTCCCTTAATGATACATATGCACCTATACGAAACTCGTTTTCATTTTCTTCTATGCCGTCAAGCCCCAGTTCACAGAGGTCTATCGCTGTTCCAAGAGTCGTATTTTTCATCTTTGTCCAAAGCATTCCGCCGACAATGAAATTTTGTCTTTTCTGGTAGAGTTCATATGCTTCTTCGAGGCTTTTTGCCCTTATATATTGATTATAATAGAACATATCTCTTTCCTTTCTCTTATGATTTTAGTGTTAAAACAAATCCAGTTCATATAACGCATCCCACTGAATTTTTTCTTTCTGCATGAAGTTTATTGTCTCATTTCTCATATCAGGCTCTGTCTTCCAAGCAAGACCACACCCTGCCGATATTTTTGACGGCAGCGGTATTATCCTGCCGTAAATATTTTCACTCTTTGCCCTGCTCTCCATTTCCATCGCAGCAGTTGTATTTTTGAATGAAATCACAAGCTGTGTATGTCTTTCTCTCTTACAATTTTCGCACATAATATTATGGGCAGACTATAAGTGATGCTTCCGTCATTTTTTTAGTAATTTCATACATATTTGTGGCTTCGCCGACACAGAGCTTTTCGGTAAGTCCGTAATAATTTAAACAAGTACCACAGGTAAATATCTTTACACCTTTTTCCTCTAAAGCCTTTAAATCTTCTATCGACTCAGAGCCTTCACTTGTAATCTTTGCACCGCCGTTATAAAAAAGCATTGTCTGTGGCAATTCGTCCTGCTGCGAAAGTGCATAGATAAAGCCTTTGATAAGCACCTTTCCAAGTTCGTTATCACCATCACCCATAAATTCAGACTTTATTACTACAACTTTTTCACCGCTGTTTTTAATATTGCATGAAACCATATCATCCGCACCTGTCTTTATAGAATTTGCTTTAGCCTCGGATGTTGCTTTAGCATTTGTTGCTGACATTTTATTGTCATTTATTTTATCAATATCATCCACGGTTATCTTTACACTGTACCCGGAATTTATCTTGCTGTCTGAAACTGCAAATCCCATCTGTGAAGCCATCTTTTTAAGATTTTCAACGGCAATCTCATTATCAACAAGAGTCTCAACCGTATCCGGTTTTTCAAGTTTCTCAATCGCTTTTTTTGTCTTAACTACCGGTATCGGACAGGTATCACCTATTGCATTTATTGTTATCATAATATCTTTTTTCTCCTTCACTTTATATTCATAGTATATGTTATATTCACACAATTAATACAACATATAATTAGTTTCGCAATCTCTCGTTACTTTATATAGATATTTTTTTCTTTTTTTTGCGTAAAATGACCAACTATCGCCGCCGGAAGTCCCTCATTTTTTAATTCTTTTAAAAATGGCAGTGCATCTTCTTTCTTTACGGCAAATAAAAGTCCACCCGATGTCTGCGGATCAAATAACAGCTCTTCCATCGCAAATGTTATGTTTTCTGAAAAATCCACATTATCTGCGACATGATTTCTGTTTCGCTGTGCTGCTGCCGTGAGCAGAAATTCTTCGGCATAATGAAGTGCACCTTTTATAACAGGTATGGAGATTGAGTCAATCTCCGCCGATACATTGTTATTTATCATCTCGTTTAAATGACCTAAAAATCCAAATCCTGTCACATCAGTGCAGGCATGGATTTCATAATTTCTGCTTATCTCAGACGCTTTTTTATTAAGTGTAGTCATCGACTCTATTGCTTCATCAAGTGAACCTTTAAAAGCCTGTCCGACACGCTGTGCATTGCACACAAGCCCTACACCGAGTTTTTTTGTAAGTATAAGTATGTCAGCCGGTTCTGCCTTATTATTTTCATATATTTTGTCAGGATTTACAAGTCCCATAACGGACAGACCGTATTTTACACTGTCATCGGCTATGGAATGACCTCCTGCAAGTGTGGCACCTGCTTCATTCACCTTTTTTGCACCGCCATGCATTATCTTTCCAAGAATGTTTAAGTCCATCTTTTCAGGAAAACAGACTATATTTAGTGCAGTCTTTACCTCACCGCCCATCGCATATACATCACTTAATGCATTAGCAGCGGCAATTTTACCAAATAAAACGGGATCATTCACCATGGGGGTGAAAAAATCTAAGGTCTGTACCAAGGCCAATGTATCAGAAATTTTATATACTCCTGCATCATCAGAGCCGGTCATATCCGCTAAGACTTGGTCATTTGTAACAGGTGTCACTGCTTTCAAAACACGATTTAATATATGAGGCCCAATCTTACACGCACAGCCCCCATTTGTCACATAGTCGGTAAGTCGTACCATAAGACCTCCTTACTCATTCTCTGGCAATCGAGAAACGATTTTCTTGACAGCTTTTTCAAATTTAGGGCGCGGCATCAGCAGTTGATGACCACAGCCGTTACATACGATGAGAAAATCCGTGCCAATACGCTTCACTTCCCACTCGTCACTACCGCAAGGATGTGATTTTTTCATCTTCACCACATCGCCTACATAATATCTAACAAATGCCATAGCGCCTCCTTTTACGTCAGTATGTATATACTTATTATACATAAATCAACTGATTCTATAAATATATCATAATTCTA
>ERZ826613.4294-NODE-4294-length-10671-cov-2.840241_pt1 | contig 10671 bp, 7 predicted proteins | sample MGYA00519925_ERZ826613 | MGnify/ENA primary metagenome ERZ826613 (study PRJEB31778, sample SAMEA3449236) | human gut metagenome | biome: human gut; feature: human-associated habitat; material: faeces | place: United Kingdom | collected 2010/2012 ... | reverse complement strand
ACACCGAGGCAGAACTGGAAATGCATTGGTGTTTTGATGAGACCTTGATTGTAGTAGTAATTGACATTGGTCAGCATACCAGGATCAAAAATCTCAAATTCCGGCTTAACATCATGTTCATTATAAGCGGTCATCAGCTTAACAAGGAACTGAGGACTATTTTCAAAAACGGCAATTGGTGTAAAGTTCATGGAACCTGAATCTACAGAACCCATTTCAATCTCAGGGCAAAGTTCATGATGTCTGTAACGCATCTCATCAGGGCACATATGTGCAGGTGTGGAACCGGAAGAAGTACAGTTGATGATAACATCACAATCTTTGTAAGCTCTGATTTTCTTAACAATTTCGAGAAAATCTTCTGTAACCATAGCACCGAGGCCATCTTTGTCACGTGTGTGGATGTGGACAACGGATGCGCCGGCTTTCCAGCATTTGTAAGCATCTTCAGCAATTTCATCCGGTGTTTCAGGAATTTTGTAACCCTTTGGTGTTAATGCACCTGTTAATGCTGCTGTGATAATGACTTTGTTTTTTAAGTTACTCATGAAAATACCTCCCTTTACGTTGTTTCACCTTATAGATGAACATCTTATGTTTTCTTACACCTTAATAAGTAGCAAGTTGTGTGCCAATATAAAAAAACTGAAAAACAAAGGATTTTTCGACGATTTGAGCAAAAAAATGATGCAGAAATGCATTTTTTAAAAAACTTTGCCAAAAAACAATGTATTTTTGCAAGAACAATGCTATAATGTCACAAAAGAGAAACATTGTACGTATGGGGATAGGTCAATAAGGGGAGATGAAAATGGAATTTGATTTAGGGAGGCTTTTAACTGAGGAGTCGAAGCGCATGATGAATTGTCTTCATGAAGGAATATTTATTGCTGATAAAATGGGCAATATTGTATTTGCGAATCAGGCTTTATTGGAGATGGCGGGTGGTACGGAAGAATACGCGCTATCTTTGAATGTTTTTGATTTTAAAAAGCAGGGAGTCGATGTCAATAAAGACCAGTTATTGGCGCAGAGAGCCCTTGAGACAAAGCGGAGGATCACACGCATCAGCGAGGTGAAGATCACAACGGGTTATTCCTACAGACAATTGGGGACGGCTACGCCTTTGTTGGATGATGAAGGTGAAATTCAGTATATTGTTGTTGAAATGCAGACCTTAGATCATATTCAGCGTATCTATCAGGATGGGCTGTATGAACAAAGGGAAGATTTCATAGAGGAGGTGAAAAAGGATTCTTCACCATTTATCTGTGTGAATCCGAATATGAAATCCATTTTGAATATGGCTAAAAGAATTGCAGATATGGATACAACCATATTGATTACCGGTGAAACAGGTACTGGAAAGCAGGTTTTAGTTGATTATATTGTCAGTCAGAGTCATCTGGCCTCAAAACAGGTTGTTTCTATTAACTGTTCTTCCATTCCTGAAAATTTATTTGAATCGGAATTATTTGGATATGAATCGGGAAGTTTCACAGGGGCATCCAAGAACGGCAAGATGGGATTATTTGAGGCGGCAGAGGATGGTGTGATTTTCCTTGATGAGATTAATTCGATGCCTCTGTCCATGCAGGGAAAATTGCTGAGAGTGTTGGAAACAAAACGGTATTATCGAATTGGTTCATCGAAGGAGAGAACACTGAAGTGCAGATTTATTGCAGCAACGAATGTTGATCTGAAAGACTGCATTGCTACGGGAACATTCAGAAGCGATTTGTATTATCGCATTAATATTATTTCGCTGAATATTCCGCCCCTTCGGGAAAGAAAAGAAGATATTATTCCGTTGACACAGCAGTTTCTCAGAAGCTTTTCAGAAAAATATGGTGTCATTAAAATGGCAACACCGGAACTGATGAAGATACTGTTAAGCTATGACTGGCCTGGAAATGTCAGAGAGTTGAGAAATATTTTGGAGAAGCTGGTGATTATGACAGATCCGAAGAATATTTATCTCTCGGAGATGATAGAAAGTGTTGGTTTCCCTATTAAAGAGGTTCCGGCTGATTTTGTACTTCCAATAGAAGATTTGACATATTATGAAAAATTATATCAGGCGTATCCGGAGCAGTTTTCTTTAAAGAATTGTCTGGAGAATTTTGAGTCGTCGTTGATAAAGAGTGTGCTTGACCATACACACAATACTTATAAGGCGGCTGAGATTTTAAAAGTTGATCAGTCTTCGATATCCCGAAAAATTAATAAGTACCATATAAGCTACAATAAAAAATAATATGTAACTGTTCAGAGCCAAGCAAAATTTCAAAAAACAGGTATAAAATGCGTAGCATTTTGGAAGTTGGCTCTGAACAGTTCCATTTGTTAAAAAAATGACTCCGTACCAGGTGACAATTCAATAAAAGAATGGGGATAAAAGATGAGAAGAGCAATCATTGTATTTACAAGAGTTCCGGTGGCGGGGCAGACCAAGACAAGGCTGATGCCATATTTTTCGCCGCAGGAATGTGCCGGGCTGCACACCTGCTTTTTGAAAGATATTGCCGGGCAATGTCAAAAAACACAGGCGGATCTTTATATCTGTTACACTCCGGATGATAAAGGAGCTGCATTAAAGAATATATTTGGGGATGACAAGATTTATTTTCCGCAGATGGGGGAATCTTTGGGAGAGAGAATGTACATGGCAATCCAGAGGGTTCTTGCCAAAGATTATGGATCCTGTGTGTTGATTGGAACGGATGTGCCGGAAATTAAGCAGGCAGATTTAGATTATGCATTTCGTCTGTTAGACGTGCATGACATTGTTCTGGGACCAACGCAGGACGGTGGATATTATCTTGTAGGTATGAAGAAGCCAGTGAGAGAGGTGTTTGAAAAACAGACTTACAGCCATGCAAGTGTTTTGGAAAATACAGCAAAAGCAGCTTTTGAGGCTGGTTATACAGTTGGTTTTGCAAGAACGCTTCATGATATAGATGAGAAAGAAGATATTAGCAAATTTCGAAACCGGATGCGTAAAACTCTGGAATTGCAGAAAAGTGAGACTGGACGTTATCTTCTGAAAAAACAGAAGATTTCTGTTATTGTTCCGATTTATAATGAAGAATCCACGATAAAATCACTGCAAAAACAGTTGATTCCTCTTCTGGACAAATGTGAAATTCTCTTTGTAGATGGCGGAAGCAAAGACCGGACATTGTCAATGATTGATTCCAGGTTCCGTGTACTTCATTCAGAAAAAGGCCGGGCAAATCAAATGAATCTGGGAGCAAAAGAAAGTTCCGGGGATGTTTTGTTTTTCCTGCACAGTGACAGCGAGCTTCCGAAGCATCCGCTGGCGGAGATTCGTTATGTGATGAAAGACCATCTGGCAGGGTGTTTTGGAATTGCATTTCATTCAAAGCATTTCTTTATGTGGACGTGCCGTGTCATTTCCAATCACCGGATCAAAGACCGCAAGGTCATGTTCGGAGATCAGGGAATCTTCATAGACAGAGAACTGTTCTTTAAGGCGGGAATGTTCCCGAACCTTCCGATCATGGAAGATTATCAGTTTTCACTGACTCTTAAGGAAATGGGGGTAAAACTTGGAATCGCAAAGCACAGGATTTATACATCTGACCGCAGATTTCCCAAGAAGACGATCCCGAAACTTAAGGTTATGTGGAAAATGAATCGGCTTCGCAAGATGTATCGGGACGGGGTACCAATTGACCGAATATCAAAGATGTACCGAGACGTAAGGTAAAATATAGCAGTGGATTTCAAGAAATAAAAATATCAAGGTAGAGGAAAAAATCTATGGAGCGGATCAGAGGTCTGAAAGAATATGTGAAAAATAAAGAGTACAGAGAAGCGCTGGGATTGCCAAAAGAGAAGACGGAAAATTACGAATTGCTGGCACAGGGAGAGTATAATATTAATTATGCATTTACACATTCTGTGACAGGAAAGAAATTACTACTTCGTGTGAATTGTGGAAGCCAGATGCATCTGGAGCATCAGATTGAATATGAAGCACATGCGTTAAGGTTAATGGAAGGCTCTGGCAGGACGCCAAAAGTGCTTTATGTAGATGGCAGCAAAAAAATATTGGAGCATGGCGTTCTGGTCATGGAATACCTTCCGGGTCATGCAATGGATTATCATACAGAATTGATGCTGGCAGCCCCATGTCTGGCAGACATTCACAGTGTCCCGATTCCAGAGAGTGAAGAAATCCTTATACACCCACAGAATCCATTGAAAGCGATTCTGGAGGAGTGCGAGGAGATGTTCAAGGTCTATCTGGAATCACCATTAGGAGATGGAGAAAAAAAAACATATATTCGTGAACTTTTGGATCTTGGCTGGAAACGGGAAGCTGAAATCCAGCTTGAAAGTGGTTATCAATGCTGCATTAATACAGAACTAAATTCTACGAATCTCCTGATCAACGGGGAAGGAAAGTCCAATTACCTGATTGACTGGGAGAAGCCGCTATTTGGTAATCCTGCCCAGGATCTGGGACATTTCCTGGCACCTACGACTACATTCTGGAAGACAGATGTCATTCTTACTTCAGAAGAGATGGAGAAGTTTATTGATGCATACATCAAAGCGGTAGGAAATCGGTTTAAGACAGATATGATCCGGGAGCATACTCATGCATTTATTCCAATCACATGTCTGCGCGGGATTACATGGTGTGCTATGGCATGGGTTCAATACCAGCAGCCGGATAAGTTGATTTTCAATGAATCCACATCCAAAAAGTTGAATGCATATCTGGATATGGACTTCTTAAAAAACATATCTGGAGTCATAAATATTCTTGAAAAGGACGCGAAAGGAGAAATATTATGGAGAAAAAAGAAATTGCAGAGTTATTTATGAAAGGAATTGATTGCTCACAAGTTGTAGTTGGAGCATTTGCAGAGGAGCTTGGAATTACAACAGAGGAAGCTTACAAGATGTCTGCAGCATTTGGCGGCGGTATGGGTCTTGGTGAGACTTGTGGTGCTGTTGTCGGAGCAATGATCGTTCTTGGATTAAAATATGGACACTGCGAAGTGGAGCATATGGGGCAGAAGGATATTATGAATGCAAAACGTGCAGAATTTTTACAGAAATTCCAGGAAAAATATGCTGTCTGTAATTGTAAAGGGCTGTTAAAGCATGATATTTCCAAGCTGGAAGAGATGCAGAAGATTCTGGATGAAGGATTGTTATTTGATTTCTGTCCGGAAGTTGTAAAAGATAGTATCACTATACTAAAAGAGATATTCTAGCAGATATATGAAGAGGTTTTTATGGATGAGATAATTAATGATTTTCATGATTTGGATCAGATTCCTGTGTTTCAGACACAGATTGATCCAGAGATGATGAATACAGCAGACAGGTTGGATGTGCTTCAGATGAATATTGGCCGTGTCTGTAATCTGGCGTGCAAGCATTGTCATGTGTGTGCAGGACCGAACCGGACGGAAGTGATGTCCCGGGAAGTGATGGCGGATTGTATTCAATTTGCAAGAGAACAACAAGTGCAGACCATTGATATTACAGGGGGAGCGCCGGAGATGAATCCGGATTTTGAATGGCTTGTTACAGAGGCATGTAAAGTCTGTAGTCATGTGATCGTGCGAACCAATCTGACAGTTCTGTTGAATCCGGAATATGAACATTTGATTGAATTTTATGCCAGACAGAAAGTAGAAATTGTATGCTCCCTGCCTTATTATAGGGCAGATCAGATGGATCGAGTACGGGGAACCGGTACATTTGACGGGGCAATACAGGTATTACAGAAATTAAATACACTTGGTTATGGAAAGAATTCTGAGTTGGTGCTGAACATGGTGTACAATCCGGCAGGAGCCTTTTTTCCACCGGATCAGACCGCTATGGAACTAGAGTATAAAGAGCATTTGGAAGCAGATTTTGGAATTGTGTTCAATGCCCTGTATACACTTTACAACAATCCAATGGGACGATTTGGAGCATTTCTCCGAAGATCCGGGAATCTTTCAGGGTATATGAAGAAGTTGTATGATGCTTTCAACCCGGCAACGGTGGAAGCTTTGATGTGTCGTTTTCAGATTTCTGTAGATTATGACGGAAAGCTGTATGACTGTGATTTTAACCTGGCAGCAGGGCTTCCGATCTTTTCGAAGGAGACTATAGCTGATTGGATAGGAAAACCTTATACAGCCCGGAAAATCCGGATGGATAAACACTGTTATGCCTGTACAGCAGGAGCCGGTTCAAGCTGAGGCGGCGCAACAGACTAAGCAGGCTGCTTAAAAAAGAAAAATTATGAATAAAAAGAGGAAAATGCAACAAAATGTTTCTTGCATTTTTCTCTTTTTTCGCGTATGATAATAATCACTCTAATTTATCTGAGAAAACTTCTGCCAGGTCGAAGAGAATCAGAATTTGTCACAATATGAAATCACACCGATAATTCCAAAAAAGTAATACAGATAGGAGGAATGCGGATGGGCGAAAGGGAAGGTTACGAGGTGCTTCGCCTGATCGAACATAATCAAAAATGTTATATCAGCTCTGATTATGTAGAAGGAAAGTCACTTATTCAGTGGTTGAAATATCACCCGAACCTTACAAAAAAACAATTATTTTTATGGATCCGTGATCTTGCAGATCAACTGGAGTGCATACATAAGTGCCGGGGAAACCCTTGTTACCAGTATGTGAATCCGTACAGCGTGATCGTCACGGAGGATATGACACTACATTTTCTTGATATGAGTGTGGAATCCAATGAAAAAATGCTGGTTCAGATGAATCGAAGAAGTGTGAGGGAGAACTTTCTTCCACCTGAAGTCAATTATTATCAGGCTGCCAGCATTGAATTAGATATATACGGACTAGGCAGGACAATTCAGTACCTGTTGTCAGTAACAGATCCGATCCCGGAACTAACCAGACGGGAGACGGTAAAGTTTCAAAAAATAATATCCAGATGCCTGGATGGGCATTCAAAACGGGCATTTAAGCAGATGTCCGAAATTCAAAAAGAAATTCCAAATGTAACAGAGAAGAAAAGTAAAGATAGACGAATATGGACGAAAAAAAGAACGGTTATGGCAATGATAAGTATTTGTGTATTCGTAGCCGCAGTAAGTGTCCGGGTCATTCAGAAAAAAGGAGATGAGAAGAACACAGAACTTAAGATGGAAAGTTCAGACGGTTTAAATATGTCAGAAGTTTCAGAGCGCGAAGCATTCGTAGAAGCGCAGAGATCCATGGGATTATTGTATTTTCTGGAGCTGGAAGATTACGAAAAAAGTATTCAGGCATTTGAAGATGCCAGGGAAGATCAGATGTCGGAAAATCTGGCTGCATTAGTGCGGTATGTGGCTGGGATAGAAGATAAAGAGAGCAGCAATGAGAAAAAGGAATATGCAAATGAAAAGAAAATAGAGAACATATTCAGGAAAATCGAGGAGTGGATGCCGGACGATTCAAGGCTGGATTATGAGCGATGTCTGATTCGGGGCTATGCAGTGGAGGAATCGGAAGAACATGCAAAAGCAATCTTAAGAATTGGTAAGAAAATTCTGGATGAGAAGCCAGAGGAGAGACTGGTAAAAGAATGTACTTCTTATATGGCTTCTGCGGCTGAAACGGCAAGAGACTGGGATATGGCTTTGGAAATGTATACAGATATGCTTGAGTGGGAAGAGGAGTCGAAGAAAGAAGATATTTATCAGAAGCTTGTGAAAATACAGGGAGAAAAAGGCTTAAAAGATCAGGCACTTGAAATATGCAGGAAAGGAGCGGAAGAATTAAAAGATTCAAAGCAGCTTAGAATTCTTTATATGCGTATGCAGTGTTCAGATTCAGATATTTCCAGAGAAATCTGTGCACAGACAGTAAAAGAGTATTTGAATCAAATCCCGGAAATTAAGGAAGAAACAGAATTTCAAAAATTGGCACAGGAATACGGAATAGTCATGGAAGGAGAAAATGTATGGGTAGGAAGATAAGAACCGGAGCGTTATTGATGTTAGTCCTGGTAATGATTTATACACAGCAGGCAGTTATTTATGCGCAGAATGAGGCAGAAAAAAACATGAAAAAGACAACAGAATCGGAAAATTTAGATGGAACTAATGGAGAAGACAAGGAACAAGAGAAGCCAGGAGGGGAAGAAGGGGATAAAGAACAAGAGAAGCCAGGAGGGGAAGATGAAGACAAAGACAAGGAACCGGAGCAGCCCGAGATTAAGAGATATGAGCTGGAAATCCCCAAGGCTGATGGAAAGAATGGATATTATCTATCAAAGCCGTCCGTTATGATCACACATAATGGCGCCTATGGAACAACTGTGTACGAATTAAAACATAGGGAAGATACTTTGTTACAGGGGAGAATAAAATACATAGTATCACAAGAAGCAGAAGAGCAGAAAACCAAGATTTCTCTTGAGGGTGAAGTATTTGAGGAAGGAAAAAATATTTTACATGTCTTTATGGAAGATGAAGAAGGCAATGTGATTCCGGAATATGATGAGACAATAGAAATACGGATAGATACACAAAGTCCGACAGTGACCTTGGAGGCGCCGGAAGGATTTTCTACCTGGTATCAGAAGGAAGCGTGGATTCGTGTGGTATCAGAAGATGGTGCATGGGGAAGCCAGGTTGATACGGTTACATGTTATGTTGGGAATAAAATTATTGGAAAATCAAAGGAGAATCAGTCAGAGTTTTTGATCACACAGACTTCAAAAAGCGGAGAAGGTGTGCCGGTAACAGTGACTGTCACAGATCAGGCAGGTAATAAAACGGAGAAAACGCAGAAGTTATTCATTGACAGTCTGGCACCGACAGTAAGCTTAACAGGGGCAGCCGATTATCTGATTACCAGTCAGCCCGTGACGATAGAATACCAGGCAACTGATGAAAATAAATTAGAAAGCTGTCGGGCAGTGATTGATTATGAAAAACCGGAAGGAGAGAAAAAAACGGAGGTCATAGATTCGGAAGAAAAGTGGAGTTTAAAGAACGGATCCGCAAGTCTTGTAAAGACATTTCAGGAAGATGGAATCTATAAAACCAGTGTACAGGCTGTGGATAAGGCAAAACAGAAGTCAGAACATTTCCTGCAATTTATGATTGATACTAAGAATCCAGTGATAAAGATGGTGGACGAACTGCAGGGGAAGTATCTGAAAAAGTTTTCATGGGATTATCCGGTGGATGTATTTATCAAGGACTTTACGACATTTGTCCATCAGATCCAGATGGACGGAAGGTTATATCCGATTGGGACAGAGATTGATACGGAGGGGCGTCATACACTACAGGTAAATGCCATAGATGCCGCAGGAAATGAAGCGGTGGCAAGAGCGGAATTCGTAATAGATCACACACCTCCGAAGATTCAGTTTTATCAGGTAGAGGAAGGGGTACAGTATGAAGGGCTCCTGAACTTTCAAGTAGATTCCAGAAAAAAAGAAGACTGGATAGAAGAAGTGTTGATTAATGGAAAAAGGCAGACATTAAAAAAAGAAGACGGGAAGTATACATTTCAGATTACAAATCCAGGCGAATATGAAGTAAGCGTGACAGCAGCGGATCTGGCAGGGAATGAAGCAGAAGAAAATATATCATTTGAAATCGTTCCAGAGAAGACGATATTGGAAAAGGCGGCAGCGCCAATTCAAAAAATATTATCTGGAAAGACAGAAAAGGAGCAGAAAAATCGGCAAGGAGAAAAAGAAAACCGTCATTTTGCCATGTTGAAATGGATTGTGATTGGAAGTATAATAACAATACTATTAATAATGACTGGTGTGGTATTGTGTAGACGCAAAAAAGACAGTGCGAAAGAGGAACAGGCAGACGAAGAATAATATATAAAGGTTCATAAAAGGGAGGATGCCGGGTAACCGCTAAGCGGCACCCGGCACGTATTATGAAAAAGTTTATTCAAAATGTATTACTGAACTTCTGTTGTTGATGATTTTATTATATGTAAGAGTTGTGGAGAAACAATGTTAAAGAGATGAAAGAATTTTAAAATAAACATGAACAAACTATGAACGTAAGGAAGTTTATTATTTCTTAATAAAATTCATAGAATTGTTAGCACTCGATGAAAAAGAGTGCTGATTTTCTATTGACTTTTAAAAAGCAAGGGATTATCATAGATTTAATCGGGGAGATTTCAAGATTTTGTATTTGCTTATTTATGAGTAAGTTCATGTAGGTTTCGATTTTATCCCTGGCATCAAAAACACAAATGATTAAATCAGCTTAAAATATCAGAAACAGGAGTGATTAGAATGGAAGCAAAAAAAGGTAGTCTTTCAATCAGCAGTGAAAACATTTTCCCGATTATTAAAAAATGGGTATATTCTGACAATGACATTTTTGTCAGAGAGATGATTTCCAATGGCTGTGATGCCATTACAAAATTGAAAAAACTGGATGTAATGGGTGAATACCAGTTACCGGATGATTATAAGGCATCAATTCATGTAGAAGTGAATCCGGAAGAGAAGACTTTGAAGTTCATTGATAATGGTCTTGGTATGACAGCAGAGGAAGTTGAAGAATATATTACTCAGATTGCATTTTCAGGAGCTACAGAGTTCCTTGAAAAATATAAAGACAAGACAACAGAAGACGATATGATCGGTCATTTCGGACTGGGATTCTATTCTGCATTCATGGT
>ERZ826613.4282-NODE-4282-length-10691-cov-3.671963_pt1 | contig 10691 bp, 8 predicted proteins | sample MGYA00519925_ERZ826613 | MGnify/ENA primary metagenome ERZ826613 (study PRJEB31778, sample SAMEA3449236) | human gut metagenome | biome: human gut; feature: human-associated habitat; material: faeces | place: United Kingdom | collected 2010/2012 ... | reverse complement strand
CGCAGCTGCTCCACTGCGCTTGCGAGGGCGAGCTGCTGCTGCCGGGTGTCGCTGCGCATGGTGCGGCGCAGTGCCCGCTGGCGCACGGGGTCCGGCAGCACGTCGAGCCGGATGTGCCGCTGTGTCAGACCCTCCGGCACGTCGTCCGCCGTTCCGGCAAGGAAGCCTACGCCGCGCGATGGTACGAGCACGGCCTGCGTGCGCGACGGTATGAGCGGGTCGGGGCAGGAGAGAACGTCCAGTCCGCACCGGCCGGCGTGTGCGCGCACGATGTGCAGAAATTCTTCTGCCAGGCCGCAGCCGTCGTCGAGCAGGTACACACGCTCACACTGCGCGGCGATCGTCTCAGGGAAGAAAATTCGCCCCTCACACGTGATGGCGCTTAAAAACAGCCGTTCGCACCGACCGTGTTCCGTGCCTTTGCCCGGTGTGCCGAATTCCCGCGCGCAGATGCTCTTTGCGCGGCGGCGTGCGGCCTCGCGGTCCTCGGGATAGACCAGCCCCGGCGTGGCGCGTGCGTCGAGTGCGGCGGCCGCCGCCAGATATTGCTGCGCGCGCAGGCGGAACATGGCGCAGTCGGCGTTCAGGGCGCGGATGCGCGCCGTGTCGAGCGCCTCCGTGCGGCAGAACGTGCCGAGGTCCAGATATTCACCGCTCGCGCCGAAGAGCGCGGGATCGACGGTGTGCGGTGCCGTGCCATCGAAGAAGCCGGAGCATTTTTCCGGGAAATAGACCCCGTCGAGCGAGGCAGGGTCGCCCGCGCAGTGCAGCCAGACGACGGCCAGCCCGGCTGCGTGCCCGGCATCGCCGACGCGCTTGAGAAACGTGGATTTTCCGCAGCCCGGCCCGCCCTTGAGGATGCAGAAATACCGCTGCGGCGGCCGCAGGAACTGCCTGTGCAGTGCGTAGTAGCCCGCGCCGGTCAGGGCGCTGAGAAAGTAGCGTGTTTCCAGTCCGTTGTTCATGGCGAAACCTCACATTTTTCAGGTTGCTACAGCGTATGCATCCGGCGCGGCTGTTGACAATTTCGCGCCCCGATGCTATCCTTTTCCCATCTTGATTACGGAGATTTGTCATGATCCAGACTGTTTTATTTGATTTTGACGGTACGCTGTTTGACACCGGCGAAGGTATCCTGCGCAGCGTGCAGTATGCGCTCGAAGGCTTCGGCATCCACGAGACGGACACGGCGCGCCTGCGCAAGTTTGTCGGTCCGCCGCTGCTCGATTCGTTCTCGGAGCTGTACGGCATGCAGCCGGCTCAGGCGCGGGCCGCGACGGAGCGCTATCGGGAGCGGTACCGTCCCATCGGCGTGTACGAGTGTGAGATCTATCCCGGCATCCCGGAGCTGCTTGCGCAGCTGCGCGCGGAAGGATTTCGCGTCGCGGTCGCGACCGGGAAGCCCACGCCGCTGGCGCGCACAATCTTGCAGCGCTTTGATATGGAGCGGCTGTTTGACAGCGTAATCGGATCGGAATATGACGGCTCGCGCAGCACGAAGGCGGAGGTCGTCGCGGCCGTGCTTGCCGAGACGCACACGCCCCCGGAGGACGCGCTCATGGTCGGCGACCGGAAGTATGACGTCACCGGCGCCGCTGCCTGCGGCGTTCCGTGTATCGGTGCGTATTACGGGTATGCCGAGCCGGGCGAGCTGGAGGCTGCCGGCGCGGCGGCCACGGTGCAGACGGTTGCAGAGCTGTCCGAACGTCTGCTGCACTGGAACGAGGCGTAAATGAAAAACTCCCTGCGGAAACCATGCGTTTCGCAGGGAGTTGTCTATTTTTATCAGGTCATTGCTTTTCCGAGCACGCGCAGCGGCAGCGCGTCCGAGATCTCCAGGTCGGCATAGGCCGGGTTGAGTGAGTGCAGCAACACGCGCCCGCCGTCGCGCCGGAGCTGCTTGAGATAGGCGCTGCCGTCGTAGAGGAACACGCCGATCTCACCGGGGTCGAGCGTCGGCTGCTGGTGCACCCAGACGGTCTGCCCGCTGTGAAAGCGCGGTTCCATACTGTCGCCCGCTACGCGCACGCCGAAGTTTGCCTCCTCCGGCACCTCGGGGCCGACCGGCTGCATCTCATAGCTCTCCCCGTCGAGAAACTGGCCCGTACCAGCCGAGACGGCGAGCGAGTACAGCGGCAGACTGCGCAGCGCGGCCGGTTCCGACGAGGCGGCAAAGCGCTTGCTCTCGCGCAGGAGCGCGATGTATTCCAGCGCGCGGCGGCGGCCCTCTGCGTTCAGCCCGGCGAGCAGGCCGCCGGCGTCCCCGCCGGAGAATGTGCCCGCAATATCGTCCACGTCCAGCACGCGGCACAGCGTCAGAAACTGCTGTGCGTTCGGGAGCGTGGCGTCATTTTCCCACTTCGACACCGCCTGATTCGACACGGGCACACCGGCCTCGGCCAGCGCGTCCGCCAGCGTCTGCTGGCGCATGCCGTGCGCGCGGCGCAGGGAAGCAATCGTTTCACCAAAGGTTTTGTACATATGCAGCACCTCGTATACAATATATCGTATCGGACGAAAAAACGCAAGAAAAATATCTGAATCAGATAAGAAAGTGCTTTAAATATCCCAAAAAGAGATTTATAATAGAGGCAATCTCGTTTTGGGAGAAAGCACTATGGACCGTATGATCTTACATTCGGATATCAACGCCTGCTATGCGAGCATCGAGCTGCTGCGCCATCCGGAGCTGCGCGGGCGGCCGGTGGCGGTCGGCGGGGAGCGGGAGCTGCGCCACGGCATCATTCTGGCCAAGGACCAGATGGCGCGCGCCGCCGGGGTGCGCACGGGCATGACGCTCTGGGCGGCGCGGCAGCAGTGCCCGGAGCTGACGATCCTGCCGCCGGACTTCGACCTCTACTACGACTACTCGCGCCGCGTGCGCGAGGTCTATGCCGGCTTCACCGACCGGTGCGAGCCGTTTGGCATGGATGAGTGCTGGCTGGACATGACTGGCTGCGTCGGCCATGAAGACGCGCTGCGCACGGCGCAGGAGGTGCGCCAGCGCGTGCTCGACGCCACGGGCCTGACGGTGAGCGTCGGCGTGTCGTGGTGCAAGGCGATCGCGAAGCTCGGCTCGGACTACCGCAAGCCGAACGCCGTGACGGTCATTGACCGCGCGCGCTTTGCGGACATGGTCTGGCCGCTGCCGGTCAGCAGTCTGCTCTTCGCCGGGCGCAGCTCGGTGCGGCAGCTCGAGCGGCTGGGCATCCGCACGGTCGGTGCGCTCGCGGCGGCGGACGCCGATGTGCTCGAGCAGCGCCTTGGCAAGGGCGGGCGGCTGCTGCACGCCTACGCCAACGGGTATGACCCCACGCCGGTGCACCGCATCGAGGATCTGCCGCCGCCGAAATCCATCGGCAACAGCGCCACCGCGCCGCGCGACCTCATCTGCGAGGCGGACGCGCGTGCGGCGCTCCTGTCGCTGGCGGAAAGCGTGGGCGCGCGCCTGCGGCTGGAGGGGTACCAGTGCCGCACGGTAGAGCTGAGCGTGCGCACGGCCGACCTGCACTGGTGCAGCCACCGCATGGCGTTGCGGCACCCGTCCGACCTGACGAGTGAGCTGCTCGACGCGGCGCTGGCCCTGTGCGAGCAGGCGCACCTGTGGCCCGATCCGCTGCGCAGTATCGGCATCCGCGCGCTGGAGTTGGTGCCTGCGTGTGCGCCGCATCAGCTGGATCTGTTTGAGGATGCGGAGCACCGTGCGCGGCAGCGGCAGCTCGACATCACGCTCGATAACCTCCGCGCGCGCTATGGCAAGACCTGCGTCCTGCGCGGCCGCGCATGCTTTGACCCGGCGCTCGGCCTCGTTCAGCGCGAGGAGCACGCGTTTTTGCGCAAATGAAAAAAGCACGCACCGTCCCAATGGGACCGTGCGTGCTGATTTTTATGGGTTTAGAAGCCGAGCTTCATGCCGCCTGTGATCTTGCTGACCGTGGCATCGGAAGCCGCCTCGTACTGACGCAGTGCCTCGTTGACGGCTGCCAGCACCAGATCTTCGAGCATTTCGACATCGTCGGGATCGACCGCCTCGGGCTTGATCTCGATCTTGGTGACCTCACGGTTGCCGTTGACCGTCGCCGAGACCATGCCGCCGCCGGACTTGGCCGTGAACTCTTTCTCTTCCAGTTCTTTCTGCATCCGCAGGAAGTCCTGCTGCATCTTCTGCGCCTGCTTCATCATGTTGGCCTGATTCATGCCGCCATAACCGCCGCGAAAACCGCCTTTTGCCATGTTTGTATCCTCCTGTGAATCAAAAAATTTTTTATCGGATCGTTACGTTCGGGAAGTGTGCCAGTTCCTCGATCTGCCGCTGCTTGATCTGCGTGGCCGTATCCATTGGCTGCATGACCACATGGACGTTCTGTCCGGTCAGCGTCTGTATGGCCAGACGGAATTTTTCCGCGATGTCCGGCTTGTTGAACATCGGGTAGGCCGGAGCCTTGTTCAGGTGCAGCGTCAGCGTGCCGTCCGCCAGCTCGCCGGCTGCCTGCAGTGGGTCAAGTAGCAGGTTGTAAAGGCCAATCGGCAGCTCATGCTCCATATACGCGCACAGTGCCTGCCAGTCGAACGCGCCGGTGGGCGCGGGGGCAGGCTCCGGCTCTGGTGCGGGTTCCGGGACCATTTCCGGTTCCGGTTCCGGAATGGGAGGCGCGGGTGGCTCTGGGGTGTGCTCTGCTTTGGGCGTGGGACGCGGTTCCGGTCTCGGTGCCGGCGGCATTTCCCAGGGCGGCCGCTCTTCCGGCGGAGCCATCGACTCCGGGGGCGGCTCCCACGGGGGCACGTCGTCATACACCGGTTTTGGCTCCGATTTTGCCTTCGGCACGGAGACAGGCGGTGCGGGCGGCTCCCATGGGGGGGCATCATCAAATACCGGTTTTGGCTCCGGTTTGGGCTGTGCTGCCTGCGCCGGGCTCGATTTCGGCACGGGCTCCAGCTGCGGGGCAGGGGCCGGTTTTGCCGGAGCGGCTGCTGTCGGAGCCGGAATGTCCCCACTGTGCACGGTCTGTTCGAGCTTGTCCACACGTGCGCACAGCGTCGGCACATCGTCGCACAGCTCTGGCCGGCAGAGCCGGATCAGACAGAGCTCCGCCGCGATGCGCGGGTTGGGCTGCGCCGCCATGGCGGTGAGCGCGTCCTGAATGCTCTGCAGGTTTGCCAGCAGCTGCGCCGAGGTGAAGGCGCCGGAGAGCGAACGCAGCGTTTCGCTGTCGTATCCGCCGGAGAGCAGCTCGCGGCCGCCGCGCGGCGCCACGGCCTGCATGAGCAGGTCGCGCTGGAGCATGCTCAGCTCGTCGAGCAGGGCAGCGGGGTCTTTCCCGTCCTGCCAGAGGCTGCGGAATTGTTCGAGTGTTTTTGCGGTGTCGCCATCGGCGATGCTCTGCAGCAGCCGCGCCGTGCGCAGGTTGCCGGCAAGGCCCATGGCGGAGATGACCGCTTCGGTGGTGATCACATCGCTGCCGGAGCACTGGTCAAGCAGCGTCAGCGCGTCGCGCATGCCACCATCCGCCATGCGGGCGAGCAATGCGGCCGCGTCCGGCTGCAGGTCCAGGCGTTCCTGCTGTGCTACATAGTTCAGGCGCGCGGCGATCGTATCGACCGGGATGCGCTTGAAGCTGTGCCGCTGACAGCGGGAGAGGATCGTCGCCGGGACCTTGTGCAGCTCCGTCGTCGCGAGGATGAACATGAGGTGTGCCGGTGGCTCCTCAAGTATTTTCAGCAGGGCATTGAACGCCGAGTTGCTGAGCATGTGCACCTCGTCGATGATATAGACGCGCTTGTTTACGTTGGCGGGGGAGAACACCGCCTCGTCGCGCAGCGCACGCACGTCTTCTACGCGGTTGTTGGACGCCGCGTCGATCTCGACCACGTCAAGGATCGACCCATCGTCGATGCCGCGGCAGGCGGCGCATTGATTGCACGGATTGCCGTTGACCGGATGCTCACAGTTGACTGCCTTGGCCAGGATCTTGGCGCAGGTGGTCTTGCCGGTGCCGCGCGTGCCGATGAACAGGTAGGCGTGGGACAGCCGTCCGGTCTCGACCTGCTTTTTCAGCGTCTCGGTAATATGCTCCTGACCGACGACGTCGTCAAACGTCTTCGGCCGGTATTTGCGGTAGAGAGCCTGATACATATTGCGCGCTTCACCTCCGGCAGCGGAAAACATGAAAAAACGTGACCATTGACAAGACTGCACACCCACCTTTGAATAGACGACATGCCCGTTACCACAGCAGCCAGCTCGGGCCCGGCGCCCCCACGGCACACGGAGTGACCTGCTTAATGCTGCTCGGTTCCCCGCCTGACATGGTTCACAGGGCTCCGTTGCGCGGGACCGAACCTTCAACGCCGCTTACTGCGGGCAGACGACACATCGGCCTATCCGGGGGCGGGAATTCATCCCTGCTATAGCGGATTGCAGGTACAGGACACCGCTGGCTCCCCGACTAGTGCAGCCTTGTCAATGGCCACGTAAACGTATTCTACTACAAAAGCGGCGATTGCGCAAGTGGGGGATGCAATTTTCTTGCGCGGGACTTTTTGCATAAAAAAATCGCGGGAACGGAAAAAATGGGCTTTACAAATGCGAAAAATGTGCTATAATAAACAAGCCTTGTGGGGGCGTAGCTCAGCTGGGAGAGCGTTCGGTTCGCATCCGAGAGGTCAAGGGTTCGAATCCCTCCGTCTCCACCAAATCAAAAATCCGAACCTTTGTCCGAATGGACAGAGGTTCGGATTTTTTTATTTTCCTAAAGATTCGGCATTTTGAAGGGAGAGCAAGCAGTGATTTTTGATTATGAGCGGCGCATTCAGGCTTTGGAAGCCAGAGTGCAGGCGCTGGAGGATGCGCTGAAAAAAGAGCGGGCTGCGCAAGTGCCGGATGCGCAGGCGCAGGAAAAGGTGACTGCGCAAAGCAGTCCGGCACCTGCCGTGCAGACACCGGAGAAAGCGCCGGAACAGAGTCTGGCAGCCGCCGCGGAAACGCGGGAAAAAACACCGGAACAAAGCCCGGCACAGCAGACGGTCTCGGCTCAGCTCCGGGCGGCGCTGGATGCACCGGCCGATCCGAGCTGCTTTCAGTACATGCCGGAGCCGGGGACTGCGACCAATGGACTTTCTTGGTATGGTGCGGAACATCCGAAACCGGAGCGTGCGCTGCAGAAGCTGGTCGGCAAGGGGCTCCGGATCACGGCCTACACCGGGTTTGATGCGGAGCGTGTCGTCATTCCGGCGAAGATCGGCGGGCTGCCGGTCGTCAGCATCGGCGAGAAAGTGTTCAAGAACACGACCGTCTCGGAGGTGATCCTGCCGGAGTCGATCAAGGCCGTTCTCAGAGAGGCGTTTTCCGGATGCAAGCGCCTGCAGCATATCGACCTGCCGGATGGCTTGGAATATTTGGGGAGCCACTGCTTTGCGGGCAGCGGACTTACGGCGCTGCGTTTTCCGGATCGCCTGAAAACGATCCCGGAGGGGTGCTGCGGCGGCTGTGCAAACCTGAGTGACGTGACATTTGGTCAGCAGGTGCAGACAATCCAGGGGAGTGCTTTCCATGCCTGCAAAAAACTGCCGACGGTTTCCTTTCCCGAATCGCTGCTTCGGGTCGATAACGACGCTTTTGAGAAGACGGCGATCACACGTTTTATTTTTCCGGCCGGTGTGCAAGAGGTCGGAGATGTCAAGCAAAGTCGTTTCTATATTGAGCCGCGCTACCCAGAATTCGATTGGACAATATCGGACAGCCCTGTTCTGGTTTTCCTAGGAATGGATGCAGTTCTCAAAATAATTGACCATACCCATATTGCGCTTATCTACTGTCTGCCGGGCAGCAAGGTACAGCAGATCGCACGGGATAAAGGCATACCCGTCCGGCCGCTGAGCGAGTTCCAAATGGAGGATGCATGACCCATGGTCGATCATATGCTTGTACGTGGAGCAAAGGTCCACAACCTGAAAAATATTGACGTGGGCATTCCGCTGAATCAGATCGTCGGCATCGCGGGCGTGTCCGGTTCCGGCAAGTCGTCGCTGGCGCTGGGTGTGCTGTACGCCGAGGGCTCGCGCCGCTATCTGGAGGCGCTGTCGACCTACACGCGCCGCCGGATGACGCAGGCCGCCCGCGCGGCAGTCGATGACGTGCTGTACGTTCCTGCGGCGCTGGCGCTGCACCAGCGCCCCGGCGTGCCCGGCATCCGCAGCACGTTCGGCACGGGGACGGAGCTCTTGAACAGCCTGCGGCTCATGTACTCCCGCCTCGCCAGCCACCGCTGCCCCAACGGGCACTACCTGCCGCCGACGCTGCTGGTCGCCGCGGGGAAGGAGCTGACCTGCCCGGAGTGCGGCGTGCATTTTTACGCACCGAGCGCCGAGGACCTGGCCTTCAACTCGCAGGGCGCGTGCCCAAGATGCGGCGGCACGGGCAGTGTGCGCACGGTGGACATGGCGTCGCTGGTGCCGGATGATTCGCTCACGATCGACGAGGGGGCGGTGGCGCCGTGGAATAGTCTCATGTGGTCGCTGATGACGGACGTCTGCCGGGAGATGGGCGTGCGCACGGACGTGCCGTTTCGCGACCTGACGGAGCGGGAAAAGGACATCGTCTACCATGGCCCGGCGGAGAAGAAGCACATTTTCTACCACGCCAAAAACTCCAATCAGGCGGGAGAGCTGGACTTTACCTACTTTAACGCCGTCTATACCGTGGAAAATGCCCTTGCCAAGGTCAAGGACGAGAAGGGCATGAAGCGCGTCGAGAAGTTTCTGAAAGAGGACGTGTGCCCGGACTGTCATGGCACGCGCCTGTCCGCTGCGGCCCGCGCGCCGAAGCTGCGGGGCATTTCACTGGACAAAGCGTGCACGATGACGCTCTCGGAGCTGTATGACTGGGTGCAGGGTGTGCCGGACAGCCTGCCGGAGGAGATGTGCCCCATGGCGGGGAGCATCTGCGAGGCTTTTACGGGCACGGCGCGGCGGCTGCTCGACCTGGGGCTCGGCTACCTGACGCTCGACCGCTCCGCGGCGACGCTCTCGACCGGCGAGCGGCAGCGGATGCAGCTGGCCCGCGCCGTGCGCAACCGCACGACTGGCGTGCTCTATGTGCTCGATGAGCCGAGCATCGGTCTGCACCCGGCCAACATCGTGGGCCTCACCGGAGTGATGCACGACCTCGTGGCGGACGGCAATTCCGTCATTCTCGTCGATCACGACACGCAGATCCTGAAGGAATCCGACTGGATCATTGAGATGGGGCCGGAGGCCGGCGCAAAGGGCGGCCGCGTCATTGCACAGGGCACGGTGTCCGCAGTCGCGGCAGATCCCGCCTCGCAGATCGGCCCGTTCCTGTCCGGAGCGCCGGAGGCGCCTTTGCGCCCGCGCGCCGGGAAAGCCGACATGTTTGCGCAGGGAGTTATTCATCTGGCCACGACGCAGATCCATACGGTCAAGCCGCTGGCGGTCACAATCCCCAAGGGGCGGCTGACGGTCGTGACCGGTGTGTCCGGCTCCGGCAAGACGACCATGGTGCTCGAGAGCCTGATCCCCGCGCTGGAGGCCGGCATCAGCGGCCATGCGCTGCCGCCGCACATTCGGTCGGTCAGCGCCGAGGGCATCGCGCACGTCAAGCTCATCGATGCGACGCCCATCGGCATCAACGTCCGCTCCACCGTGGCCACCTATGCCGGCGTGCATGATGAGCTGCGCAAGCTCTATGCTAGATCGCCGGATGCAAAGGCGCGCGGCTGCAAGGCCGGCGATTTTTCCTACAACACGGGCTCGCTGCGTTGTCCCGGCTGCGATGGAACGGGCGTGGTGAGTCTGGATGTGCAGTTTCTGCCGGATGTGAATATCCCTTGCCCGGACTGCCGCGGCTCGCGCTACGCGCGCGCGGCGTATGATATCAGGCTGACGAACAGGGCAGGGCAATCCGCCTCTCTGCCGGAGCTGATGGACATGGACGTCAACACCGCGCTCCCGTTCTGTGCGGACAGAAAAACGGTCAGTCAGAAGCTGCAGGTGCTGCAGCAGCTTGGCCTCGGTTACCTCACGCTCGGCGAGGAAACGCCGAGCCTCTCCGGCGGCGAGGCGCAGCGGCTGAAGCTGGCCAGCGAGATCGGGCGCATCCAGACGGATTCCGTGTTCGTTTTCGACGAGCCGAGCATCGGCCTGCACCCGCTGGATGTGCGGGTGCTGCTGGGCGTGTTTCAGGCGCTGCTGGACCATGGCGCGACGGTCATCGTCATTGAGCACGATCTTGATGTGATCCGCAGTGCTGACTATGTCATCGACATGGGCCCCGGCGGGGGCGACGCCGGCGGGCGGATCGTCGCCGCCGGAACACCGGAGGAGATCCGGCAAGATCCCGACAGCATCACGGGCAGATACCTTTGAAGGCAGCAAAAGCCGCCGCTTCCAATACGGAAGCGGCGGTTCCTGTTTGTATTCGCTCAGAACTTGATGTCGGTGGGCTTGCGGTCGAACATGGTGTTGACCTGCTTATAGAGCCAGCCCATCAGCTTCTGGTCCAGATTCCAGAAGTACACCACAAACAGCGCACCGACGACGGTGGCGGAAGTGGTGAGCGTCTTGTTCAGGACTTTTGCAACCACAGGATTCATAGTTTGCTCCTTTCCGGCCGGGGTGGCTTACTTCTTGGCGAGACCCTTCTGGCGAGCGTACTCGGCAGCGCCCAGAGCGCC
>ERZ826613.4271-NODE-4271-length-10719-cov-4.588053_pt1 | contig 10719 bp, 7 predicted proteins | sample MGYA00519925_ERZ826613 | MGnify/ENA primary metagenome ERZ826613 (study PRJEB31778, sample SAMEA3449236) | human gut metagenome | biome: human gut; feature: human-associated habitat; material: faeces | place: United Kingdom | collected 2010/2012 ... | reverse complement strand
GTATTATCAATAATCTCAATCTCACAATTATAAAGTGAAGCGATATATTCTATCAACTCAAAACCAAATCGCAATAGCCTGTCTTTATATAAAACAACAACCTTTTCAACTTGATGTAGTATGATGCGGATGAAATTTTCCATTTGCATCCCAATTTCGTAATGTCTGAGCAGATACGCCTATAATTTTTGAAAATTCGTGTATAGAATAATATTTACTCAAAGTATCAACTCCTTTCAATAATATTCTAGTCTAATATCTTATAAAACTCAATTTCCACTTATATGATTTTATAATTTATCTTTAACTGTTAATGACCTCCTTGTTGAATAAGGGTTCACGTTTTTTGGTGCCGGATATGTCTAGTCAAAAAATATTTGTTAAATTTGCAAACTTCAAATTTTTAGAGTTATAATTCTAACCTAATTTTTCTCCTTCTTCTATGTGGTATCCGCGTAGGAAGGCATCGGCTTCCATGCGTTTTTTGCCTGGGATCTGGAGGGACTTGATGGCTAGTCTGCCTTCGCCGGTCTGAACTTTGAAGCCGTGTTTTGTGACTTCTGTGATCGTTCCGGGCTCATGAGTATCTGCGGTTTCTACAACATCCTCTACTTCTGCTTCCCAAATTTTCATCGTTTTGCCTTCCCACTGGGTGTAGGCACTTGGCCATGGATTTAAGCCGCGGATCAGGCGTTCGATTTCTACTGCTGTTTTCGTCCAGTCGATCTCACCGGATTTTTTGTTGAGCATTTTTGCGTATTCGGTGGTGCTTTCGCCCTGTTTTTGTGGAGTAATGGTTCCTTTTTCCAGTTCTGCAAGGGTATGGACGCAGAGTGCGGCTCCTTTTGCGGAAAGTTTATCGAAAAGGCTTCCTCCTGTTTCTTTTTTATCTAATGTGATTTCTACTTTCTCCAGCATATCACCCGTGTCAAGGCCTTCATCCATCTGCATCGTTGTGACACCGGACACTTTTTCTCCATTGATGACCGCCCATTGGATCGGTGCAGCACCGCGGTATTTCGGCAGAAGGGATGCATGGACATTGATACATCCGTACGGTGTCATTTCCAGAATCTCTTTTGGAAGGATCTGTCCAAATGCCACGACTACGCAGACATCTGCCTGATATTTTTTCAGTTCTTCGATACATTCAGGTTCCCGGATCTTCTTTGGCTGATAGACCGGGATATTATGTGCAAGTGCACATTCTTTTACCGGAGTGAACTGCATTTCTTTGCCTCTGCCCTTTGGCTTGTCCGGCTGTGTGACAGCGAGCACTACTTCATGTCCTGCTTCTACCAGTGCTTCCAGTGTTCCGACTGAGAAATCAGGAGTTCCCATAAATATTATCTTCATCTTATCTTAACCTCCCGCTTCCAGCCTAGGCTTCTTCGTATTCTGTGCTGTGAAGTTCGCCTTCTACTTTTTCTACATAAAGATGACCGTCCAGATGCTCCAGTTCGTGACAGATTGCTCTTGCCATCAGTCCTTCGCCTTCGATCTCGTATTCTTTCATATCTTCATCAAGTGCTACTGCTTTTACATAATTCGGACGGGTAACAATACCGGATTTACCTGGTACACTAAGGCATCCTTCTTCCCCGGTCTGTTCTCCGCTGCTTTCTACGATGCGTGGGTTGATCATGACAACCGGACCTTCTCCGATATCGATGACAACGATTCTTTTGAGAATTCCAACCTGTGGTGCAGCAAGACCTACCCCCATTGCCTCGTACATGGTCTCTAACATATCATCGATCAGTTCTGTTGTTCTTGGTGTCATCTTTGTTACTTCCTTACACACCTTTGTCAGTACTTCATCGCCTATTTCTCTGATTTTTCTAATTGCCATTTGTTCTTCCTCCTGCCTTTTCTTTTAAAATCCACTCATCGGATCAAAATCAAACTGAATCCGCATCTTTGCAAATCCCCGGTTCAATTCAATATATTGTTCCATTTTATCTTTCATTTCAATCAGGATCTCATAGGATTCCTGCTTCAGATACAAAACTTTCCGGTACACATCCTTGACCTTTCCGACTGCCGGAGCTGCCGGACCGATCACCTGTACCTTGCGGTTCTTCGTGATCCGCATTGCATATAATTTGAGATAGTGCATTCCTTTTTCCAGAAGTGCTTCATCCTCACAGGCTACCAGTACCGCCATCAGATGCTCTGCCGGCGGATACCCCATCAGTTCCCTGTAATTCATCTCTTCTGTATAAAATGCCTGATAATCCTGACGTGCTGCCGTCTGGATACTATAATGCTCCGGGCTGTAGGTCTGAATCACGACCTCTCCTTTTTTTGCCCCTCTTCCGGCCCTTCCCGCTGCCTGCGTCAGAAGCTCGAATGTCCTCTCTGCTGACCGGAAATCATCCGAGTATAAGGACATATCCGCAGCAAGCACGCCAACCAGGGTCACATTTGGAAAATCATGTCCTTTTACGATCATCTGCGTTCCGACAAGAATATCTGCCTCTTCATTTGCAAATGCAGATAGAATCTTTTCATGTCCTTCTTTGGATCTTGTAGTATCCAGATCCATCCGAAGTACCCTTGCCTGCGGAAATTCCTTTTTTACCAGTTCTTCAATCTGCTGTGTTCCTGCGCGGAAACCTCCGATATGAGGGGAGCCGCAGGACGGGCATTTTTTTGCAACCGTTTCTTCGTAGCCACAGTAGTGACACACCATTTTCCCATTATTGTGCGCTGCCAGTGAAACATCACAATGAGGACATTTTACTACATATCCGCAGGACCTGCAAGAAAGGAATCCGGCATACCCTCTTCGATTCAGAAACAAAATGATCTGTTCTTTCTTTTTCAGACGGTCTTCCATCAGCTCATGGAGCCTGTCACTTAAAATAGAACGGTTCCCTTTTTGCAGTTCTTCACGCATATCCACCGTGTAGACCTCCGGGAGTTCTGCTTTTGCAGTCCGCCTCTTTAATTCCAGCAACGTATACTCTCCCAGCTCGCACCGGTAAAATGCTTCCATGGAAGGGGTTGCCGATCCCAGTACCACACTTGCCCCTTCCAGGCTTGCGCGTTCGATTGCCGTCTCCCGCGCATGATACCGGGGAACCTGTTCACTTTTATAAGCTGCCTCATGTTCCTCATCGATCACGATCAGCCCAAGACTCGGAAACGGGGTAAAAAGCGCAGATCTTGGACCGATCATCACATCAATCTCTCCTTTTTTCGCCCGCATCATCTGGTCATACCGCTCTCCCGCTGAAAGTCTGGAATTCATGATGGAAACGCGTTCCCCAAATGTCCTGTAAAAGCGCATCACCGTCTGGTAAGTCAATGCGATCTCCGGGATCAGCACGATTGCCTGCCGCTTTTCCTTTACCACCTGCCGGATCATTTCCATATAGACCTCTGTCTTGCCGCTTCCGGTCACACCGTATAAAAGATATGTCTTTCGGATCCCTTTTTTATAATCGTTTTCAAACGTCCGGATTGCTCTTTCCTGCTCCTCCGTGTAGGTAATAAAATGCCGCTGCTGCTCTTTTTCTTTCACAGGATTACGGTAAATCTTATGATTTTTGATTTCCAGAACCCCCTGCTCTTCAAGCGCTCTCACCACCGTCAGCGTAATATTCAGCTTCTGGCTGATCAGAGAATATTCTACCTCTTCATCATCCAAAAGTGCTGCCATCAGTCTTGCCCGCGCTTTCTGGTTCTTGTGAAGATATTCTTCCAGCTTCTTTTCGCCTGCCTCTCTGGAAATACATCTTTTTAAAATCCGCTGTTCCTTCTGCTGCTCGGTACGCTTGATCGGAAGCACCGTTTTCAATGCCTGGATCATCGTACCTCCATAATATTCTTTCATCCACGCTGCAAGTGCAACCAGCCTTGCCTCAATCGCTACACTTGATGTATCTGTGCGCAGAATATCCTTTATTTTTTCCACATCATAATCACATGTTTCCGAAAAACCGACAATATACCCCTTCGTTTCCCGGTTCCCCCGTCCAAACGGCACAATGACACCTGCACCGGTTCGTAAATCTCCTTCCAGTTCTTCCGGTACACGGTACTGAAATACTTTATCCAGTTTTTCATGTGTAATATCTATAATAATGTCTGCGTACATTCTGTCTGTTCCTTTTTCTGTCTCTTTTGTGCAGCAAGCCTGACGGCTTTTCGCACCAGTTCCCGGTCATCCATCGGATACCTGACTCCCTGGATCTCCTGGTAATTTTCATGTCCCTTTCCCGCAATCAGTAGGATATCCCCTTGTCTTGCCATTTCCACCGCAAAGAGTACTGCCTCTTCCCGATCCTGGATCATCCGATAGGCTCCGGAAGTTTCTTTGATGCCTTCTTCAACGTCTGCCATAATCTTCGCCGGCTCTTCCCATCTCGGATTATCTGAAGTGATGATCGTCAGATTCGCAAGCTCTCCTGCCACTCTTCCCATCCCGCTTCTTCTGCTTCCGGCACGGTTGCCTCCACATCCAAACACCAGTAAAATACGTTCTGGTTCGTAAATTCTCAGCATTTTAAGCACTTTTGCAAGACTCATGGCATTATGCGCGTAATCAATGTAACACAGGATATTTTCTCCTGCATCTACCCGTTCCATCCTGCCTCTTACCACCAGATGCTTTAACACGTCTCCTGCTTCTTCTCTTTCAAATCCAAGACAGCTCACCGTCTGTAAAGCAGCCAGTGCATTGTACACATTAAATTTTCCAGGAAGGGCAAGCTCATATTTTCTATCATCTGCATAAAATACCGTTTTAAGTTCTCCACCTTCCATCAGAAAACTGATTTTTTCTGCCGTCAGTACATGACTGTTTCTAAATCCTCTTTCCTGCCCTTCTTCTTCCCGACAGGTAAATCCGTATTTCGTGCAACATTTTCTCTGGAACATATAGCTGCACTGTGCATCATCCAGATTCCCTATTCCAATCCTGCACTGTTCAAAAAGACATGATTTGTAATATCGGTATTCCCCAAGACTTGCATGCTCGCCTGGTCCGATGTGATCCTCCCCGAAATTAGTGAATACCGCAATTTCAAACCAGATTCCATCGATCCGATGCTGCTTTATTCCCTGTGAAGATACCTCCATCACCGCATAGTGGCAACCTGCTTCTACCATTTTAGCAAAATACGACTGAATGGTAAAGGCATCCGGGGTCGTATTTTGCGAAGTTACCACTTCATTTCCAAGATGGTGGCCAATCGTACCGATCAGTCCGCATTTTTGGCCAAGACTTTCCAGCATCTCCCGGATCATCACTGCCACCGTACTTTTCCCCTTTGTGCCGGTCACGCCAATCACTTTCAACTTATCAGCAGGACTTCCAAACCAGATCCTGCTGATCCCGGCAAGAGCTTCCCGTGTATCTTTTACCAGAACGACGGCAACATTTTCCGGAAACTTCAGCATCCTTCCCCCAGATACCAGTTTTTCTATCAGAATGCAGGATGCCCCAAGGTTGCAGGCTTCTTCTATATAATCATGTCCATCTGCCCGGCTTCCCTGAATGCAGACAAACAGACTGTCTTCTTCTGCCTTTTGGGAATTACAGGTAATCCCCCGGATTTCCATCTCTTCTTCTAATTCCGGCATTTGGATCACCGCATGCTGAATCCTTTTAAACAGAACCGAAAGCTTCATAAGGCTCCTCTTTTTGGACTCTTTGTTTTCAGAATATGCTGTTTCCCATCAAACGTCACACCGGATATGAAAATATATAAAATGGGTGGATTTCCTGCTTTCGTTTTAACGCATCCTGTGCGTTTGCAGGAACACCCACCCATCTCTCAGTCTCTATTGATGCTTTTTATCATACTCGGCAAGATATTCTTTAACATACTGTGTATCTGATTTGCAGTCCAGATACTCACAGCCATATTTCTGTCTTGTCTCATTTCCTTTTCCGGTAATCAGGAAAATAGTCTTTCCCTCTGCTTCATCCATCGCTGCTTTGATTGCCTCTCCCCGATCCTCGATCATGGCATACGGACAGTTCTGAGCTTCCACATACTGTGCGATTTCTTTGGAAATCTGCTCTACCGGCTCATATCCCGGATCTTCCGCTGTCAGATAAACCTTTTTCGCATACTGACCAGCTACCGTTCCAAGGTCTCTTCTCCGGATAAATGCTTTCTTTCCGGGGCATCCGAAGATCGATACGATATTATAATCCGGATATTCATCTTTTATTGAAGAGAACAGCTTTTCAAAACTAAGCTTGTTGTGTGCATAATCTACAACAGCGATCAGATTCTTATCTGCACTTCCATAAAGCTCCATACGTCCGCTGGATCTTGCCCTCAAAAGTCCGCTGTGCATATACTCCTTCGGGATTTCAAGAAGAATGGATGCCGCAATGACAGCCAGTGCATTTTCCACATTGAAAAGTCCCGGCATCGTCAGACGGAATTCTTCATCAAACAGCTCTGTCTTTACCATAAATACCGTTTCATGTCCGTCTTTCTGGATCTCATAACCATAAACATCCGCTTCCGGATTCTTTGTACTGAACGTCAGCACCTTCTCACAGACCTTTGACTCTTTCAGAATACGGTCTGCAAAATCTGCATCCATGTTCACAACTCCGTAACGTGATTTTCCGAAAATTTTCAGTTTAGACGAAAAATAGTCTTCAAAATCCGGATGCTCGATCGGACTGATATGGTCCTCTGAAATATTCAGAAAAATTCCCACATCAAACTGCATGTTATCGACACGATTGTATTTTAACGCCTGTGAAGATACTTCCATCTCGGCAAATGTAATACCACTTTCTACGGCATGACGCAGATGCTCCTGCAATTCTACCGACTCCGGCGTAGTAATATGGGATTCTTTCTTGATCACTCCGTCATAAATATCGATTGAAGAAAGGACTGCACTTTCCTTTCCGCCGGTTGCTTCCATATAATCATCCACGATTGCTTTCATATAGTAAGCGGAAGTGGATTTTCCTTTTGTTCCGCCGATTCCGGTGATCGTCAGTTTCTTCCACGGTGCATTATTGAACTTCTCTGCAAGTGGAGGCATCGCCTTACGGATATCGTCTACCAGAAAATATGGAACATCTTCTTTCGTTTCATATTTTACTTCGCTGACATAAGCAATCGCACCTTTTTCGATCGCTGCATCCAGATACTCAGCCTTAAATGCCGCACCTTTGCAAATAAACAATGTTCCTTCCGTCACCTCTCTGGAATCATAGGTCAGATATCCTACGTTTTTTTCTTCTTCCCCATTTGAATAAAATTCTTTCATCATACGCAGGTTCTGTAACAGATTTGCGTACTCCTGTAATGTGTATTTTTCCATCTGGTATTTATCTCCCTTATATTCTTTCCGGTATTATTCCCGGTACTCTGCGCCGGATCTGATGATGGATTCTCTTACCAGAACATCCATTGCATCCATGCAGTCTGCCGGTACCTGATAATATTCTTTGAATACCGAAATCTCTGTGCATGCAAGAATTACTGCATCACAACCTTTTGCCTTCAGATCATTATAAGCACGGTCAAATTTGTTCTTGTCTCCCGGCTTTCCTTTTTTGATATCATCATAGATCAGCGACATCACATCTTTCTGGCAGGCTTCTCCCGGAACTACCGGTATGATTCCAAATTTTTCGCAGGCTCGGTGGTAAGTCTTTGCCTGCATCGTTCCATCTGTTCCCATGATCCCGATCTTCTTCACTTTTGGATGAGCCTCTACTACATATCTGACACTCTCCTCTACCATATTGATGATCGGAACACTTGTAGATTTCTGGATATCTTCCAGGAAATAGTGCGAGGTATTGCACGGAATCGCAATATTTTCCACTCCCAGCATCTCCAGATCTCTTGCGTCCTGTGTGATCGCTTTCAGAAACGGAAGCTTATTTCCTGTAAGGATTGCCTGTGTCCTGTCCGGCATTGTCGCATGACTTAAAATGATCATGTTGATATGCTCCTGATCACTCTCCGCCTTTGTCCTCGCGATCACTCTTGCATAATAAAAACTTGTCGCCTCCGGTCCCATTCCGCCGATAACACCTAATTTTTTCAGCATATCATTCTCCCTGTTTCAGCTTCTCTTAGCTGTAATATTTCTTAAAGTTACCAAACTGTCTGAGATGATTCTTCACCATAGCAAGATAACGTCTTGGTTTAAAATCACCTCTCTTAAATACCGGATTGACCATCTTCTTTTCCTTAAGAAGGCGTCTCATCTTCTCACGGTTTGCTTCTTCTTTGATATATTTGAAAGCAACTGCCTTCGGTACTGTCATCCAGAGATGTTCTTCTTTTGCAAATTCAAGCGGCAGTTCTTTTCCGTAAACATATTCTTCTACTACATATTTTGCAACATTGAATCCAGATCCTGTCACATAATAATTACTTCGTCCCTGGCGGGTGTTGATCTCGAAGAAACGGTATTTGCCATCACGCCTGTCATACTTGATATCAAAGTTGGAGAATCCTACATAGTGCAAATCTTCCAGCAGATTCTTCACCTTCATCATCAGCTCTTCGTTTGGCTCTGTGATGATAACTGCATGATTTCCAAGTCCGTGTGGTGTGTGTTCTTCCAGGAGTACATGTCCCAGACACATCATTTTAACTTTTCCATTCCGGTCAGAATAAGAAGTCAGAACACGCATATATTCATCATTTCCCGGAATCATATCCTGGATGATCAGTTTATCTGTATAACCTGCCCCATAGATATCCCGAATTACTTTTTCCAGTTCTTTTCTGTCCTTGATCGTGTAGATCTTATTCTGGGTTGCAAACGGATGCTCCCAGTAAGAAATACTGTCAGACGGCTTTAAAATTACCGGGTACGGGAAATTCATCTCAAAATCCAGTCCCATGGACTGATCGTAAATAATCGTTCCCGGATAATCTACCCCATGCTTTTCGCACAACTTGTAGAAAGTCTCTTTCTGCTGCAGACTGTTCATCAGATCAAAATCGATATATGGTGCGATAATATTTTTCTCAAGCTCTGCCTTATGCTTACTGATCAGCGCCACATAACTGTCACCACATCCGATGAGCATAATCTTTTTGTCTTTATGCTTTTTTGCAAATCCATTGACTGTCTGAAGAAAATAATCGTCCGTATCAATCTTCGGATTCGGATGATATTCGATGATCTTACTTCCGTAACTCGGTCCTGTTGCAAACTTTCCAAATATATATGTCTTCACCTGATACTGCTCATAAAATGCGCGGGCAACACTGTAAGTATTGATATCTCCACCAAGCAGTACCGGAATAAATTCTCTGTCTTTAAATTCCATTGTTTAAAGAAGCTCCTTTCTATCCCCTTATATTTCTACATATCATCTCATTATACTCCAGGGATTCTTTAGGTGTCAAGGCATGGAAACAGCTCTGAAAGTTTCCCGGGAAATTTTCAGAACTGTTTCTTTTCATATTTCTTCTCTTTTTCTCTCTGCTCCAGAACACTGCCCCGTATCACCGCATCCGCCCCATACTTTCCGCGGATCTCTCCCATTGCCGCACTGAGCTTTTTCAGCTTTTCCATGCTCTTCTTCGGCTTCTCAGATTTCACCTCGAATTGCAGGTCAAACAGGCTTAACTGCTCCGGTTCATCTTCATCCACAAGCTTCGCTGTGCGAACACCAAGCAATCTGATCGGCTCACCGTTCCACAGCTCATCGAACAGATTGCAGGCCGCCTCGTAGATCACCTGATCTGCACCGGATGCTCTGCCAAGCTGCTTCTGGTGAGATACATTCTGAAAATCACTGTAGCGGATTTCCACACTAACCATATTGGCTTTCTGCCCTGCTTTCCTTAGTCTCTTTCCCACACTTTCTGCCAGAGAAAATAGAACCTTTTTTGCATCCTCTGCCTTTTCCACATCTTTTGGAAGTGTGGTGGAATTACCGACACCCTTTGCAGCGGTCTCCTCGGATTGCACCTTTGCATCACCGATTCCATTCGCAAATTCCCACAGCGTTCTCCCATGACTTTTCAAATGGAATTCCAGAATCTTCGGATCTGTCTTCGCAAGCTCACCAATTGTCCGGATTTCCAGCTTTTCCAGAATCGCCACACTGGATTTTCCTGCCATAAAAAGCTCACTCACCGGAAGCGGCCACATTTTTTCCTTGACCTCTTCCGGGAAAAGAGTGTGGACACGGTTTGGCTTTTCAAAGTCTGATGCCATTTTTGCCAGAAGCTTGTTTGTCGAAATTCCCACATTCACGGTAAACCCAAACTTTTCATAAACCCGGGCTTTGATTTCATACGCAGCCTCCACCGGCGAAGAAAAACGCTGTGCGATTCCGGTAAAATCCATATAGCACTCGTCCACACTGACCTGCTCGATTTCCGGTGTATAGGTTTTCAGGAAATCCATCAGTCTCCGGCTATACTCCCTGTACATCCTGTGATTTGGCGGATCCATATGAAGATTCGGACACTTGCGGAACGCATTTACCACCGGCTCTCCCGTCCGGATTCCGAATTTCTTTGCCGACGGAGATTTCGCCAATACGATCCCATGGCGTGATTCTCTGTCACCGCCGATGATCGCGGGGATCGTGCGGATGTCCACATCGGCACCATTTTTCAGTTGTTCTACTGCCGTCCAACTAAGGTAGGCTGAATTGACATCTATGTGGAAAATGATGTGTGACATTCCTGCTGTCTCCTCTCTGTAAATAATCGAGCAGGCTGACTCCTGCTCGATCTGTATACTTTG
>ERZ826613.4264-NODE-4264-length-10737-cov-5.939056_pt1 | contig 10737 bp, 8 predicted proteins | sample MGYA00519925_ERZ826613 | MGnify/ENA primary metagenome ERZ826613 (study PRJEB31778, sample SAMEA3449236) | human gut metagenome | biome: human gut; feature: human-associated habitat; material: faeces | place: United Kingdom | collected 2010/2012 ... | reverse complement strand
AAACTCAAATACAATTTCCTGAAAAAAATTATTATTAGATTTGATTATGATGGAATGGATGATACAGAGCTGGACCAGGTAATATCTAGCATAAGTATGGAATTAAAAAAGCATGATTATACGAGCAGGACTGTTGAGACTGAAAAGGAAATGCAGTTTGAATTCAATGATCCTGAAAGTGGCGATTATGCTGAACTGTATGGAAAAAAGATACGTGAGCAGAAAGTATTTGTATTTCATAATGAAAATCCACAGATAAAATTAAGCATATCATCGTCTTGTGCATGTATTTCTATTGAAGAAACAAAATACGTGGATTGTTTGAAGCATTGTGATGTGCTTTGGAAGGTGATGTCAATTATAATATCTGAGCCTGAACAAGTTCCATTTTTTATATTTAAAAGATTTGGGTTGAGAAAGATAAACCAATGTTTTTTAAGAGACATAAATCGTCTGAACGAATATTTTGAACCATCACATTATCATGTTTTTAGAATTCAAGGTGAAGATAATATAAAAGAGAAAGTTATGCAGATAAGGGACAGTCTGGAAATAGCAGGTTACAATGCAAATCTGATTAGAACTCTTGTTAGAGGAGAATTACGTGGAGAAGAGGCCTATCAGGTAAATTATGATGCAGATATGTATTTGATTGATTCGCAAAGTATTAAAGAACTGATGGAAAATAAAGAAAAAATTATGCAGATGAACGATTGGCTTTTCGAATTATATAAGGATGCAGTAACGGAAACTTTTTTAAATCAATTGATTGATGGAAGTTTTGACAAAGATATGATTATAGGAGTAGAAGCAAATGGCGAAGATACAGTTTGATACACAATTCAAAACACCGTATATAACCAGCTATGGAGAAAAGCAGCAAAAGAAAAACAAAAATGAATTTGTTACGGACTATGCAGTAAAAGCAGCAGATACAGTAATAACGATAGAAACAAGACCGAAAAGAAAAAGAGTTAAGATCCGTTTGGTAGAATAGCGATGCGAAAATTATTTTTTGAAGATTCATTGAAGCTGGAGCTGAATGTGATAGGATATCATGATCAAGGAGAAAGTGTTGTATTTTTTATCAAAGCAGATGGGATGGTAGCGTAGACGGGTCTTGTGGACTGTTATAAGACGGAAGAGCAGAATGCAGTTAAAATGGTTCTTGAAAAAGAACGGATAAAGAAGGTAGATTTTGTGTGCTGGACACATCCTCATGATGACCATACCAGAGGTTTGGATGAAATATGGAAGGAGTATTGTACAAAGGAGACTTGTTTTTGCTGCTCAGATATCATAGAGGCGGATTTAGAATTGTATTCAAAAGAAGCAAAAATGCTTTTTGAAAGTATTGCGGATATTCACACGTCACCGAAAAGGGAGAAGATGAAAATTATGTACCTCAAGGATGCTACACAGGTTGAGAGACTGGAAAGACAAATTTGAAGAAAATCAAGAGGGTCTGATTGTTTTAAATACATATCAACAGGTCGAAGATTTGATTGACTTGCTGGATGAAAGATATACAAGATCAGATGTGACAAATCAAGAATATGATACCGATGTGAAACGGGTGGCGAAGCCGGTATAGGTGAATATATGCAAAAATTATATGGGAAAATCTTTTAGTTATACGAGAAAACATATTTGATAGTAAAGGGGCAAAATACAAATGAAAACCAGACGAATCACCTTAGAAACGCATCTGCACAAGATAGCAGAATACGATGAAACTGTAAAAAATCTGGAAAGTGTATTCAATATTCAGAAGCAGAAAGTTACAAGATATATCGGCTCTGTCGTTACGTCATTTCCAACTTATAGTACGCACGATGCCGTTCATTCCATGAATATTATTTCAGCGATCGAAAAGATTCTTGGACAAAAGACGATCAAGAAAATGTCGGGCATTGATACGTTTTTAATCTTAATGTGTGCTTATATGCATGATACAGGAATGCTGTATTCAGACGAAGAAGTGAAACAATTATGGGAAACGGAGGGATTTCAGGATTTTCTCACTTCTGCCAGAAAGAGAGAAGATGAAGTAGGAAGAGCTGCGCGGAAGATTGATAAGGCAGAAAAAGGAGAAGGATGTTCGGTTCTTGAAGTACGCCGTTCTGTTGCTGTGATTCTGATGGAGTATTTCCGCCCAAGACATGGCCAGAGAATCAAGCATGTGACAGATGCCAGAACAAGTGAATTTGGTTCATTACTGTCGATAGATGATTCATTCCTGCCAGACAGAATTATTCATAACATCTATCGGATATCCATGGCGCACAACTGGTCGTTTGAGGATATTTTAAAAGAAATGCCATTGGCAGATTCATTCGGTGTTGAAGAATTCCATCCGAGAATGGTTGCATATCTGATCCGTATGGGCGATTTATGTGATATGGATAATAATCGTTTTAATGGTGTTGGAATCAAAGTATTCGGCAATCTCGGAGAAGAAAATCTTGCACATTATTTCAAACATAAGAGTGTAGAGACTTTACATATATCTTCGGATGGGATAGTAGTTGTTGCCAATGTCTGTTATGATATGATTCAGAGGGAATGTGAAGAGAACTGGCTGAAACATATGGAGAAAGCAGAACGGGATTCTGCACTGAAAAATATATTTCAGAATACGGTGAAAGAGCATATTAACTGGAAATCCTGGCTGGAGCAGGAGGTTACTGCAGGAAAGATGCATTCAATGGAATTATTTCCAGAGAAAAAGTTTATTTCTGTTCCTGAACTGAAGTATAAGATTTTGATTGACGGAGAGGAATCTGAATCTACACATAAAAATCTGAAGTTTCTTTTCTCATTTGAAAAGGCATTTAAACTGATTGAAGATATCAGCATTTACCAGAATAATAAATTGATTTTTGTGAGAGAACTGATACAGAATGCACTGGACGCAACAAAGATGCAGTTATACAGGACGTTGTCTGCGTATGGCTTTCAATTTAATGAAAAAACATCGCCGTTTGATGTAGAAAGAGCATATCCCAATATTTTTGAGGAACATGCGATTATGATTCACACAGACTATAGTCGTGAAACGGGAAAAGTTTATTTTTCGATTCGGGATAAAGGGATTGGCATCAGCATGGATGAGTTTAAACGTAATATTCTGACAACAGGACGAAGCTGGCCGGAACGAAAAGAATACCAGGATGAAATCAAAAGAATGCCGGAATGGCTGAGACCGACAGGGGCATTTGGAATTGGACTGCATACGGTATTTTCAGTAACAGATTCCCTGACGATACGAACTAAGTCCGATAGTGAGAACAAGGCAAATGAGATGACATTATATTCAGGGAAAAAAGGTGGTTATGCATTTTGCAAGAAAACGAATCAGACTCTGCAAAGGGGATCAGAATTTAGTTTTTCGTTTCTGTTAACGGAAGAACTGAAAGAATGGGTAACCGGAAGTAATGGTGGAAAATTGTTTCTCGAAAATGTAAATGATGGAATACAAAAGGAAATTAAAAAGATAATGGAAACGTGGTGCGTAACACCTATGGTTCCCATCTATGCAGATCAGGATTATGAAATACCAGCTTTTTCGCAGTCGACCTGGTACAATGAACTGAGCAGAACAGAAAAAGAAAATCAATTGATTGATCAGTCTGTCGAGTCAGAACGATATCATTTTGCGTTTACAGATGACTACCGGTCGATAATGGTGTGGGATCGGGAGAAGAATTGCGTATTAAGTTTTGGAATGGAGAGCATGGGAGGAGATAACGTTTGCTATAAGGGGATTCGTCTTACAGAAAGGATGGAATCTGGCAAATGCAGTGACAGCTTATATCTGAATCAGATGGATGTGCTGGATGGTGTAGGAAATGATTGGGTGGACGCAGCAAGAATGAAATTATCTCTGGCAGCACGCAGAAAACTGGAAAGCGTTGTGGAAGAGGCTACTGCATTTGCAAAAAGAATATATGTTTTCATGTTGGATGAATTTTATCAAAACAATGATATTAGAAATCTCACAAATGATATTGATGCAATGGCAAACAGAATTTATCAGAAGAAAGAGATATCACTGAAAGAAATATGGACAGAGGGCTGTGAACTTAAGAAAAAATATTGGGGAATGCCAGAGCGGTGGAACCATAAAATGCTTACCAGAAAGACACTGCCATATTTTTTAATTGTAAAAATGTTAGATAAAAGCATAAAACTGTGGGATCCAGAGGCTGGAATGGAAGAGGTGCAGCATATATTTTGCCTTGCAGATCAGTTGATTAAAAGATGGAAAATGGATTGGAACGGAATGCACGGGGAATCTTTTCCACAGCCGGATTTTGATCAGCAGATGCGAACTCTGCTGCAGCATTTTCTGCAGATTGCAGGAATTGGATTTTCCTATGTTGCGTTTGAAAAAGTGAAGTTTGACGATAATGAAAAAAATACGTTGTTTGAATATAAAAATTTGATTACGCAGAAAAGCTTTCAATTTTATCAAAAAGCATTTCCGTTCTGCTCGCAATGGAAATTTACAAAAGATATGTATCAGTGCGTAGAGGAGAGTGCCATAAGCGGGTTGATCCGATGGCGACCGGAATTCAGGAACAGAGTTCCGGATTCTATTAGATGGAAATATTGCCTGCCGAATTCGGCTTTGGATAAAGTGTTTGTGAAATGGAGAGCAGAGCACTGTTTTTCGAATGTAAAACCGTTGGAAATATTCCTGAGATTTTCAGGGATTCCTGAAATTGTATTAGACATACCAGGGGAAAACTGCCCGATTGGAGAAAAAGAGAAAAAAGTATGGCGTAAATTCTGCACAGAGTCCTATCTTAACTGGAAACTGTTTTATCGAATCAGACCATTATCTGAAGCTGCAAAAGATATGTTGAATAAAGAGACGATTGTTTTAAGGAGACCATTTACGACATATATAAGTGAACTGTTTCCGGTTTTCCACAGAATGTCTCTTGTAAGTATGGACGAAAGAAGGATGGAATTCAGCATTCATAACAGTAACACACACGGAGTACAGATAGATTCACAGACGAAAAAGAGAATATTTAAAGAATTCTGGAAAGAAGTAGAGCGGAGCCATGATCCGAAGGGATATGTGGCTATGATTGGAATGGAAGAATATCCGATGCTTGGAATTGAAAATGCAGAAGAACAATATCATGCACAGATTGGAATGCTGGCGAAGTATCCGGAGATACCATTATGGGATTATGGGGCAGGAATCAAAGCGTTTATGGATCAATTCATTGGATGTCCAATTGATGAAAAGAGTCAGGAAATTATAGATCGTATTATTAATTCAGAGGGTGGAAAGGCAGTGATTCATTACATCGCAGTGTACAGAAAAAAGACGGGAGATGATGTGAAAGAAGAGAAAATTGAGACACAGTACAGAGAGTTTTTGAAAGACTTGATTTATTGTTGGGCAGATGGAAGATGCACGTTTGGATGAAAAAACGAAAAATAACAGTATACGAATCCCTGCCATTTTGATTCGCGGAGTTGATATTATGCCATCATTAGCATCATTTACGAGAGTATGAAACTTTTCTGTAAAATAATGTTTAGAAGGTTTTTCTGTGATGCAATAAATATCGTTAGGAGGGTCTTTATTATGGAAAGACAAAAGAAACCTGTATATCGAGTACAAATTTTCAAAACGAAGAAAAATTCTAAAATAAGTTTGTAATTATTTTAGAAAACTGGTATACTTAATTTGAAACATGGCAAAGCTTATGTTAAGCTTGAGCTGGCTTTATGAAGGAAGTGAGTGCTTTGAACATTAAAAAGCTAGTTTTTAAAAATTTCAAGACATTGGAAGAGGTGTCGTTTGAGCCGGGACGTGTAAATGTTTTTATTGGAGCAAATGGCTCTGGAAAAACAACAATCCTTGAGGCTATTGGTTTGCTTTGTGCTGCTATGACAGATCGAGTAGATAACGCAAGTATGCAGCGGAAAGGTATTCGTCTTAGTGTTCCGGGACTTTATAAGTCGGCATTCTCCGATTTAAGGAGAAAAGCACCAACCATCAATTTTGATGTGTCTTGGCGACAAAATGAAAAGGACTATCAATATGGAGTCAATTTGAATGTTCCAAATGAATCGGATTCAGCCAGACGAGACATGTGGCGTTATCATTCGGAAAAATTGACTGTAAATAATCAAACACTGTGGGGAAGAAGCGGTGCATCAAAAACAACATATGATCCGTATGTGGGGTTACTGATGCTCGAACCTAATGAAGAACTTGCTGAGGTTAGACCGGAAATTGAGAAGTTTAAGAACTATGCGATTTATCAACCTAACACACAAGCATTGAGAGGAACGCTCCCTGATCCGTATCAGGTTAATCCTATCGGTTTGTGCGGAGGCAGACTTGCAGAGGCAATTGAAGAAATCATGAGGCAAGATGAAGACGGTGAAAGCTACTTGCAGAATCTTCCACTGGATGAAGTCTTGGAACTGATCGATTGGGCAAGTGGGTTTGATGTGACTGCACCTAAAAAGTCAAGCGTAAATGCTGCTGTTCCGACGACGAGAAGAATTTTGGAGTTCCAAGATCGATATTTGACTTCAAAAACAAGCTTTACCGCTTACGATGCCAGTGAAGGAGCGTTGTATGTTCTGTTTCTTCTTTGCTTGGCATTGCACCCTGATGCACCGGGCATTTTTGCTGTGGATAGTTTTGATCATGCAATGCATCCTAGACTTGCGAGAGAGACGACAAAGCTGCTCTGTAAAATAATTCTGGAACAGGATAAGACTGTTTTTGTAACAACCCACAACCCTCTGGTTTTGGACGGACTTGATTTAATGAATGATGATATAAGATTGTTCGCGGTGAACAAAAGCAGAAAATCTGGTCATACAACTTTGCAGAGAATACAAATCACCAAGGAACTCATGGATTCGGGATACTCGCTGTCGAGATTGTGGACGGAAGGAAGACTGGGAGGCGTACCAAATCTGTAATGAAAACGATAGGAATTGTTGCAGAAGGCCCACGGGATTTTGAACTGATTGCTGCAGTCATTGATACAATTACCAATGAAGAAAACGATTATCAAATGATTCAGCCAGAACCCAACATGATCGGACAGTTTGGAAATGGTTGGAAAGGTGTCTGGAAATGGTGTGAAGACAATCAGGGAAAGCTGAAGGCCTATATGCATTCCTTGACACCAGTACTTGATCTTTTGGTTGTCCATATGGATGGAGATGTCCAAAGATGCGAGAAAGAAGTCCATTGTGTTTGTCAAAGGGCACTTTGTGATGCGCCGGAAGGAGCACATCCGCTTACCTGTGAAAAAATAATTGGAGATAGAAACGAATGTCCGTGCATATTCCGCAAGAACTGCGCATCCGTTCCAGAGGAACGGAGCGCCATTCCGCTTCAAACTGAGCAAAGCTCAGCAGGTTGATTAATTACTATTGGTTATTCTGCGATCCCTGCCAGGAAATTCAAGGCGATATGCCTTAGATGTCATTCGACTTAAGCAGGCATCTGCGTAGGTGGAATCCCCAAAAAGCTGATACCATCCGGATACTGGAATCTGTGAGATAATAATAGTTGCCTTGCGGCAGTCTCTGGACTCGATGATTTCAAATAAATCGCGGCATTTCTCGATGTCCAGATCCATTAAGCCGAAATCATCTATCACCATGAGATCATAAGCTGCCATTTCATTCGAATACTCAAAGTAAGTACCTTCCTGCCTGGCATGATCTGATTCCTTTAAGAGTGTGTTCGCACGTATGTATTTAACAGTACGGTTCTGATGCATTGCTGTGATACATAAGGCGCAGGCGATGTGCGTTTTTCCAGCACCGGCCCCTCCGGTCATCAGCAGGTTATTCGGCTCATCGATCCAATCACACTTGGCCAGAAGTTCTATGACGTGTGTATTCAGCTGACGTTCTGGATCATAGATTGAGCTGTCAAGATCAGCTGCAGGATATTTCAGGGTCGCTTTCTTCATGAGACGTTTAAACTTTTTACTCTCACGCTGATCCCACTCCTGATTTACAATAGCAGCAAAGCGGACTTCAAATGGTTCGAGACCTGTGTTTGGTTCCAGAAGCTGCTTTTCAAAGGCTTCAGCCATACCGGACATACGAAGTTTATACAGCCGGTCCATGAGTATGTTCTGTTCCTTTGTGAATTTATCGTTATAAAGATAGTCTTTTAATCTGTATGCCATAGTACGTCACCCTTACTTATAGTAGTCCTTTCCTCTGATATTTTCATGATTAGGCAGTGTTCCTGGTGAATGCTCGGGGAGTTCCTTCACATCCATCTTTTTCAGCATCTGCTTGAAGGTAAAATATTTACAGGAATTGATCTCTATACATTTACGGGCAACTTCTTCAGCAGCACCTTTCGGGATTACTTTTACTTTATGCAGGATACCTGCACAGGCATTATAGGACTGCTCTTCATGTTTTGATGATTTAAGGAGTCTGTCAATCAGTTCTGACATCGCAGGACCAATGGCAGAAGCCCAGCGGCGGTAATAATTACCATCCTTTGCATTGACTTCTTTATAATAAAGGTGTTCTGGCGGCATATGTTCATCTACTGTGATATACAGCGGAAACTCCCTATAAGACCGCTTATGTGTACAGATCAGCCGATTATACTGATCACAGATCCTGATCTCTGAAGCGGTTGCCTTCAGGATTGCAGGCTTGCCACAGTAAGAGTACAATACGGAGTAGTAGTGGCCGTCATACTCGATGTGGTAGTTGTTGGGAACTTTTAGGACCGCTTTATAGTCGCAAGCCGTGTAACATCCGCCTGGCAGTGGTTTCATACATGGTTTGTCATACTTTTCGAAAGCATCCTGTCTCGAGAAGTCCTTGCCTTGAAAAGATCGTTTATTGAGGACTGCTACTATTTTTTTGATTTCAGCATTCAGGTCTTCAAATGATACATATATCTTTTCTTTCAGTTTCTCAACCAGGTGTATTTCAAGATAACGTACATGATTTTCAACTGTAGGCTTGCCTTTCGGCTTTCTAGCGGGTGGTGGAAGAACTATAGTTTCATAGAAATCTTCCAGATCTGCAAATGTAGACTGCAGGATAAGTTCATCCTTTGTGTGCTTGGTTACAGCAGTTCGCAGGTTATCGGGCACAAAGTATTTCGTAACAGCACCATAAAATGAAACAGCATGGGCACAGCCTTCTATAAAACATGGGAGCTTCTCATTTGGAAAAGCTTCTGCATAGATCAGACTGCTGACTCCGAGAGTGGTCGCAAAGATATGGACTTTTTTGATCTCGCCCGTTTCGGTATCTGTTAACAGTTCCGGCTGATCACCGACCCAGTCGATATACATCTTTTCACCCGGGATTCGGTTTACGGCCATTGATACCTTCTGGCCACCATAGTTTTCTGCTATGAATCGGTTGAAGTATTCGTAAAACTGTGACTTCTCATAACCATCAGGATTCTTTTCTTTATAATCCAGCCAACAGAACGAAATGTTCATGCGGCTCCCTGGTGCATGGATTCTGTCATAGTAATACTGGAAATCTGGAAGTGGGATATCTTTCCTCTGTAGATTTTTCTGCGGATAGAAAAGATCCTCAACTTCCTTAGGTGCCATCATTCGGAGTTCCTCGATTGGGATTCCGTTGGCATGGTATCGGCTCATGATCAGATTTAATGTACCTGAGCCAATCTTGTAACGGTCCATAACAGACCTAGTCTGGCATCCATTCAAACGCATCTGGATGGAGCTGATAATCGTGTTGTAGTCTTGCATAGTTATGCCTCCTTTCGCAATCATTTGATGACTACGAAAGAACTATAACACGTTGAAAACTTATTGATCAGCTGAAGCGGAAACGCGTTCAGTTACATCCGGAAAGACTGATCAGCTCTTAGCGGAATGCGTGGTCAGATGAGCCGGAATTTGCAGTCCGGTTGCGTTACCGTGTGAACACCATGGAAATACTCCAGATGCAGAGGCTGATTTTTTAAGAACATTCATAAGGACGTTGTTGCTTCCGGAAGATGGACTGGCTGTGAGCTATATGATTCCGTTTGATGCAACGGATACATGGATTGTGGCAGCCTGTGATCAGTACGATGATTATGAAACATTACTTGATCCGTGGGTTAACATCATTGCACATTCACCGCAATATCATGGAGTGAAAATTAAAAATCGTCCTAAAAAAGAAAAACGGACATACGAAAAGTTAATTGAAACTGTTTGTGAAAATTGGGATGATGTGGTTGCAAAATGTCCACAAGCAAAACGGTTTGATGAAGATGTGCGTGATTTTTTGATTGAACAGAAAACAGCAAATGTGTGATAAACGGGGCTTCTTTTCGCTGAGGAAAGTGACTGAAGCACATCCGAATCAGTATTATTTTGAGCGAATTGATACATGTGATAATGCGTTGGTTCGCTCTTTTTTTTGCCCAACGGAAGGAAGCATGAAGGCTGTGCCTCATACCGCATGAACCACAGACAGCACCCAGGTGTAATCCGAAGTGCAGCTGTGGCTTATGCGGTTTTGCTTCTGAAACGGGAAAATATTGGGCTGAATAAAATAAAAGTTTCCGAAATGGGAAAATATTTTGATGTTCTGCGTATAATATGCCATACTGAGAAAAAAGAAGAAATGGAGTCACACCAGAACAGATGATGTCATCGACTGGCTTTTGGGATGATGTCACTGTGTAAAGACTACCTCAAAGATCGTTCCACCGGACGGGCTGGACTG
>ERZ826613.4255-NODE-4255-length-10769-cov-4.359156_pt1 | contig 10769 bp, 8 predicted proteins | sample MGYA00519925_ERZ826613 | MGnify/ENA primary metagenome ERZ826613 (study PRJEB31778, sample SAMEA3449236) | human gut metagenome | biome: human gut; feature: human-associated habitat; material: faeces | place: United Kingdom | collected 2010/2012 ... | reverse complement strand
TGGCATTGTAGAAAAATGCCCAGAACAGGTTCTCGTGGATGTTCCGCAGGGTGGCCCGGCTGAGACGGATGGCGGCGGGCACGTCCGGCAGGCTGCTGTTCATCAGCACCACGTCCGCCGCGTCGATGGCCACGTCGGCTCCCGCGCCGATGGCGATGCCGGTGTCGGCCCGGGTCAGGGCCGGTGCATCGTTGATGCCGTCGCCCACCATGGCCACCTTGCCCCGCTGCATCAGGCGGCGGATGGCGGCCTCCTTGCCCTCCGGCAGCACCCCGGCGATGACCTGATCCACCCCGGCCTGGGCCCCGATGGCCCGGGCGGTGTGCTCGTTGTCGCCGGTGAGCATCACCACATGGATGCCCATATTCCGCAGCTCCCGGACCGCCTGGGGGCTGTCCTCCTTGATGACATCCGCCACGGCGATGATGCCCAGCAGCCGGTCATCCAGCCCGAAGAACAGGGGCGTTTTCCCCTGCCGGGCCAGCTCCTCCGTCCGGGCCTGCAGCTCCGGGGAAACGGCGGCCTTTTCCGCCGTATAGGCGGCGCTGCCGCCCCACAGGGTCCGGCCCGCCAGCCTGGCTGTCAGCCCGTTGCCGGGCAGAGCCTGGAAATCCGATACCTCCGGGGCTGTCAGGCCCTCCGCCCGGTCCAGTACAGCCCGGGCCAGGGGATGCTCGCTCTTCTGCTCCAGGGCCAGGGCATTTGTCAGCAGCTCCTGCTCCGTGACGCCCTCCGCCGGAAGGATATCCGTCACCCGGGGCTGGCCGCTGGTGATGGTGCCGGTTTTGTCCAGAGCCACGATCTGCACCCGGCCCGTTTCCTCCAGGGAAGCGGCAGTTTTGAACAGGATGCCGTTTTTGGCCCCCAGGCCGCTGCCTACCATAATGGCCACCGGCGTTGCCAGGCCCAGAGCGCAGGGGCAGCTGACCACCAGCACGGAGATGCCCCGGGCCAGGGCGTAGCCCACCGGGTGGCCCAGCAGCAGCCACACCACCGTGGTCACGGCGGCAATGGAGATCACCGCCGGAACGAACACGCCGGAGACCTTGTCGGCGATCTTGGCGATGGGGGCCTTGGTGGCGGCGGCGTCACTGACCATGCGGATGATCTGGGACAGGGTGGTATCCTGGCCCACCCGGGTGGCCCGGCAGCGGAGATAGCCGGACTGGTTCACCGTGGCGGCGGACACTCCGTCGCCGGGAGCCTTGTCCACGGGGATACTCTCGCCGGTCAGGGCGGACTCATTGACGGCGCTGGAGCCCTCCAGCACCACGCCGTCCACGGGGATGCCCTCCCCGGGCCGGACGGCGAACTCGTCCCCCTGCTGCACCTGCTCCACCGGCACCTCTGCTTCCTTGCCGTCCCGGATAACGGTGGCAGTCTTGGGGGCCAGCCGCATCAGGCTTTTCAGGGCGTCGGTGGTCTTGCCCTTGGACCGGGCCTCCAGCATCTTGCCCACGGTGATCAGAGTCAGGATCATGGCGGCGGACTCAAAATAGAAGTCCATCATATAGGTCATAACGGCGGCTTCATCCCCCCGGACCTGGGCCGCCGTCATGGCGAACAGGGCATAGGTGCTGTAGCCGAAGGCCGCCGTGGCCCCCAGGGCCACCAGGGTGTCCATATTGGGGGCCCGGTGCCATAGGGCCTTGTAGCCGCTGATGAAGAACCTCTGGTTGATGACCATGATGATCACCGTCAGCAGCAGTTGGGTCAGCCCCATGGCCACATGGTTGTTGTCGTAAAACGGCGGCAGGGGCCAGCCCCACATCATGTGGCCCATGGAAAAGTACATCAGCACCAGCAGAAAGCCCACGGACCAGATAAGCCGCCGCCGGATACGGGGCGTCTCGCGGTCCTCCAACTGCTGCTCGTCGGCGCTGGGAGACGACTGGGCCGCGCCCTTTTCCGACGCGCCGTAGCCCGCCGCCTCCACGGCGGCAATGATGGCGGAGGGCTCCGCCGTGCCCTCTACGCCCATGGAATTGGTCAAAAGGCTCACAGAGCATGACGTGACGCCGGGGACCTTCCCCACCGCCTTTTCCACCCGGGCCGAGCAGGCGGCGCAGCTCATGCCCGTGACATTGTATTGCCTCATGGGGATCACTCCTATTTCATCAGCTTTTGCAGGGTGGCCACCAGCTCGTCGATGACCTGGTCCTTGCCGTCCCGGATGTCCTGGGCCACACAGGTGCGGATATGGCTGGCCAGCAGCTCCTTGTTGAAGGCGTTGATGGCCGCGTTCACCGCCGCCGCCTGGACCAGGATGTCGGGACAGTAGGCCCCGGCCTCCACCATGCCCCGGATGCCCCGGATCTGACCCTCGATGCGGTTGAGCCGGTGGATCAGGCGCTTGTATTCCTCCGGCGAGCGCTCCTTTTTCCGCTGGGAGCAGCGGCAGCAGTTGTGTTCTTCCATAGTTTCCCCGCCTCGCTTTGTTTCATGATACCCCGTGGGGGTATCTATAGTTATATACCCCTCCCGGGTATTTGTCAAGCAAAAAAATCTCCCCGGGCGGGGAGATTTTTGTGTTATTGGTAATCCGACAGCAGGAACAGGGGCTTCACGGCCACCACCTCGTCATACTCCCACTGCTCCACCTGGACATCGGCGGTCAGGGCCTTCAGGTCCCGCTTCACCACGTCCAGGGCCTCGTCGGCGGTCTGGGCCCGGCCCTCCCGCAGAACGCGGATCATCCGGGTCAGCACCACCGGGTGGGCATAGCGGGCAGGCAGGGGGAAATCCTTCGGCAGCACTGCCGCCAGGTCCGCCTGGGCCTGCTCCCACTCCCGGGTCAGGGCCGTTTTGTTGTTGCGGGCGGTAGGCAGCACATGGGCCCCGGAGAACAGGAACACCGCCGCCAGGCCGAACAAGGCAAAGTAGATGCCCACGCTGTTGGTGCCCCGGATCATGGACACCACGCCGTATACCAGGGCAATAAGCCCGGCGATGACGATGGCCAGGGCCACCCACTTATAGCTGGGATTGGAGCGGTCGTTGACCCGCTTGGCCTTGGCCGCCTGGGACAGGCGGCGGGTCAGGTTGGTGTGATCCTCCAGGAAGGTGCGGGCCTGCTCCAGGCGCTCCCTTTCGGCCTGGGCCTGGGGCGTCAGCTCCTTGAGGTAACGGCGGGCGTTCTCGGCCCGCTGCTGGGCCATGTGCTGCTCCACCTTGCGGCTTTGCAGCGGCAGGTCCGGGCAGAGCTTGGAGAGGTAGGCCAGCAGGTTGTCCACGTCCTCCTCGTGCTTGAAATTGCACTGCTTTTCGCCGCCGTCGTACTCCACCACCAGGTAGGGGATGGAGCCGAAGGCCCCCTTGCCGGTGAAGCCGCCCTTGCTCATGGCCACACGCTTGAACACGCGGCGCACCGAAGACAGCGCCACATAATAGTGCCGGTCGATGAAAAAGCTGTTGAGATACAGGGCCTTTTCGCCCACGCCGCAGGGGCCGAAGCGGCGGCAGCCCTTCTTATCCGCCGCCAGGGTCTCGTTATCCAGCGTGACGCTGCCAAGGCGTGCAGGTGCAAAAATCATAGCAGTTCCTCCCATAGGGGCAAAGCGGCAGGAGGGGCCTGCCGCTTTGCGAAGTTTTGAAAAAGGGGCGAATTACTTGCCCAGCGTCTCGTAGTGAGGCTGGGTATGGCGCTTCTTGATGGTGTACAGGAAGATACCCAGGAACAGGACGGCCACGGCGATGCCGATGGGATAAGCCAAGGCGGTGTTGTACACGGTGACGCCCTCGGCGGTCTTGTGGTTGATGAACTGGCCCAGGCACTCGTTGCCCAGCAGGAAGTAAGTGGCGGAAACGGCGCTCATGAAGGTGGCAGGCACGGCGGTGATCCAGTAGTTCTTCTTCTCATAGTACAGGTACATGGAAGCGGCCCACAGGACGATCATGGCCAGAGTCTGGTTGGTCCAGCTGAAGTAACGCCAGATAACGGTGTAGTCGATGAAGCCCAGGGCATTGCCCACGCCCAGGACAGCGCCCACGCCCAGAACGGGCACGCACAGCAGCAGACGGTTCTTCCACTTCTTCTGGTCGATCTTGAACCAGTCGGACAGCACCAGACGGGCGCTGCGGAAGGCGGTGTCGCCGGAGGTAATGGGGCAGGCAATCACGCCCAGCATAGCCAGGGCCACGCCCACCTTGCCCATGGTCTTGACGCAGACATCATAGATGGCGGCAGACTGACCATTGGCCAGGATCTCGGCCAGGCCGGTGTTCAGGCCGCCGGTGACCTCATACAGAGCGCAGCCGGCAGCGGCCCACACCAGGGCGATGACGCCCTCGGAAACCATGGCGCCGTAGAACACGAAGTGGCCCTGCTTCTCGCTCTTCATGCAGCGGGCCATCAGGGGACTCTGGGTGGAGTGGAAGCCGGAGATAGCGCCGCAGGCCACGGTGATGAACATGAAGCTCCACACGGGAGTTCCCTTGGGATGCATGGAACCGAAGTGATCCCAGATCTCAGGAATGGTGTACTCAGGCTTGACAAAGATGCCCACGGCCACGCCCACGGCCATGACGATCAGGCAGATACCAAAGATAGGATAAATCTTACCGATGATCTTGTCAATGGAAATAAAGGTGGCGATGAAATAAGACACCAGGACGATAATCAGCCAGAACAGAGTCGTGGTGACAATGCCGGTGGAGCCGCCGTTCTTGAAGAGGGTGACGATCAGGCCGGCAGGACCCACGGCGAACACGGTGCCCACCATGATCAGCAGCACCACGCTGAACACGCGCATGACGTTCTTCATGAACCCGCCCAGGTAGATACCGGAGATCTCGGAGATGGAAGCGCCGTTGTTGCGCTCGCTCATCATGCCGGAGAAGTAGTCATGCACTGCGCCGGCAAAGATCGTACCAAAGGTGATCCACAGGAACACGATGGGGCCCCACAGAGCACCCTGCATAGCGCCGAAGATGGGACCAAGGCCCGCGATGTTCAGCAGTTGGATCATGAACAGCTTCCACTGGGGGAGGACCACATAGTCCACGCCGTCGTTGATCTTCACAGCGGGGGTCTCGCGGTCGTCCGGCCCGAAGGTGTTTTCCACCACCTTGCCATAGACGAAATAACCGCCGATGAGCAAGGCCAGGCAAATCAGAAAGCTAACCATTTTTCTCCTCCTCTATTCATACATCATAATGTTTTGGAGCAAAAGGACGCAACTCCTCTTGCATTCCGTCCAATATGATAATTATTTTGCAGAAAAAATCAATTCTCACTTTGTACAAAAATTCTTTACATTTTCGTTACGATATTCACGAAAAATTCACGGATTCTTTATTGCGTTGAAATAATTTGCAGGAGTTCGCGCGAGGATGGCGCAGATTTTTGAAAGATGATACATCGTGTAGCGGTCAGCTTGGTAACGTTTGCGGTCGTTAATTCGGTTTGCGGGGATGAAAGAAATCCTGCACGGCGTGAGCCGCGCAGGATTTCTTGAGACTGTCGAAAAACTCGGAAATCTTCCGCCATCGGAAAGGAAGATAGTTACGAAAGAAACCCATCAGGGGTGTCTTTCGTTTGCAATCACAGGTTTTTCAGAACTTTTTAAGTTCTGAAAAACCGCACACAGCTTGTCAAAAAAGACTTTTTTGACAAGCTGTGAAATCCTGCACGGCGTGAGCCGCGCAGGATTTCTTGAGACTTCTATTGCTCCCGCTTCAGGAGGCGGATGTCCTGGCCGATGAAGGGCAGAAGCTCAAACTCCCCCTCCAGCCGGGACATGATCTGGGCCGAATAGCGGCGGCCGATCTGGTCGGGGTCCAGGTTGGTGCTGATAATGGTGCTTTTTCCCGCCAGCAGGCGGCCGTTGAGCAGCTGGTACAGGGCGCTCTGGACAAAGGCGGTGGTCATCTCGGTGCCCAGGTCGTCCAGGATCAGCAGGTCGCAGGCCATGCAGCGCTCCACGCTTTCGTCCGGCTCGTCCACGTCGTCCCGGCGGAACTTGGCCGCCTCGAACTGGGAGAAAATATGCCCCGCCGTGTCGTACACCACGGAGAAGCCGTCCTCGCTGACCACCCGGGCGATGCAGGCGGACAGAAACGTCTTGCCCAGGCCCGGCGCGCCGAACAGCAGCAGATTCTGCTTCCCGGGGCGGAAGTCCCGGGCGAAGGACTGGCAGATCTCCAGATTCCGCTGGGCCGCCTCTCGGGGGGAGCGGGGCAGGCCGCCCCGGTCCGTGGAATAGTAGTCCAGGCGGAAGGTGTCGAAGCTCTGGGAGCCAATGTCCAGCATATGGGACAGCTCCGCGATCTGCTCCCGGGCGTAGTAGCTGCGCAGGCAGGCGCACATGGAGCCGTCCGGCAGGAACCCGGCGTCGCCGCATCGGGCGCACCGGGGCTTCTCCTCCAGATAGTCGGCGGGGTAGCCCAGAGCCGCGAGGAGCTCCTCACGGCGGCGCTGGAGGGCCAGATTCTCGTCCCGGATGGCGTGGATGGCGGGCACCGGGTCCTGGCCCCTTTGCAGAGCCCTGGCAATGATCTGACTCATGGTGCCGCGCAGGCGGCGGTCGATGTCCGCCAGCTCCGGCTCCCGGGCAAACAGCTGCTGCTGACGCTCCCGGAACTGCCGGGCCCGGCGCTGCTTATCCTCGTCAAAGCGGGCCATGGCCCGGCTGAGAATTTTTCCGTCGTAGGGCATGGGGTTCCCTCCTTTACCGCTTTATATTACCACTTCATGTATTTTTCCATGCGGGAGTTGTCCTGATCCGGCTTGTCCGGCTTCGGGGACGGCTGGGCGGGCTTTCCGGCGTCGCCCTGCTGGACCTCCTCCGGGGTGTGCCAGCCGTTTTCGTGCCAGCGGCGGAGGATGCCGTTGAGATACCGCCACTCTAACTGCTTCTTATAGAATATGGTCTTGTCGTAGGCCAGGGCCACCGTTTCCGGCGGGAAGCCCTTGTCCATCCAATCGGAGATGTACTTTTCCTCGCTGGCCACCGGGCGGCGCTGGCCCAGGCCCAGCACCTGCATATAGGCGGACTGGCCCTGCTGTCTGTCCCGCCAGGTTTTCAGATAGCGGGCGGCGCTGTCCTGGTCGAACAGGCCCTGGCGGGCCCAGTAGTAGCCCTCCTTCTCGATCTGGCGCAGGGTGGGGCGGCGGCCGGGGCCGTAGCGCTCCTCGGACCGGGTGATGCAGTGGTTCACCAGCAGATAGATCACGTCCGCCGGCATGCCCAGGTCGTCATACAGCCCCGCCAGCACCTGCAGGTCGGCGGTTTTCAGCTTGCGGCCCAGCTTCTCCTCCACCTGGGGGATCAGCATCCGGAAGGAGCGGTCGTCCTCCAGAAGGGCCGCCAGGTCCTGGGCGCTGTATACCGGGCGCTCCTCCGCCGGGGCCGGAGGCGGCGTTTCCGCCGGGCGCTGGATCAGGCCCAGCCGCTGCAGGCCCGTTTCCGCCGCATTCAGCCGCAGCTGGCTCCAGCGCAGCCGGGACTGCAGCTCCTGCTCGGTGATGCCCCGGTCCGCCCGCATCAGAAGCAGGTATAAAAGCGCGGCGTCGCCGTCGCCGTTTTTCACCAGGCGGTCCACCTGGTCCGCCGTCAGCACGATGCTGGGGTCATTTTCCCGCAGGATATAGCCGCTCATAGCCGCGCCCTCCCTTCTGTTTCCTTCGGAACCCCTTTATTTTACACGAAATCCCCCGGTTCGTAAAGCCGCCCAGGCAGGTTTTTCACAAAATTCTCCTTTTCGGCAGAAAAGGCTTTTCCCGGCGGGATTTTGTGGTATAATGGATTCTGTATCGGTATGACTCTTTTTGCGGTTTACATAAATAGGAGGATGACATGGCAAATAAGGTGACAATGAACATCTGCGGCCAGGAGTATACCCTGGTGGCAGACGAGAGCGCGGCATATATGGAGAAGGTAGGCGCACTGGTGGACGAGAGGATGCGCCAGGTGCTGGATGCCCTGCACGTGAGCCAGACGGACGCGGCGGTGCTGGCGGCGGTGAACCTGGCGGATGAGCTGCTGAAAAATCAGGCGGCGGCGGAGAATCTGCGCCGCCAGGTGAAAAACTATCTGGACGAGGCCACTCAGGCCAAGAATGAGGCCTCGGAGCTGAAGCGCCAGCTGTTCAAGGCCCAGCAGGGCCGGGGCCAATGATGGAGCTGCTGAGCCCCGCCGGGGGCTGGGAGGCCATGGTGGCCGCCGTGCAGAACGGGGCAGACGCCGTGTACATGGGCTTCGGCGGGCTCAACGCCCGGCGCAGCGCCCGGAATTTCACGGACGAGGAGTTCCGGGAGGCCGTGGCCTACTGCCATCTGCGGGGGGTGAAGGTGTATCTGACCCTGAACACCCTGGTGACGGACCGGGAGCTGCCTGCCGCCGCCGAGGCCCTGAAAAAAGCCTCGGACATGGGGGTGGACGCCATTCTCATCCAGGACTGGGGCATCTGGCGGCTGGCCCGGGAAATTGCGCCCGATGTTCCCCTCCACGCCAGCACTCAGATGAGCCTGCACACCCTGGGCGGGGCGTGCCGGGCGGCGGAGCTGGGCCTGGAGCGGGTGGTGCTGGCCCGGGAGCTGAGCCGCCGGGACATCCACACCATAACCCGGGGCTGTCCCGCGGAAATCGAGGTGTTCGGGCACGGGGCCCTGTGCATGTGCTACTCGGGTCAGTGCGAAATGAGCGCCGTGATCGGCGGACGCAGCGGCAACCGGGGAGCCTGCGCCCAGCCCTGCCGCCTGCCCTACGGCGTCAACGAAAAGGCCGCCGGAGGCCATCCCCTGAGCCTGAAGGATGCCAACCTGGCGGACTATGTGCAGGAGCTGGAACAGATGGGCGTGGCGTGCCTGAAGCTGGAGGGCCGCATGAAGCGGTCGGAATATGTGGCGGTGATCACGGGGATCTATCGCCGTCTGCTGGATGAGAAGCGGGGACCCAGCCGGGAGGAGTCCCGGCAGCTGGAGGCCGCCTTCTCCCGCAGCGGCTTCACCGACGGATACTATAAGGGGCGCACCGGGCCGGAGATGTTCGGCACCCGGCCGGAAAACGCCCCGGAGCCCAAGGAGCTGTTTGCCCGGGCCAAGGCCGGGTACAGCAGGGAGGACAGCCGCCGGGTGCCGGTGGACATGGTCTGCACCCTGCGGGCCGGGGAGCCGGTATCCCTGACGGCCAGCGCCGGGGGACACGTCGTCCGGGCGGAGGGTCCCACCCCGGAGGAGGCCCGGAACCGGGCCCTGACGGCGGAGGAATTGCAATCCCGGCTGGAGAAAACCGGCGGCACCGTGTTCCGGCCCCGGGAAACCCGGGTGGAACTGGAGGAGGGGCTGATGCTGCCGGCCAGCGCCGTGAACGCCCTGCGGCGGCAGGCTCTGGAGGGCCTGGAAGCCGCCCTGGCCCAGCCGCCGGTGCGGCGGACGGGTACCCCCTCTCCCCTGCCCCAGGCCCAGCCGGGACCTGACGCGCCGGTGCTGACCTGTTCGATTATGCGGCCGGAGCAGCTGACGGAGCCCCTGGCCCAGTGCGAGACGGTGTATGTTCCGGCGGAGCTTCTGGAAAAGATTGACCTGAACCGCTGGGCGGAGATGACCCATATCTGCGCCGTTCTGCCCCGGATTTTTCGGACGGAGGACCAGGCGGCGCTGCGGGCCCTACTGCAGCGGCACCGGCAGAAGCTCTCCGCCGTGGCCATCGGCAATCTGGGGCATCTGCCCATTACCGAGGGGCTGGGTCTGCCTCTGTGGGGGGACCTGGGGCTGAATCTTTTCAACAGTGAGTCCCTGCTGTTCTGGAAGGAACTGGGGCTGGAGGCCGCCGCCGTGTCCATGGAGCTGCGGTGGCAGCAGATCCGGGACCTGCGGAAGGTTCTGCCCTGCGAGGCGGTGGTATATGGCCGCCTGCCGCTGATGATCATGGAAAACTGCGTCATCCGCAATCAGCTGGGCTGCCGGGACGCCGGGCGGGACTATGCGGACCGCTCCCCTGCCTGCCGGTGCGGCCAGGAGAATGTCCTGGTGGACCGCACCGGGGCGCAGTTCCCCCTGGTGGGCCAGTGGGGCCACCGGTGCGAGATTGAGAACAGTAAGGTGCTGTTCCTGGCGGATAAGCCGGAGTGGCGGCAGCTGGGGCTGACCCGGGCGCGGCTGCGGTTCACCACGGAGCCGCCGGAGGAGTGCGCGCGGGTGCTGCGGGCCTATCAGGGCCGCAGCGACTACCGGCCGGACCAGCTGACCCGGGGCCTGTTCTACCGGGGCGTGGAATAAATACGCCCGGTTATCAACCTTTACAATCTTTTCACAGTTTGTTTTCATATTCAATAGGAGCAAGTGGTACAATGGAGCTTAAAATCAAGGCGGTGTCGCCGAAAATAGGCCGGGAGTTCCCGCTGCCCCAGTATAAGACGGCGGGAGCGGCAGCCATGGACCTGTGCGCGTGCATGGAGGAGGACGTGACCCTGGCCCCGGGCCAGCGGATGGGCATCCCCACAGGGATCGCCATTGCCCTGCCCTCCCCGGACTATGCGGCCCTGGTGTTTGTGCGCAGCGGCATGGGGTTCAAGCACGGGATCGGCCTGAGCAACGGCGTGGGCGTTATCGACAGCGACTATCGGGGGGAGATCTCTGTGGGGCTGGTGAATCTGTCCGGGGAGGACTATACCATCCGGCCCGGGGACCGCATCGCCCAGCTGATGGTGGTGCCGGTGGTGCGGCCGGAGCTGGTGCAGGTGGACGCGCTGGACGAGACGGAGCGGGGCGCAGGCGGCTTCGGCTCCACCGGGAGGTGAGGCCATGGCAAGGATCGTGCTGGCCTCCG
>ERZ826613.4252-NODE-4252-length-10773-cov-8.951297_pt1 | contig 10773 bp, 5 predicted proteins | sample MGYA00519925_ERZ826613 | MGnify/ENA primary metagenome ERZ826613 (study PRJEB31778, sample SAMEA3449236) | human gut metagenome | biome: human gut; feature: human-associated habitat; material: faeces | place: United Kingdom | collected 2010/2012 ... | reverse complement strand
ACAGCTTTCCTTCAAAAATGTGTGCTGTTCCAAAAGGTCTAACTCTTGGCTGGTCACCTTCTACTGTTGCCAAATAATATGTCTCTGCTTCTTTTAAAAATTGTGCTACTCGTTCCATGATGTAATCCTCCTATCAATAAGTTTCTAATCACATTGTATCTGCAAAAGTAACAGAGCTGGTCGCATGAAAAGCGACAAAACAACACATAAATATTTTATGCCATATTGCTTAAATTTGATTAATTTATCTTAAATACAAATAGATAAATTGTTTACTTATTTCTATCCCTCAATTATAGGTTTCTCATACTCAGTAATTCCATATATCTGATATACAATATCATCAATCTCTTTGACTTTAATTTCGTCATAAGATTGAAGTAATTCACCAACCAATTGAATAATTTCATTTCTTTGCTCAACGGTTCCCATCTTAATTGGCAATCCATCAATTTCATACCCATTAACATTGCTGTTTGTACTCAATTTGGCAAAATACCAATTTAATAACTTAGAGTTCAGTATTCCAAGTATGAAATAATCAAAATCATCTGTCATATCTGGTATTAAATAATTTACAGAATTTGCACAAAAATAAGGTGGCTGCGCCATCGTCATTTTTAGTCTCCACTTTTCATTAACTCCGGTAATCCCTTGCATTACTATCCGACGTCTATTATGATGTTGGCTTTTCTCGCCCTTATTTTTATCTAAATAACCATCTGCCTTTAAGAAAAGAATATCTCCTTGGCTAATGTCGTTTGTAATGTAATATTTCTGCACTTGTGCCCCTCTCAACATGGAATGATCACTACTTGAATTTGTTATAAATTCACTATGAAGTGATATGTCTATTTCTCCAGTGTAGCATTTACTTATCTCCGACATTCTCTTACATTCATTTGTCATCTTTAAAAAGATTGATAATTCATGTTGTCTGATCAATGGAATAGACAAATACTTATTATCAATTGCCTTTATTTCGTCATACGAAATAAACATAGCTTCGTTATTATCGTCTACATATTTGTCACGATGTATCCGCACGCTAAATTTATATGAAGAAGGCACCTTCCTTTTAGTTGCTCCCAAAATGCATACTGACATCTTGACTTCCTTAAACACTCTCTTACTTTCAATATCTCTTTCAGGAAATGCTTCTATAAAATCCACTTGTGTATTTTCCATAACGAATTGACGAATTTTTGAATTCGTAGCATCTCCCATAAATGCTAATGGAAAAATCAAACAGCAATGACCATCATTCTTCAACAACGAAAAGCACCGGCATATAAACATTCGGTATATATTTAAAACACCGCCTTTTGCCCATTCATATACCTTACTCGTCTTGTAATAATCTAATAATTCTGGTGCAACCGAAATACTTGTATTTTGATTTTGTTTCTTATTAAGCAATCCATATGGAGGATTTCCTATGATACAATCAAATCCTGTAAATACACCTTTTTCATCCAATAATTCTGGAAATTCTATAGCCCATTCAAAAGCATCTCTATATATAGATGAATCACTACCATAGTCAAATACGATCTCCATATTCTTATTCACAGAAAATGAGATTTGATTATATATGCTATGTAGATTCGCTTTAATACTTTCTATATTTTTTCGTATTTCTGCTTTTACACTTTTATCTGATACTCCTCTATAAGCTGCTACTAGTTTCTTATACTGATTAATTAATTTTTGAGTATTTTTTTCTAGTTCTACACCACCTTGTCCTATCTTACTACCAATAGCAAAATTTAATTTATTTATCAAAGAATTTCCACTTTTAATATTTATATCAATATTCGGTAAAGTTTCCATTACTTCATTTTTATAGTATGCATTTTTTAATAGCTCAATCCATAGACGAAGTTGACATATAGCAACTGCTTTTGAGTTTAAATCTACGCCAAATAAACAGTTTTCAATAATAGTTCTTTTTTCATTGAACAGTGTTTCTTGCACCGACTGAGATAATACATTGTTTTTATCATAATGAAAACTCTTTCCCTGACCATCATATACACTTAATATATCATCTATAACATCTATATCATATTCTGTTAGGAGTTCATCTTTTCCATGCTTAAACAACACTCCAAGCTGTTTCTTTATTGCAATAATCCTCTCCATATAATCAAGTGCTTTTTTCAATAAATTCAATACTTTTTGATACCTGTTGTTAAATGAAACTAAGGTTATGGAGTGATCTTTACCTCATACAGGGCAGATATATAGTAATAATGGGTGCACCAAATAAAACGTCATCACTATCCGTTCTAAATGGCCTCGATCTGTACCCATCCCTATATGGCAGCTCACCTCTCATGTCCAACAGGATCATCCTCCTTACGGCGGGTCCTCACTTCCTTCGTTCTGCCTGTCCATAACCAGGGTGCCAGCTTAGCTATTCATCAGGGTCTTGCCCTCCGGAGAAAATTCCTGCCGGCTACCAGCTCATTCTTTGTACTTTCATTACTGATCTAACACTCCGATTACAGCACCTTTCGGTGGACGCTTCCTGTAATCATTATGGTTGTTCTTTATTACTCTTTTACGCAGCCTTTAGCTGCTCTCCCGGATGTCGGATGCCTTCCAACATCTTTGATGCATCATAGCTAACTCCCTTGGTAAGGATCACATGGAATACTCTTATCAGCTTACATGCTACTGCTATCAACGACTGCATCTTTTTTAATGGATTCTTTTCCCTGGTGGTGTAATACCTGTGGATTTCTTTGAATTCTTCATTCTTTCCCACCACCGATATCGCCGCCTCGAAAAGAAGATATCTGAGACGCTTGCGCCCTCTTTTGCTTATCTTTGTCTTTCCGTTGTGCTTACCGGAACTATCTGCCACCAGTTCTAATCCTGCCAGTTTCTGAAGTTCTTTCGTGCTATCGAAGCGCGTGATATCACCAACTTCTGCTATGAAACCAGCTACTGTTGTTATTCCTATGCCCTTTATTTCAAGCAGCTTATCCGCATACCTGATCTGCTGGCACAGTTCTTTGATCAGATCATTGACCCGTTCAAGGCGTTTTGTCTGGAGTTCATAATCCTCTATCAGATCCTGTATCTCCATCCGGGCTTCTGTAAGACCTGTTCTTAATCCTATGCTTCTCATTGCCGCATTCAGGATCTTCAGTGCCTTTTTATTCCCATTTCTCCGGAGTTTGGCATCTTTCCATATCTTTATGATGCCTTCTTCTCCAAGCTTTACTATCTCCTCGGGAGTCGGTGCCTGTTTTAATACCAGCAGACCTCCCTTGGCATCTATGTGTGTATAAATTCCCTTATATTCCGGAAAATACACCGCAATCCATTTCTGCAGACGGTTCTTCGCCCTGGTCTGTTCTTCTACAAGCACAAACCGGCGGTTTGACGCATTCCGCAGTTCTGCATATACACCTGTCGGCATATAGGAATAAAAATACCGTCCATCCCTTACAAGCCCTGCAATAACACGCGGATCTTTTCTGTCATTTTTAGATGGACTGTTGTCATCTAACTCTTTGGTCTTATGCACATGGTGCGGATTTACCATCACAAACTTTATACTCTTTTCGCCCATGAACTGCCCAAGATCAAACCAGTAATGACCGGTTGGTTCAATTCCTACCAGTGCCTCTTCAAGTTCACTTTTCTGCATCAGCTCCACAATCGTATTGTAAAAGCTATTGAATCCCTCCATAGAGTTTGAAAACGCTACAGGCTTTCTGGTAAGCTCAATGCCTCTCCAGTTAAAAGCTCTGAAATAATGCTTTTCACTGCCAACATCAATACCAACAATCATTGTTGTTTCTTTTACTTGCTCAATCTTCTTGTTTTGTGTAGAATTCATTTGTAGATACCTTCCTTATTCTGCTCATTTGCTAACTGGCCGGTCAGCAATGACAGTTTAACTTAGGTATCTATTTTTGTAAAATCATTTACTCTCTACACTTTGAATTATACAGGAAGCTCTCCATTCTTTAATATTGACTTTACGCTTTATGCAGACCGTCTGCACAAATTCAAATCTGCACTATTCGCTTTCCTGCATATCCTCATCGGCTTGTGCAATCATCTGTCTGTACTGTTCTTTTACACTTTCCGGTGCAAGTATCTGTACCTTGCCATTAAAGCCAAACGCCCAACTAAAAAAGGCCGGACGGTATCATCTTGCGGTCACAGGAAGTGCCGTTGCCCTTCAGAAAGGCGAGGATGTCCGCCGTTGTGGCATAATGCTTGGCGTCCGTGTTTTGCCAAAGGTATTTCAATATGTATAACAGTCTGCTCTTGGATTCTACCATAGCTTCACTCCTGTTGTTTTTCGTGGAAGCCCTTATTTCTTTGAGCTTCTTTTCAGCTCGTATGTACCGCCAACCGTGCTTTCACCGCCAATCAGGGTAAGGGTATCGCCGCTGGTGGTAAATTCATAGGTGGAATCCCGCACCGACTCGTTGGCATAATCAATCATGAGCTTGTTGCCGTCGATGGTATAGGTGAAATCATAGGATATGGAGGGCAGCTCCATTGCGCCGCTTCCGCTGCCGTCAAAGAAATAAATGGTCGTTCCGTCGAAATCCCATGTGCCTGCAAGTGCGTCTGTGCCGCCGGAGCAGTCCTTTGCAAGCAGTACAAGGGAAATGATGATTACCGCCAGTGCGGCAATCATACCGCAAAGCACCATACGGTGCGTCGTTTGTTTTTCCTTTCTTTTTCTGATTCTCTTTACCGTTCGATCTGACTCGTTCGGGAATCGTCCCGGCGGTTGCTGCCTGACGGTGCGGTTCGATTGATAATTCTGTCTCATGTGGTCTTCTCCGATCCAATCGAAAGGGCGATGACGGCAATGTCCGTCATCGCCCTTTGCTCAAAGGTTTGCTGCTGATTTATTCAGCGTTTTCTTTCTTCTTTTTGCTGTAAACTGTGATGCCAATCACTGTGCCGCCGCTGATAAACAGCAGTGCGATCCAGAGGATTATATTGCTGTTGTCACCGGTCTGCGGAGAATTCGGAACAATCGGTTTGCCCGGCTCGGTCGGTATTCCGGTTGCCGGGATAGCTTCGGTTGTCATCGTATAACCGCAGACGGTGCATTCCTTATGCTTTGAGCCGCTTGTGGTAGCTGTTGCCGGGGTGTCGATAATCCATTCACCGGCGGTATGTGCCGATGTATCTTTCTTATCTCCGCAGGAGCACTCATGCCAGTGGTTGTCTGCATCGTTCTTCCACTCGCTGCCGTAGCTGTGAGTATGCTCACCGCCGGTTGCCGGGATAGCTTCGGTTATCATCGTATAACCGCAGACGGTGCATTCCTTATGCTTTGAGCCGTCGGTTTCAGCAGTTGCCGGGGTGTCGATAATCCATTCACCGGCGGTATGTGCCGCCTTGCTGTCCTTGATAATCACGCCACAGCCGACAACGGTGCACTCTTTCCAGTGTTCGGTATTATCGGACTTCCAGTCGGAAACACTATGACCTGTTGCCGCAAGGATTACGCTTGTCTTGTCGGTAATTTCGGATACACCGGTTGCATCCTCAAACCACTTGTCACAGCCGTCGCAGGTGTAATATGCCGTGTTGCCTTTCTCCGTGCAAGTAGGGGTCTTTGCGGGAACTAAGGTCAGATTGTGCGTATGCGGTACGGTCTTGTCATATCCGCAGGCGTCGCAGATGTTATCACTGCCGTAATCGTGAGCCGCCTCGTCCTTCTTTTCGTGGCAGCGAGAGCATTCTTTCCAATGATTGTCTGTGTCCTTGCTCCAATCGCTTGCCCATGCGTGCCCGAGCTGTGTACCTGCTGCCGTAAAGGTTTCTGTTGTGCTGATATCTCCGCAGGAGCAGCTCTTGAAATATACTTCATCGTTGGTACAGTCGGCAGCCGACTTGAGGGCTTCCGGCTTCTGAATTTCCTGATCGTAGGTATGGGTATGTGGAATTGCCTTGTATGTTACAATAACGGTTTTGTCTGCGTCCATCGTAACATTCAGGATATTGGAAAGTACTTCTGCTGCAGCGCCGTTCACAGTAACAATGTCGATTTCATAGCCGTCATCAGGAGTGAAGATAACCGTTTCGGCGGAGCCTTCGGTCAGTCCGGTTTTGCTTGCGGAAATTGTTCCGTGACCGCCGTTTACCCGTGTTGTGAGGCTATAGGTGGTGACAGGTGCGTTCTTGTAGGTCGCTTTCACTCTGACTTCACTGTTAGGCATTATGAAAGTAGTGGTTTCACTGTTCGCATCTTCAAGAGTAGTGCTGCCGCTTTCTACTACCCATTTATCAAACACCTTACCGTCAGGAGCCGCATTTGCGGTCAGAGTAATGGTTGTGCCTTGCACCGCTTTACTGATTTCGCTTCCTGCACCGATTGTCGCTTTGCCGTCCGTTACAATGACGGAATACTCTTTACTCTCCCAGATTGCATAAAAGGTAGTATCCGAGCTTACTTCATAGGTCGTACCGGAAATAACCGAACCGTCGGCACCAGTTGACCAGCCCTTAAATTGCTTGCCTTCCGGTTCGGTAAAACCGCAGGCGGGTAGTGTGTAGCTGCCGGAAACGCCGGTGACATCTGCCATTGTGCCGCCACCACCGTTGGCATTGAATCTGACGGTATACTCGTCAGGTACAGGCGGTGCGTCCTCCTCGAAGATAGCCTTGACCTCCACATCGCTGTCCGGCATGAGGAACTTATTATTCTCGATGCTCACGCCGCCGCTGATGACCTGCCATTCCTTGAAGTGATAGCTCGCGTTTGGCGTAGCGGTCAGGGTGATCTCCGTGCCGACTACAGCTTTTGCAGGAGATGCAGAAGCCGTTCCGTTGCCGTCATTAGCGACGGTGACGGTATACTCGGTAGGTGCAGGCGGTGCGTCCTCCCACAGCGCCTTGACTGTGATGTCCGCAGTGACAGTCACGGGATCGTTCACAGCATATTCCGAATCACCGATTTGCCACGCCTTGAACTGCTTTCCTTCGGGTGCAATAAACTCGCACTCGGGTAGACAATATTCGCTGCCGTGCAATACCTTCTTGGCGGGCATTGCGGTGGTGACCTCCTCTGGCAAATCCTCGGGTTCGGAGCCGCCGTTTGCGTCAAAAGTGATGGTATGCTCGTTGCGCTTTTCAAACGTTGCAGTTATGGTGACGTTTTCCTCCGGCTGGGCGAAGGTATAGGTATCATCCTCAACTGCAAAGCTGGCGGGAGTACCGTTGATGGACAGCGTACTGAGCATATAGCCCTCATTGGGTGCAATGGAGAGCATGACAAGGTCGTCCTTGCAGAACAGGGGCGTGCCGTCCTCGGCGGTTTCTGTGGCATTCACCACCGTGACTGTGCCGTTTTCACTGCTTGCAGCCGTTACCCTGTACTGCGGTGCACCAGCCACCGTTACCTCTACCGTAACCGTCTGCAAGGCTTCCTGCTCCGGCGGGACGACAATGTCCATGCCCGACAGGTCAAGCGTTCCGTTCACGGTAAAGTGCTGCTCCTGCCTGACCGCCGGGATATAGTCCGCCGCCTCGTCCCATTTGACCGGAACCGAAACGCTCTGATTCCCACTGGCCGCCGTCCGGACGGTGATCGTGGCAGGCAGCGATTCAGACAGCACCGCGCCATGCGGGAGCTTCTGCTCGTCGAGCGTATCGACATGGGTCAGCGTGTTCCAGCGGACCTTGTTTTTCAGATAGAAAATCGTATTTCCACAGGAGTCTCTGATATAAATATTGTGGTAGACATTGTCGTCCATGTCCGCCGGGATCGTATAAATGCCGTTTTCATCCGGCTTCAGAACCGTTTGGCCGTCCTGCACCGTAACCGGCGTCTCGTCATGCACCTTGAACTGCAAATTGCCCCAGTAGGTCGTGCCTTCCACCGCGGCTGTACTCGAATTGGCTTTGCCTTCCAGCTCCTTGCCGGAGGGATGCACTGTGGCCGCCGGATCTGAGCAGTCCAGTATGAGCTTCGGGGAGGAGACGTATTTCGTCCCCACCTCATTTGTAGCCTTGGTGTAGACATACCACTCGCCATGGTAGTCCTCAAAGGAGGGACCTATGAGGGTAAGACTCCAAGATTCCGAATTGTATTTATACCATTTAATGCTGCCTTTTTCATCCAGCTCCTTCAGCTCCTTTAGTGTATAGCGCGTGGCCGTTTCAAAATAGTAGCTGGTTTCGTCAGATGAAATCCCAAGGCTCACAGCATAGCCCTCTCCGTACTTGTCTACCGGATCGACATAGCAGAATTCATCCGGCGCATCCGCACGATAGTCCCAAAAGCTTTTGTTCCCTACACGAACCGTCAGCGTAGGCAGTTCCGTTTTCGGGATCACCTGCAAAAATTTCCGGTTCGAGTTGATGATGCCGAAGTTATAGTCATTATTCTCCCCGCGGCTTATTTTGATGTCCTCGTTATCCCAGTCGACAAAATACGCTTCCTTCGGCAGATTATCGAACGGCAGTTCCAGTTCAAACCCGTGCGGCACGCCAAGGTGGAGGATCGCGCTGCTCGGGTCGTTTCTGTCACTCAGGATCAGGACCCGGTGTCTTCTGTACAGAGTTATCTTTGTTGTGGTGCTGTTGCCCGCATTGTCCGTAACGACGACCTCATACACAAGTCCTTCGTCATTGTTGCCGCCGTCCGGCGCGGTCAGCTGATAAGCCTGTCCGGTCTGCACGGTCTGCTCCTCACCGTTGATCGTCACAGACTTGACGCCGGAGGACACCTCCTTGTCTCTCGCCGGGTCGCTGACCATGAAGCTGATCGTGCCTGGCTGCCCGTCATCGGTGTCGTCGGCGGTATACTCCATTCCATTCGCAATTCCCTCGGTCACCGGAGGCGTGGTGTCCTTCGCCAACACAACCCCGCATACGGTGCACTTCTTTTCCTGGTTTTCCCACTCTCCGGGAATATGCTCACCGTCCGGTACAGGTCCACGCTCTAGCGGATTCCGGGCCGGGCAGCGTGTGCATCCCCAGACATGACAGCCATTCCGGTTTTTCCAGCCGTAGGTATGGTTTCCCTCGCAGGAGGTCTCCATCATTTTCACATCAAGATCGGTGATCGCCCATCCGTAGTTCTGCGTGTATGGCAGAGTCAGCAGCGACAGGTCAATCATTCCGTCGCTGTCCGGAATCAGGAAATCAGTGAGATGCATGAAGTAGCTCGGTTTCCCATCCGTTCTGAGCGCGTAACCGTTAGCCGTCAGCATGACGATCTTTCCATCCTTTGAGCCGACCTTTATCCGGTCGTTCGTCGCGATCGACGGATCCGCCACGAGCTCATCCGGTTTGTAAACAATGTCGCCGTAGCCGACTGCCGCCGCGTTCGAGCCGTTGCTGCGGTAATTGGTCGACAGATTCAGGGTAGCGTCGGTAAGGGTTATGTCCATTCCGCGGCACCAGCGGCCGCCGCCTATCGCCGCTCCGTAGTGTCCCGTCGCCGTAACAAAGCCGCCCGTCACCGTGATATCACGAGCGGGGACATACTGCCCGCCGCCGATACCGGCGCCGTTGTAGCCGCCTTTGGCCGTGACCGTGCCGCCGGAGATGTAGATATCGTGGGCGGCGTTGATGCCATTCATGTCCTGCTCCGTTGTCCAGCAGCCACCGCCGATACCAGCGCCTCCCTCACCGCCTTGAGCGCTGACTGTGCCACCATAAATATAGATCTCACTGCCGCGCCCCTTATAGCTGCCGCCGATGCCGGAGGCCAAGCGGCCGCCGTTGGCTTGCACCGTGCCGGAGTAGAAATACAGTTTCTCACCGCTTCCGCCCTGGCCGCCGCCAATGCCTGCGCCGCACTCGCCGCCGCTGGCATTGATGGTGCCGCCCCAGTAGTCAGGATTGCTCTGAGAGCCAAAGTGCATATTCACGCCGTGGCCGTACATATCTCCATTGTAAAGACTATTATCAATATACCGAGTCGCATAGCTGCCGCCGATGCCTGCGGCCTTTTCGCCGCCCTTACACGTCACCGTAGTGCCGGTTCGCACCAACACATGCACCTGACCCTCGCTACGGTTCTTCTGGATGGCCGCGCGGCCGGTGGCGCCCTGCAGCGTGCTGTCCCTGCCGATGAAATACAGATAAGCCGAAGCCTTCTTATTTAATTCAATAGCCGGCCCCTTGGAACTGGGACTCATCTCGATATTTACGCCGTCAATAAATACGTGCGGCACGGTTTTATCTCCCTTGATGAATATCTTCTTATCCCATGCCCATGTGTCCCTGAGCTTATCGGGAACGGACGAGTAGATATAGTAGCTCCTACTGTCCTTAATGGATATGTCCGATGTCCGGTTGTACACGTCAATGCTCACATCGTACTTCGGGACGGTGTCCATCGGCACGTCCGCCGCCAATACGGTTGTCGGCAGCAACGTTAGCACCATGCAGCACAGCAGCAGTATGCTGAGTATTCGTTTTTTCATTGTCTTTTCTCCTCCTTTTCGTGTCGGGCGGGCTTGTCCTCCCCGCCTTTTTTTCGGTTTTCTCTGCTTCTGAGCCGGAAGCACAGCGCGGTGATAGCTGCCGCCGCGGCAAAGGAAACAACGGCCACCAGCACATAGCCGCCTGCGTCCTCCCGCAGCAGCATTGTGCCGAACACGCCCTGTGCGGCGGTCTGCCCCCGCACTATAAGTGCGTCCGTTCCCTTGGCAAGTGCCGTGAATAACATCAGGCACAAAGCGGATAGGCTTATTGCCTCGCACCGCTGCCTCCGGCGGGTGTTTTCCCGCACCCGCTGCTTGACGAGTGCGACCCGTCTTGCGGTAT
>ERZ826613.4244-NODE-4244-length-10800-cov-8.537459_pt1 | contig 10800 bp, 10 predicted proteins | sample MGYA00519925_ERZ826613 | MGnify/ENA primary metagenome ERZ826613 (study PRJEB31778, sample SAMEA3449236) | human gut metagenome | biome: human gut; feature: human-associated habitat; material: faeces | place: United Kingdom | collected 2010/2012 ... | reverse complement strand
GAACGCCAAGGACGAGGACGTGCTGGTCAGCCTGCAGCTGGTCAACGAGATGCTGTCCCGCGGGTATGCGTTCCTGCCCATCGAGCTGGGCAAGAGCCGCGGCAACAAGTATATCGTGGAGGATGGCAAGGTGCGCCTGCCCTTCTGTGCCCTGAAAGGCGTGGGCGGCACTGCCGCCGCCTCGCTGGAGCGGGCCACCATCGACGGGCAGGAGTATATCTCCGTGGAGGAGCTCCAGCAGGCCACCGGCGTGACCAGCGCTGTGCTGGAAAGCCTGCGCACCGCCGGTGTGCTGGCAGACCTGCCCGAAAGCAGCCAGGTGAGCTTCTTCTGACCCCTTGACTTTTGGGGGAAGGCAGGCTCAGGCTCCGAATCGTTCATCAAGTGCAACAAAAAATCCCCTGCCAATATCCGGCAGGGGATTTTTGAGTTGTGTGGTTCAGCCTTTACGCTTCCTTTTCCATAGCGGCCAGCGGGGTCAGGTACTCCTTGCAGCACTCCTCGTACATGAGGGAGTATTCCTTGCTGGGGTTGTGATGCATCAGGCTCTTGAGGGTGTGGGAATCGTAGTCATCGCCCTCGCTGGTGCCCACAAGACGGGCCGCCACGTTGGAGCAGTGGTCGGAGATGCGCTCCACATTGTTCAGCACATCCAGGAACACCACGCCGGTATCAATGGAGCAGATGCCATCCTTCAGGCGCTTGATGTGGCCGTCGCGGAGCTTCTCCACCAGAATGTCGATGACCTCTTCCAGCGGCTCCACCTGACGGGCCAGCGCGATGTCATCGTTCTCAAAGGCATCGTTGGTGCGGGTCAGGATCTGCTCCAGCGCGGAATCCAGCAGCTTCAGCTCGTTCTTGGCAATGTCGCTGAAGGAGGCCTCTTTCTCGTAGAGCTCTACGGCCTTTTCCTGAATGTTCACGGCGTAGTCGCCGATGCGCTCGAACTCGGTGACAAAGTTCAGCAGCTCGGTCACGGCGTGGCTCTCGTCGTCGCCCAGCTCCTGGTCAGTCATCTTGATGAGGTAGTTGGAGATCTCCACCTCCATCCGGTCGATGAGGTTCTCCCGCACGTTGATGGCGCTCACCACGTCCTCATCCATCTTGAGCAGCAGGGGAGTGGAGAGGCTGACGTTGCGGGCGGCACGGCGGGACATCTTGACCACGGCGCTCTTGGCCTGCTGCAGGGCCACGGCCGGGCTCTTGAACAGACGCTCATCCAGCACGGGCATACTCATCTCCTGTGCTTCCTCGGCACTGTTGGGCACGGTGAGCATGGCCAGCTTGGAGAGCACACTGCTGAAGGGCAGGAACAGCAGCATGGCCGCCACACTGGAAAGGGTGTGGATGTTTGCAATGGTGCTCTTGTTCATCACGTCGCCCCACACCGGGATGCCGATGGTGTACCGCACGGCGTAAATGGCACCCAGCAGCACAAAGCTGCCGATGATGTTGAAATACAGGTGGATCAGGGCGGCACGCTTGCCGTCCTTGGAGGAGCCGCCGATGGTCAGCAGCGGGGTAAAGGCGGTGCCGATGTGGGCACCCAGAATGATGGGGATGGCGCTGCCAAAGGTGACAAGGCCGGTGCTGGACAAGGCCTGCAGGATACCCACCGAGGCCGAGGAGGACTGGATGATGACGGTGACGACCATGCCCACCAGCACGCCCAGCACGGGGTTGGTCATGCTGACGAACAGCTCCTGAAAGGCTGCGCTCTCCCGCAGGGGGGACACGCCGGTGTCCATCAGGCTCATGCCCGTGAACAGGATGCCGAAGCCCAGCATGATCTGGCCGATGTTCTTCTTTTTGGCGTTGCGCAGGAACACATAAAAAATGCAGCCGACAAATGCCACCACCGGCGCAAACGTCTTGGGCTGGATGAGGGTCAGCAGAAGGCTTTCACCCGAGATATCCGCCATGCGGATGAGCTGACCGGTGACCGTGGTACCAATGTTTGCACCCATGATGACACCCACCGACTGCGTCAGGGTCATAATGCCAGAGTTGACAAGGCCGACACAGATGACGACTGTGCCTGCGGAGGACTGGATCACGCCGGTGATGAGGGTGCCGAAAATGACACCCTTGATGGTGGAGGAGGTCAGCTTTTGCAGCACGCCCTGCATCTTGCCGCCTGCCAGCTTTTCCAGGCCGGCACCCATGATCGACATACCATAGAGGAACAGCGCAATACCGCCCAACAATGAGGTGATGTGTGTGATATCCATCTCGATACTCCTAAAAACTTCCTTTTGCTCTTAAAACAAACCAAGGACGGCCGCCCGGGGCTTCCTGCCCTGAACGCCGTCCTTTTTATTATAGCATTGAACTCCCCCGGACAACAAGCGTTATTTTACATGTTTTTTGCATTTTTACTGCATTTCCGCGCCGTTTTGTCCTTTTGTCAACTGTTCTTTTCTTATATTTTACAGGTATTTTACATTTGAACTTTCCCCGCGCGCTCCTGACATACTTCCGGAAACTGCCGGGAATGTGTCATGCGGCCTCGTCCAGCTCCTCCATGGCTTCCCGCACCGTGTCTGCCGAGAAGAGGAACACCCCGCCCCGGGTATAAACCTCCACATGGCCGCCTACAGATCGGATCTCGTACTCACTCATGGTGTTCCCTCCTGTTCCTGCGGCCCGCCTCCGGGCCGCTCCTGTTTTGTTCGACAAGAGGAGTATACCAGATACAGGGTACGATAAGGGGGACTTTCAGAAGTGGGTATGAAAAAACCTCTGCATCGGTGGAAACCCTTTGCAGAGGTTTTCAAATCATCAGGCGGGCATGTGATCGCTCCGCTCGCTTCGCACGATGCCGAGGAAGGGCGGAACGCTTGCACGCTGCTGGCCCTTTTCGCGAGCCTTTTTCAGCTGGTACTCATGGCTGGCAACAGCATCAATAAAATCACGCTCTTTTTGTGTTGCATGATAATAATCGGTGTTGAAACGCTTGCAGACGGAAAACAGGGTATCAAGATAATCCATCGTTTCATCCGACATGGGTGCGACCTGCAGTTCGATTTCGTGATTTGCCATAATAACCCCTCCTGTTCTCAGGATAAATAGGTGCTGAAGATCTCCTGCGCGCCTTCATCAGCCAGCATCAAGAGCTTGGGGCCGCCCGGCAGCGGCTGGAAGATCGGCACAGCATGGAAATCCTGAATATAGTGTTCGTACAATTCATCTGTCTTAGCGGCAAAGGTCACGACACCGCCGTGGCCGCTGTCAATGGATAGCTGGATGCCATAGGCGATCATCATACGACCGATACCGGTGTATTTACGCTGATCTGTCAGCGTCGGGTTGCTCTGCGGGTGAGCTTCCATGTTCACGATAAAGATAGAAATGCCGTTTTGATCCTCCCGGTAAGCCCCCAGCGCAATGATCTCACCGCTTGCCGCTTTGGCGACCCGTTTTTCCAGTTGGGAGTCACGGATAAAGTCACTGGTCCAATCGGACTGCCAGCCGCTTTTTGTCACCAGAAGGTCTGACTGTGTGGCAGGCGTGATCTCCACCGGGATACAGGCTCCGGTCTTGTTTTCTGTAACGAAATATTGCAGCAGCATCGGCACAGCCCCTTTCTGCTTCTATTTTATCATGCAGGAAGGAAAAAGGCAAATTTTCTCCCTCTTTTTTCGCATTTTTCGCGGGAAAAATCGCCGGAACATACTCGTTGACGACACAACCAAAAGGTGTTACACTTTGGATAATAAAACAACACTGTGTAATGCAAGAGAAAGAGGTGTTTCCATGAACGAAATGAAGGAAGCAGTGGGGAACTGGCGGGAGGCAAAGCAGTTCAGCCCGGCGGACGAGAACGATTTCCTGCGGTGGCTGGACAAGGCCGACACCGAGGAAAAGCTCTTTTCCCGGCTGACTTTCTGGTTTACCTTCCGGGGCCTGCCTGCGGACCAGAACCAGCGGTATCATCTGGTGCAGGAGCGGGCCCGGGAACTGCGGCTCTGGAACGGGCTGGAGCTCAAGCTCCGGCGCTGGCAGGACCGTGTAGCCGACGAGTACGAGCAGATCGGAAAGGAGGCGTTCGCGGCCCGCATCGGGGAGGACTACGCCGATTACATCAACAGCCTGACCGACCCGGAGGCCGCCCCGCAGCAGGCTGCCCCGGAGCCGGAGACCGCAAAGCCTGCCGGGGTGCAGGCGTGGTCGGCCCGGGAGCTGTCTGAAATGGTGCTGCCGCCCATCCGCCATGTGGTGGAGGGCCTGCTGCCCATGGGCATGGGGGTGCTGGTGGCAAAACCCAAGCTGGGCAAGAGCTGGATGGTGCTGGACCTCTGCCTTGCCGTGGCACAGGGGGAGCCGTTTCTGGGGTTCCCCACCCGGCAGCACGGCACGCTCTACCTCGCCCTGGAGGACGGCAAGAGCCGGATGCAGACCCGCCTGCGCCGCTTGCTGGCGGGCAGGCCCGCCCCGGCCAACATGCACGTTATGTTTCAGGCCCAGCGGCTGGGCGAGGGCCTGCTGGAAACGCTGGGGGAGTATCTGGATGCCAACCCGGACATCCATCTGGTCTGCATCGATACCTTATCCAAGATCAAGCCCAAGGCAAAGCCCTTTGAGAATGCCTACGATGCCGACTACGACTACATGGGCAGGCTGAAGGCCTTTGCCGACAGCCGGGGCATCTGCGTGCTGCTGGTGCACCACACCCGCAAGAGCAAGAACCCCGAGGACAGCTTCGACAACATCAACGGCTCCACCGGCATCCTGGGTGCGGCGGATTTCACCATCGTGCTGGACAAGCAGAGCCGGATGGACGATGAAGCAGGCTTTCTGCTCACCGGCCGCGACATCGAGCAGTGTGAGCGGGTCATCCGCTTTGATAAGGCCCGCTGCCGCTGGGTCATGCAGGGCACGGCGGCCCAGCTGGCCGCGCAGCGCCGGGTGGCCGAGTATGAGGCAGAGCCCATCGTCAAGACCCTGCGGGTGCTCCTGCAGCAGGGGGATGGAACGTGGAGCGGCAATGCGCAAGCATTGATGCAGATGGGAGAGCGCTATACAAATGAAGCGCTTGCTTCCAGCACACGAGCATTGGCAGGACGAATCAAAGAGCTACAACCAATGCTCTGGGAAAGAGATGCAATCAAGTGCTGGGATAAACAGAATGGAACAGGCGGAAAACGATACTGCTTTAAGATGAATCGGATTGATAATACTGTGCCTGTTATGGATTCTACACAACTGTCGTTAAGACATAATTATCGTTGATATCGTTGCTATCGTTGATAAAACCGCATTCTCTGCAACGATTGCAACGAATGCAACGATAGAAATGAGTATAACGAGAACCCCCTCCGGTATGGTGTGTACCGAAGGGGGTTCGTTGGGGTTTGATGGCGTGCCCTCTCAGTCTCGCTGCGCTCGACAGCTCTCCCGAAGGGAGAGCCAACGCATCTGCAAGGGGAGAGGGTGCTGAAGGTTAAACCTCTCCGTCATCATCGCTTCGCTCGATGCCACCTCCCCTAGTAGGGGAGGCCTTGGCATATCGTCGCATTTTCGAGTGTTGGCGCTTCGCTACTTTTGGCCCTGCTGCCGTCGTTTTTTGCCTTGCGGCAGATGATGGTTTTGGAGCCATAGGCGATGATAGCGAAAAATGAATCTTCTGCCAAAGGCTCCCCTACTAGGGGAGCTGTCACGGCGTTAGCCCGTGACTGAGAGGTTGAATGAAGAATCACCTGATCGGGAGGACAGAGACGAAGGGTATTACTACGATGAACGAATCGGAAACCATCGACCCCCGTGAGCTGAATCCGCTGGCGCTGGCCTTTGTGGGGGACAGCGTGCTGGAACTGCTGGTGCGCACCCGTCTGGCACGGCACCACCGGATGTCCGCAGGCAAGCTCAATGTGGAAAAGGTCAAGTATGTCTCTGCCCGGGCACAGTTCCGGGAGGAGCAGCTGCTGGAGCCGCTCTTCACAGAGGAGGAGCTGGCCGTGTTCAAACGGGGCCGCAACGCCAGCAAGGCCAGTGTGGCCAAGCACGCTTCCCCCGAGGAATACCGCGCTTCCACCGGCTTTGAGTGCCTGCTGGGCTGGCTTTACCTCACCGGGCAGATGGCCCGTGTGGAAGAGCTGTTCGATGCCCTGTGGCAGCAGTTTGATCCGAACCAGAAATAAAACGCGAAAGCCCGCTGCTTTCCGCACTGGAAAACAGTGCAGGGAAGGCAGCGGGCTTTCTTATGCGGTGTTACTTCTTGTTCTTGGCACCCTCGTCGTCAGCACCCTTGGTATACTGGTTGGGGTGCTTGTGCTCGTTGGTGGTCTGATTGGTGGTGCGGTTCTGGCTCTGGTTCTTGCAGTTGTTCGTGCGGTTTTCGGTGCGATTCTCGCTGTGGTCCTTCATGGTTCGTTACTCCTTTCGTGAGGGGGCTTTCCCTCACAGCCTTAGTTTTGCCGCGAACGGCGGCTTTATTCATGGGAGGATAAGCTTTCATGCCTACGGAATATTTTGAGCGCCGGGAGCGCGCTCTGCTGGGCGACCGGTTCGATGCTCTCTATGCCGCCCCGCAGGAGACTGCTGCCCGGGGCGTGACGGTCTCGGCCCTGCGTGCCGCGCCGGAGCAGTTTGCCGCGCAGGCAGATTTTCCGGTGGAGCCCTCGCCCTTCTGCAAGGCGGGCTTTGTGGTGCAGGACCCCGCCTTCAAGCCCGGGCGGCACCCCTACCACCATGCGGGCGTGTTCTACTCGCAGGAGCCTTCCGCTTCCAGTGCCGCGCCCCTGCTGGGGGTCCGGCCCGGGATGCGGGTGCTGGATACCTGCGCGGCCCCCGGCGGCAAGAGCAGCCAGCTGGCGGCAGCGCTGGGCGGGCAGGGGCTGCTGGTGAGCAACGAGTTCGTTGCCGCCCGCGCCGAGGTGCTCCGGAGCAATCTGGAGCGGATGGGCGTGCCCAACGCCGTGGTGCTGAACGAGGACACCGGCCGCATTGCCGCCGCTCTGCCGGAGTTTTTTGACCGTGTTCTCGTGGATGCACCCTGCTCCGGCGAGGGAATGTTCCGCAAGGAAGCCGTGGCTGTGACCCAGCACTGTGAAGCGCTGGTGAAGCAGTGCGCCGCACTGGGGGCACAGATCCTGGACAACGCGGCGGCCTGCCTGGCCCCCGGCGGCGAGATGATCTACTCCACCTGCACCTTTGCCCCGGAAGAGGACGAGGGACAGGTGGCGGCATTTTTGCAGCGCCACCCGGAGTTCACGCTGGCCGATGTGTTCGGCAATGTGGATTACAGCTTTGGCAGCCCGGGTGAGGCAAACCGCACCGGCGGCCTGCCGCTGGATGTGAGCAAGGTGCGCCGGATCTGGCCCTGTCAGGGCGGCGAGGGGCATTTTATTGCCCGTCTGGTCAAGGCTGGCACGCCGCGGCCGCTGCCTGCCCCCGGAACCTATACGGCAGAGGAAGAGCTCTGGCTGGCTGCTGCCGCAGAGCAGAGCAAAAAGCAGAAGGGAAGCAAGGGCGGCAAGCCTGCCAAGGCCCCGGATGCCCGCAGCGCCCGCCGGGAGAGCAGCCGTGCTCTGCGGGAGGCGGTGCAGGGCCGCAGCACCCGCAGCCGGGATGCCGGGGCAGGGGAGGCCACCCCGGCCCAGAGCCTTGCTGCATGGCAGGAGTTTGCCCGGCAGTATTTCCCGGCGCTGGCGGACCGCCCTGCCGTGGTGCATGGCGGCAGCGTTTTGCTGCCCGTGCCTTTCCCGCAGACGGGACTGCATGTTCTGCGGGCGGGGGTGTTCGTGGGCAGCGTGCAGAAGGGCCGTTTTGTGCCGGAGCACCACCTGTTTACGGCATTCGGCGCGCTCTGCACCAACCGCGAAGCACTGACCCTTGCCGACCCGCGGGTAACGGAGTACCTTTCCGGCCGTGAGATCGCCGCGGACACTGCCGCCGATGGCTGGTGCTGCGTGACCGTGGATGGCTGCCCCATGGGCGGCGGCAAGGTGTCGGGCGGACGGGTCAAAAACCATTACCCCAAGGCCCTGCGGCTGCTGTAAACCGGCCTGAAAAGCCGGTTTTCCAACACGAACAAGCGAAAAACACGCCCGGAGCCCTTGAATGGGATTCGTGATTGTGCTACAATAATAGAGTTAGATTTTGTGTGCTGCCACAAGCGGGCGACCACAGTCCGTCTGCCCGCAGGCGGAGATTTCGATAAAACTTTAGGAGGTTCCCATGTCTGGACATAGCAAATGGAACAACATTAAGCGCAAGAAGGAAAAGACCGATGGCGCAAGAGCAAAGGTCTTTACCAAGATCGGCCGCGAGATCAGCGTTGCCGTCCGTGACGGCGGCCCCAACCCGGCTTCCAACAGCAAGCTGGCAGACCTGATCGCCAAGGCAAAGCGCATGAGCGTGCCCAACGATAACATCCAGCGCATCATCAAGAAGGCTGAGGGCGGCGACAAGACCGAGTTCGAGGCCATCACCTACGAGGGCTACGGCCCCGGCGGCGTTGCTGTCATGGTCGAGACCCTGACCGACAACCGCAACCGTACCGCTGCCGACCTGCGCCACTACTTCGACAAGAACGGCGGCAACCTGGGCGCTATGGGCTGTGTGGCCTTCCTGTTCAGCCAGAAGGGTGTCATTGACATCTCTCTGGAGGATAAGGATGCCGATGAGGCCATGATGGACGCTCTGGATGCCGGTGCCGAGGACTTTGATGCAGGCGAAGAGGCTGCACAGGTCACCACTGATCCCGATAACTTCACCGCTGTGTGCAACGCACTGGAAGAAAAGGGCTATAAGTTCATTTCTGCCGATGTGGCACAGGTTCCTTCGACCACCACCGCCCTGACCGATCCGGATCAGCTGGTCAACATGGGCAAGCTGCTGGACGCACTGGACGACGACGACGACGTGCAGAACGCATGGACTACCCTGGAGAATGAAGAAGACCTGGACCGCTGATTGGTAGCCAAGGTTTGAGCTTGAATGTTTAAGGAGGCGCGCAAAAGCCGGATATTTCGGTTTTTACGCGCTTTCTTTTTACACAAAGGAGCCATGTTATGAGCCAACTTCCCCTTTGCCCGCACTGCCTGGAACCCGTGCGCAGCGGCTACCATGGCAGTTGCCCCAACTGCGGCAAGTCCCTGGAAAACCATAACCCCGAAGGCGCGCTACCCCTTGGCACCCAACTGGGCGGGCATTACACCGTGGGTGAATACCAGAGCGCCGACGGCGACGGCCTGTGCTACCGCGGTGTGGATAATGATGAACGTCGGTTTGTGCTGATCAAAGAGTATTTCCCGGTAACGCTGTGCAATGGCCGCAGCCCGGATGGCGACCTGATGCCCAAAGAGGGCCGGGAAGTGCTGTTCAAAACCAGCCGGATGGATTTCAAAGATTTGTACGATGACCTGCACCGCATCACCCCGGCAACCGGCCTTTCGCAGATTCTGGATGTGATGGAAGAAAACAACACCGTATACGCGGTGGAGGAAACCGAGAAGGGCATGACCCTGACCCATTACCTCAAACTGCGCGCCCGCACCCTGACCCCCGTGGAGGCCCGAACCTTGCTGCAGCCCGTGATGGAAGGGGTGGCCCTGCTTCACAAGGCCGGGCTGATCCACCGCGGCATCTGCCCGGATAACATCCTGCTGCCTATTGACGGTGCCGCCCGGCTGACCGGGTATGGCACGCTGGCCCTGCGCACGGCAGGCAGCGAGCTGAAAAGCCAGCTTTACCCCGGCTATGCGGCACCGGAACAGTATTCAGCGGCGGAATTCTCTGGACGGTACACCGATGTGTACGCTCTGGCGGCGGTCACTTACCGACTGGTAACGGGCCAGGTGCCGGTGGCAGCCCCGCAGCGCAAGGTACGGGACAGTATGGAGAACGCCCACAGCCTGGAATCTGGTGTGCCGACCTATTTTTCTCAGGTGCTGACCTGCGCCATGCGGCTGGACCCCGCCAAGCGGATGCAGACGGTACCGGAGCTGATGAGCGCCTTGACTGATCCCACCGTGGCGAATGCCATGTTTGAAAAAGGCGAAAACCAGGTATCCACCAAAAAGATTCTGGCGGCTTCCATGGTGGTCATCTTTGTGTTGGTGGTGCTGCTGCTGTGGAGTCTGCTGAAAGGCGGCAAGGGGAGCGATACAAAACCGGCAGTTTCCGGTGCGGCATCCACCGGCACATCGGCTTCCAGCACGGCCAACAGTGATGTGGAAGTTTACCCGGACCTTGTGGGAAAGAACTATAAGACCGATATCAAAAATAACACGCTGTATACCCATTACCGCATTGCCATGACGGAGGATTTCAGCTCCACTGTACCGGAGGGCTGCGTCATCAGGCAGGAGCCGGTGGCCGGAACGCTGGTCACGGAACAGGCACCCACCATCCAGTTAGTAGTCAGCAAAGGCCCCATGCTGGTGGAAATGCCGGACATCATCGGCTGGACGCAGAACAACGCCAGCAAAAAGCTGGATGAATCCGGCATCAACTATAGCATGCAGATCATTGAAAACGATGGCCAGTACGCAGAGAACTGCGTTGTAAAATGCGATGTGAGCAAAGGTACCAAGTTTGATGCAGATGAGACTGTTGTGACGGTGTATATCGCCGGGGCACGCAACGATGCGTTTGCGGTGGATTCATCGCCCACACCCTCCGAACAGCCCAACTGGGCGGACAGCACAGACCCTGCTGCAACAGCAGCACCGTGACGCCCACCACAGAAGAACAAAGTGAATGCCCCGGTACAGCAGGGAAAGCAGCCTGCAATATCGGGGCGTTGTTGTTTGATTAAAAATAATAATGAATAGAGAATAAAGAATAATGTCGGTG
>ERZ826613.4243-NODE-4243-length-10803-cov-8.534518_pt1 | contig 10803 bp, 5 predicted proteins | sample MGYA00519925_ERZ826613 | MGnify/ENA primary metagenome ERZ826613 (study PRJEB31778, sample SAMEA3449236) | human gut metagenome | biome: human gut; feature: human-associated habitat; material: faeces | place: United Kingdom | collected 2010/2012 ... | reverse complement strand
GCGAGGATTATCCGGAGAATTACACCTGTCACATCCGTGACCCGAAGGTCTGGAAGGAGGGGGAAGAGTACCGGATGATCCTTGGCGGCCGTCAGAAAAGCGACCATGGCGCCGTACTTTTTTACAGATCCGAAGATCTGAAGAACTGGAAATTTGACGGTGAGCTTACTACAGAAAAGGCATTCGGATACATGTGGGAGTGCCCGGATTTTTTCACTCTTGAGGGACAGGAGGTGCTTTCTGTATCTCCCCAGGGACTGACCAGAGAAGAGTTCCGTTTTCAGAACATCTATCAGTCCGGATACTTTATCCTGAAGGATGGAAAGCCGGAGGAAAAAGCTTTCCGGGAATGGGACCACGGCTTTGATTTCTATGCACCCCAGACATTCCAGGATGGAAAGGGCAGACGGATCCTGATCGGCTGGATGGGAATGCCGGATGCAGATGAGGAGTATGTGAATCCTACAGCAGAGAGCGAAGGCTGGCAGCATTGCCTGACTGTTCCAAGGGAAGTTACGTATAAAAACGGAATGCTTTATCAGTATCCGGTGGAAGAACTGAACGGGCTGAGAAAGACTGGCGTTTCTGCCAGCGGTTCCAGCGCGGAGATTCCGGTGAATGGACCGTTTGATCTGGATGTTCAGGTAAAAGGTGAGCAGGGTAAAGTAAGCCTTGGGGAAAATCTCTTCCTGGAATATCAGGACGGAGATGTGATCTTAACTCTCTCCGAGAAGGCCGGTGCCGGACGAAAGGTACGTAAGGCGCATGTTCCGTCCGGTGTGATCGAAAGCATCAGAGTTCTTGCGGATACTACAGCTGTGGAGATTTATGTGAATGGCGGAGAGGTTGTTTTTGCTACCAGATATTATCCGGAAACGCAGGAGCAGGCTGTGAAGTTGGAGGCTGTGGAGTGTGATGGGAAGATTTATGTGCTGAAGAATTATGTGATGGAGTAGGCTGGGCTTATTGATCGTGAAATACAGCAAGATCAGAATACGAATACCTATAGAGCAGCTATGCAGTGAATTCCATATTCACAGAAATAAGAAATGACCGTATAATAAAGCAGGTGGGAAAATCCGCAGCCGGAATCCCAGCCTGCTTTATCTTTGTTATAAGTGAAATACATGAATTGTGCCGGCTGCTTGAGTATAGAAGGATGGCTGCTGAAGAAATGTTGGTGGCTGTCTTTACATAGAAAGAATGCGGCCGACTGGATGTTTGTTTTACAGGAGAGGAAATATCACGGAAGACAGATCACACTGTCCAGAAAAGTGTTCAGATATTTGTTTTACAGGAAGGCAAATCAGAAAAGTGTTCAGATATTTGTTTTACAGGGAGGCAAATATCAGGGTTGATGTTACTGAAGATGTACTGGCATTTGGCATTGTATTGCATAAATTTTTTACAGAAGAGGAGACTGCTATGAACTATACATACATCGTGCAGTGTGCAGACGGCACGCTCTACACCGGCTGGACAAACTGCCTTGTCAGGCGGATGAAAGCCCATAATGAAGGCAAAGCAGGCGCCAAATATACCCGGGCCAAAAGGCCGGTGAAGCTGGTGTATTACGAAGGCTTTGCCACAAAGGAGGAGGCCATGAGCCGGGAATACCGGATCAAGCAGCTGACCAGGGAGAAGAAGCTGGAGCTGATGAAGTTTTGAAACTGTCGGAAATCTTTTCAATTCCGGATGCAGACCCGTCACTGGAGCTGAAGGCAGTCATGCTGAATATCAATAAGAGTAGTTCAATAAGAGCGAAAAGTTCTGTACGATACCAATACCAGAGCTTTTCGCTTTTTTTTGTATACACGGCAGGCGAACAGCTGCAACGGAGGCAGAAAAAGAAGCTTTATGATAATAAAAATCAAATATTTGGAATTGTATGAATATTGTGAATATGGTAGAATAAACACAAAAATCAAAGAACTCAGTCAGCTGAGAAGAGGAAAGGAAAGAGGATGAAAAAGACAAAAGATTTCTGTCTCCGGCTTATGTGCTGTTTTCTGTTTCTGGGGTTATTTTGCGGAACAGAGGTTTTTGCAGCAGTTCAGGAGGGTAAGCCAGGAGAAACATTTTCCGGGGAATATGCAGTTATCATTAACACAGATACCACAAATCCCGGAAATACGGGAACCTTGCAGTTTGACGGGACATCGGCACAAGCGGCGGACTTTGAAGCAGAAGATTATGCAGTCGTGCAGGGTGGAAGCAATGCATCGGCGCAGGCGGCAACAGAGGGAATTGCGGGAGAGGCAGCAGATGTGGGGCAGGTACAGAGTCTGGAGGATGATCAGCTGCAGGCATACATGCAGGATGATCAGCCGATGCTGACTGCTGTACAGGCTGCGGCGACTACCTATCAGGTAGGTGAAGAAAAGTACATATATAGAACTAGCGGCCATGATACATATGGAAAAACATATGTCTGCATCGGAGTTGGGGAACACTGCTATGTGTGGATGGATAAGACCATGAAGGCAGATTACGATACCGCAGGGAAAACAGCTCTGATCGCTGCGGATATGGCAGCTGTCTACGATGGTCAGCCTTACCGTATCCTTAACCAGCTCTGTGCAGGTGATTTTCCGGCACAGGATGGCTCAGGCAAGCTGTCGATCCTGCTGGAGTCTTTAAGTAGCGCCAGCGGTATGTATATGTATGATGAAGGGATCACAGCGATCCATATCAACACACCGTCAGCATCCTCTTATGTTTCGGGGGAGATGTCAAAGCGAAATGGCCTTCTTGTTCATGAGGGACAGCATGCAATCCTCTGGCTGAAAACCGGATTTATGAGTACCGGCAGATATTCGTGGCTGAATGAGGGCCTTGCAGTGGCTGTCATGGACTATCTTTGGGGAGGAACGGACAGCAGCGGCTGGCTGAATGGTATTGGAAGTAATACGGCCATCCGTTCAGGGGCTTCGCTGATCTACGAGAATTACCGGGATGACAATGCACAGGACTATGGAATGCCGTATCTTTTTGTAAGATATGTTATCGACCGGATGGCAGGAAGCTATCAGCCTATGAAGGTGCTTCCAAAATTTTATACGATCGATGCTTCTTCTCTCAGCTGTGAGCAATATCTGGAGAAAGTAACCGGAGTTTCTTTTAAGGAGCTTATGGCGGATTTTTATACGGCAGTTGCAGCCGGTGAGAGCTCCGGTAAATACAGCTTTTACGGGGATACCATTGCTGCGGCAAAGGCAGCGACATTCCCGGTTTATGCAGGAGATAGCAATGAAAACCATACATTGCCGGCAGCATCGGCAATCCTGGTGAAGCTGTCGAACGGTAAGTTTACCGTTCCGACGGATGGCTCCGCAGGGATTGTTTATCGTATCATTGGAAGCAGAAGCTCTTCCCTTGCACCGGCAGAGGGAGATGGTACGTTTTCAAATCCATATAAGATATCTTCGATCGATGATCTTAATCTGATCCAGGCAAACCAGGGAGCATACTATCGTCTGACAAAAAATATCAGTACAGACGGAAGGACAAATTTTTCGGCATCGTATTTCAGTGGGACGCTGGACGGAGCCGGTTTCACAATAACCGGTCTCCAAAAACCTCTGATCCAGCAGAATGCAGGAACGATAAAGGATCTGAATATTGTTGCGGATTTTGATTATGACAGTCATGATATCCATGGTGTTGTGGCACAGTATAATACTGGTAAGATCCAGGATTGCAGGGTAACCGGAACGGTAACAGGACATATGGGCTCTACCAGTTCCATGAGCCATCCGGCTTTTGGCGGGATTGTCGGAGAGAATGAGGTGGCCGGTACTATCAGCGGCTGTTCGTCCGGAGTAAATATTTCCATATCCATGACAGCTACAGACAGCTATGTTGGTGGTATTGCAGGAGTAAACATTGGTACTATTGAAAAATGTGTTGCAGGAGGAAATCTTTCTGTCACACAGGCTAACGGAAATTCTTATCAGGTTTACCTTGGAGGCATTGCCGGCCGGATCGAACAGTTTGGAAACATGGGCGGATATGTGAAACAGTGTGCTTTTACAGGTACGCTTCGCGTGACTGGCGGAACAGCAGTTACAGGTCAGATCTGTGCACAGGTAAATGCAAATGTACTCAATTCTGCTATCGGTCTGAATGGACATGTTTCGGATTGTTATGGTAAAAACGGCCAGGGAGCGCTCATCGGGACAAACACGGAACAGACGCTTACAACAGGCGGTGTTCTTACAGCAGAGCAGATGAAGGATCCGAACTCATATAAAGGCTGGAGCTTTGACGGAGACTGGCAGATTTCCAAGGATGGACTGCCGGAACGTGCAGATGCATCGGCGATCAGATCACTTTCTGTTTCCCGTGTACCGACAGCGTGTTACGTGGGAGAGGTTCCGGCGTACTGGGGGACGCTTATTGTTAATAATTCTACATCAGTAACGATCACGAAGGATATGATCACCGGATTTGATAATTCGGAAACAGGGACAAGGGAACTGACGATCAATTATAAGGGAAAACAGACCAGCTGGTCAATGACAGTCAAAAAACCATCTGCCAGTGATATTACAAGTATTGTGCTTTCCGGGCGTCCGAAGACGACATACAGTGAAAACCAGAAGTTTGATCCTTCAGGCGCCAGCTTTTTTGCCACAATAGGTGGACGTTATGTATATATTTACAGTGGCTTTTCCTATGATAAAACAGGTCCGCTGAAGCCTGCGGATACATCCGTGATATTCAATTATTTTGGAAAAGAAATTCCGGTAAATATTACGGTGACAGCCAGAAAAGCAACGAAGCTTTCCGTGCTTGCAGCACCGGCAAAAACTCAGTTTACAGTTGGGAACACGCTGGATCTGTCCGGTGTGAAACTGCAGATCACATATAATGATGGGACGCAGACTCCGATATTTAAAGCGGATGAGCTGGAGAAATATGGTGTTCATGTTGCTTTTGGAAAGAATGGATCTTTTACAACGGTTGCAGCAGATAAGGTTCTGGAAAGTGCTGACAGCGGAAGTACGATCGTATTTTATGCGACGGATAAACTGCCGTCAGAGTATGGCTCGGTAGTTGTGGCGTCATCGACGATCACGGTGCGGAGTCCGCTGACTGTACCGGCACTGGATTTGTATGTCAGTGCAGGAAAAAGTGCGGCGCAGTATCCGTGCACAGATAATGTGACTGGTGGAAGTGGAACGTATGCGACTACAGTAATTGAGGAAAAGCTGCCGACAGGATTGAATCGCACGAATCTGCCCGGAGGAAAATATAATGCTTTTAGCTATACAGGTGTTGTTACGGCGTCAGCCGGAGATTACAGTTCACAGTATAAGATCAGCGATACAGAGACACAGGAGAGTATTCAGGTGACTGTGACGATCCATGTGGTTCCTTCTGATCAGGCTGCATTTTACAGTTTTGTGCTTAAGAAGGTGGAAAATCCTGGACTGAAGCAGGATGTTATCGGTGCGATCGGGGAGGATACGATCGTTCTTCGGGTGCCGAGTGGGACGAATGTTACAGAATTGAAGCCTTCGATTGATTATGGCTCAGGCATGGGAACTGAACTTCCTTCAGGATTCTGGAATGGTTCGAAGCATGATTTTACCAGCCCGGTTGTATATACGCTTACAGCGCCGGATGGGGTTACAAAGAAGTCTTATACGGTAAGTGTGGAATTTTATGATGATACTTCGGAGGAAGTACAGTCTGGTGACGAGATCCTTTCACCGGTTGATAATACGAAGATCAGCTGTAAGGACAGCGAAGAGATCACCCTTAAAGGCTGGGCGGGAGACAGCTCAAAAGAGATTTCTCTTTTCAAATATGTGGTAAATGGAATCAGTTATACTACATCTGCAAATAGCACTACACAGACAATTCCAAATGCCAGAGCATATGAAGTGAAAATTTCCGGAAGCAGCTTGAAGGAAGGAAATAATACTCTGGAAATCTGGGTGATGTATGCTGATAATTCAGGCACCGGAAGCGGTGGCACTTTAAAGAAACTCGGCACCAGAACTGTTGTTAAGGAAGGCCACAAAGCAGTGAAAGACGCAGCGGTAGCAGCTACCTGTGAGACCGCAGGAAAGACAGAAGGAAGCCATTGCAGCGTCTGCAATACAGTAATAAAGGCTCAGACTACAGTGGCGGCATTAGGTCACAACTGGGACAGCGGAAAAGTGACAAAGGCAGCGACCTGCACTGCAACCGGAACAAAAACTTACACCTGCAGCCGATGTAAGAAGACCCGAACAGAAACAATCGCGGCAACCGGCCACAAAGAAGTGAAAGATGCAGCAGTAGCGGCCACCTGCGAAACAACCGGAAAGACAGAAGGAAGTCACTGTAGTGTCTGCAACACAGTGATCAAAGCTCAGACTACAGTAGCAGCATTAGGTCACAGCTGGGACGGCGGAAAAGTGGCAAAAGCAGCCACCTGTACCGCCGCTGGAACGAAGACCTACACCTGCACTCGGTGCAAGAAAACATGCACAGAAACGATCGCAGCCACAGGCCACAAGGTAGTAAAAGACACAGCGGTAGCAGCCACCTGTGAGACAACCGGAAAAACAGAAGGAAGCCACTGTAGCGTATGCGGAACTGTACTCAAAGCCCAGACCACAGTGGCAGCGTTAGGTCACAGCTGGGACGGCGGAAAGATAACAAAAGCAGCAACCTGTACCGCAGCCGGAACGAAGACCTACACCTGTACTCGGTGCAAGAAAACACGAACAGAAACAATCGCAGCTACAGGTCATAAAGCAGTAAAGGATGCAGCCGTAGCAGCCACTTGCGAGACAACCGGAAAGACAGAAGGAAGCCACTGCAGTGTCTGCGGAACTGTACTCAAGGCTCAGACCACAGTGGCAGCATTAGGCCACAGTTGGGACAATGGAAAAGTAACAAAGGCAGTGACCTGTACCGCAGCCGGAACAAAGACCTACACCTGTACCCGCTGCAAGAAAACACGAACAGAAACAATCGCAGCCACAGGCCACAAGGCAGTAAAAGACGCAGCGGTAGCAGCCACCTGTGAGACAGCAGGAAAAACAGAAGGAAGTCACTGCAGCGTCTGCAACACAGTACTCAAAGCGCAGACTACAGTGGCAGCGTTAGGCCACAGCTGGGACGGCGGAAAGATAACAAAAGCAGCAACCTGCACCGCAGCCGGAACGAAGACTTACACCTGTACCCGCTGCAAGAAAACACGCACAGAAACCATAGTAGCCACAGGCCACAAGGTAGTAAAAGACGCCGCGGTAGCAGCCACCTGCGAGACAACCGGAAAGACGGAAGGAAGCCATTGCAGCGTATGCGGAACTGTACTCAAGGCCCAGACCACAGTAGCAGCGTTAGGCCATGATTACGGAGAGTGGAAAACAATAAAGGCTGCAACTTATACAGAACCGGGACAGGCAGAAAGAGTTTGCAGGAGAAATGCATCACACAAAGAATACAGACAGCTTCCGGTACTGGAAAAAGCGAAGATTGATCTGTCAGCCTGCAGCATTCAGTTGTCAGAACAGACCTATGTATATGATGGAACCGAAAAAACACCGACAGTAACCATCACTTACAACGAAAAAACACTGACAGAAGGAAAAGACTACCAGGTATATTTCGCAGATAATGTAAATCCAGGAACAGCAAAGATCACCGTGATCGCCAAAACCGACAGCGATTATACAGGAACAGCCACAATAACCTTTGAGATTCGAAAATCACTTCCGGAAAATGCAACTGTGATCGAACCGGGCGCATTCAGCAACTGTACAAACCTGGTGGATCTGAATATCAAAGAAAACGTAACAGAAATAGGCGACAACGCATTTGCAGACAGCAAAAATCTGCAGAATATCTATTTCTACGGCAACAGCCCGAAACTCGGAAATAATATCTTCAAAAATGTAACTGCAACCGTATACTATCCATACACAGACAAAACCTGGTCCCTGGATATCCTCCGGGATTACGGCGGAAATATTACTTGGGTACCATGGGATCCAAAAACAGGCAGTCCGGCAAAACGAAGCCTTGCACTGTGCGATATCAGGATCACAGAGCAGAAATACACCTATGACGGAACCGAAAAAACACCGGAAATGGTTATCATGGATGGAAACTATACACTGCAGAAAAATACAGATTACACCGTAAAATGCAGCAATAACATCAATGCGGGAAATGCAGAACTGGAGATCACAGGAGCCGGAAATTACAGCGGAACCTATAAAGCAGGATTCCTCATCGAACAGACAGAGCCGAGCCTGAAATTTGACAAAAAAACAATAACTGTAAAATACGGCACAAAACCATTCCTCTGTGTGTTGTCTGAAAAAACAACAGACGGAACCATAACCTACAGCTCCAGCAATCCTAAAGTTGCTGTCGTAGATCCGACCACCGGTAAAGTAACCATCAAAGGCGGAGGAACCGCAGCGATCATGGCATACGCTGCAAAGGGAACTAATTATACCTCCGGTTCTACATTCTGCACCATCAAAGTAACGAAACGTAGCAATACCATCAAAGCATCCAATATCCGGCGTACCTGGTATGCAAAAGCCAGAAAGATCAGCATCAATGCAAAAGCTTCCGGAAAAGCTCCGCTGAAATATTCTTCCAGCAGTAAATCTGTAAAGGTAGACAAACAAGGAAGGATCACCATTGCGGCAAAATTCACCGGCAGTGCAAGGATCACGATCCGTTCTTCCGCCACAGCAGGATATAATGCCGCCACAAAGAGCATTACAGTTACAGTTGATCCGGCAGGAACTACCCTGACGACGGCAAAGAACCTGTCCGGCAGAAAAGCGCAAATCACATGGAAGAAAAACCGATACGTGACCGGATATGAGATCCAGTATTCCGTAAACAAAAATTTCAGATCCGGCAGCAAAAAAACAGTGTCTGGAGTATCCAAAACGAAATACACGCTGACAAAACTTCAGAAAAACAAAACGTATTACGTAAGGATCCGCACATACAAAAAATCAGGAACAAAGAAATATTATTCTTCCTGGAGCAAGGTAAAAGCAGTAAGGATCAGAAAGTAGAGGCATGGAAATGAGGATAAATAAAAAAATACTTGCAGGGCTTACAGCTGTCAGTATGCTGACCTGCGGGATATGGATGGAAAGTGTTTTTGCGGCGGATACATTCAGTGCGGAGGAGTCAGCAGAAGTTGTATCGGATACTGTAACGGATCCGTCGGCAGAATCCATTACAGGGACTGAAACAGGAGAAGCTCCGGCAATGGACGCAGCAGAAAGTCCCGAAGCAGAACCGGAAAATAAATCTGAGATCTCAGAGACACCAGACATGTCAGAGGAACCGGCAGCACCGGATGATCTGGAGACACAAGATACATCAGAAATACCGGAAGAAACAGAGCTTCCGGAAAATGAAGAAGCGGACATTCCGCAGGAAATGCTCCCGGATGATCAGGAAACTCAGCCGGAAGCAGCATTTGAGGAGAGCGCAGCATCGGAAGATATGGAAACAGAAACCGATCCGGCAGGAGAAAAGAGTGGTTTTTGCGGAGCGGAGGAGAATACCGTATCTTGGAGCCTTGATGAAAACGGAGTTCTCGAGATCGCAGGACAGGGAGCCATGAATGAATGGCAAAATGAGGAAGAAGTCCCCTGGAATGGATACCGCGACCAGATAACAGAGGTTCGGATCGAGGAAGGCGTTACCAGCATCGGAGCTTATGCATTTGCAGACTGCAAAAATCTTGTAAAGCTTGACATTGCGGACAGCGTTCAGACTATAGGTGCATTTGCATATTTTAACTGCAGTGGCCTTTCCACACTGACCATCGGCTGAGATCATCGGGATCACAGGCCGGATCAGGTATAATAAGAAGCCCCGGAACACGAGGCAACTTCAGAGAAGTCATAACTTCAACTTCCTGAGGTCTGCCCGTATTCCGGGGCTTTAAGTTTTGCAGATATTCGAGGAGGCTTTTATCCATCTGACTACAGAGTAACTCAGTGGATTGCCATACCGGCTACGAAGAAATACATTACAACAAAATGGCACACACTTCCCAGCATCACAAAAACATGAAATACTTCGTGGGAACCGAAATTCTTATGCTTCGCATTGAAGATCGGAAGCTTCAGAGCATAGATCACACCGCCGATGGTATAGATGATACCGCCGGCAAGGAGCCATCCGAAGCCTGCGCGGGGCAGATTGTGGAAAATCGGAACAAAAGCAAGTACACACAGCCAGCCCATTCCAATGTAGATCACAGAGGAAAGCCATTTCGGGCAGTTGATCCAGCAGCCCTTGAGGATCATTCCGATGATGGCAACAGTCCATACGAGGGCACAGAGGATATAGCCGATGCGTCCGTGGAGAACGATCAGGCATACAGGAGTGTAGCTGCCGGCAATCATCACAAAGATCATCATGTGATCCATTTTTTTCAGACGGCGGTTCACCTTGGCTGTAGAGTTTACGGAATGGTAAAGTGTGCTTGCCAGGTAAAGAAGGATCATGGTAAGGATAAAAACACTTACTGCAAAAACATGGAGAACGTCTGCGCTTCTGGCCGCCTTCACGATCAGCGGAGTGGCTCCGGCCACGGCAAGAAGCATGCCGATTCCGTGGGTTATGGCACTTCCCGGATCTTTTAATTTAAATTTCATATAAAAACACCTCCTGCAAAAAAACTGCTGTTTATATCATATGGACAACTTCATGATCAGTTCATCAATGATGGATCATAGTGACGTTTCACGATATAGCAATGTAGAAATTGATAAAATAACATGTAGTATTCAAAACTACATATCAAGTATA
>ERZ826613.4235-NODE-4235-length-10825-cov-5.238812_pt1 | contig 10825 bp, 17 predicted proteins | sample MGYA00519925_ERZ826613 | MGnify/ENA primary metagenome ERZ826613 (study PRJEB31778, sample SAMEA3449236) | human gut metagenome | biome: human gut; feature: human-associated habitat; material: faeces | place: United Kingdom | collected 2010/2012 ... | reverse complement strand
ATAGTCACAGGAAACATTATAGTAATAAGCGGCTTTGACAAGAAAATCAAGTCCGCATTCTCTTATTCCTTTTTCGTAATGAGATAAAAGAGCCTGAGAAATTCCAAGATCTGCCGCCGCCTGTTTCTGACTGATTTTTCTTTCTTTTCGCTGCAAGGTTATGATTCTTGGAAAATCAGCGTTCATTTTGATACCTCTTTTCTTGTAGTGAAAAAAATTTTTCTGTACATTACCGCACAGAAAGTTACATTAAAATTATATAACAATCCGTATAAAAAAGTAAATGGTATTATTACAACATATTTTGCAAAACTCAGCGCCGAAATTTGTTGAATATATGTATATGGCGAATTTGCAGACATTTTTTAGTGCATAATAACTAAGAACCTGTTATGAATATCATCGCAGAATAAGCGGATGATGTTTTTTATATGTAAGGTCTGCAATTTTCCGGTATGTCATAAAAGTCATGACATATTCCGGTACGCCTGCAATATTTTTATACACAGCGTAAATTCAGCTGCTTATGAAAGGAGTGCCTATGAAAGGTTACAGGCTAAGCATTATAAGACACGGACTTACAGATGCAAACGACAAGGGAATCTATCTCGGCAGCCGTACAGATTATCCGCTTTCCAAAAAGGGGATAAGTTCCCTTCTGAATATAATGGACGAATTTGAGTATCCTAAGGTTCAGAGGGTTTATTCAAGTCCTATGAAAAGGTGTCTTGAAACGGCAGAGATAATTTATCCTTACCGTGAACTTCAGATAGTTGAGAATATGACAGAACTTGATTTCGGCGAGTTTGACGGTAAAAGCGTAAATGAACTTATTGACCGTGATGACTATAAGGACTGGCTCAAAGGCGGTTCACCGGACAAGCGTCCGCCGGGAGGGGAAAGTACAGAGGAACTTCTTCTCAGGCTTTTCAAGGGACTGCATGAGATAATCATGGACATGATGAATCAGGAACTGACTCATTGTGCACTTATAACACATTCGGGAATAGTAACAAATCTTCTTGCGGCGTTTGGCATTCCTAAGGTTGACCCGAAGGAACTTACCTGCGATCCGGGAGAGGGTTATGAAGTCCTTGTTACAGCAAAGATGTGGCAGCAGTCACAGGCTTTTGAGATACTCGGACGCATTCCTTATTATAAGGAATAATACAGCTTTACATATTTTCCGCTGTCTGCGGAAGAACTGAGAGGCTGAACTATGAAGATTTCGTATTACAAAACCAGTGCAGGGGAGAAACTCAGCGGAAGGTATTGCGAGGGCTTTTTTGTGGTGTCGGTATGCATACTTGTCTATCTGATATTCAAGGCGCTGGACATTGCCGGAACAGGAGCGGTTCTGTATGAAAACAATTTTAATGTTGCGGGACTTTATCTCAGCGGAGATGTCATGACTGCTGTTGTAAAGATTTTGCGGTATCTGATATGCTTTGCAGTGATATCTCCTCTTGTTACGGGCGGCATATGGTGGTTTTATCAGACGGCCGCAGATGAAGACAACAGGAGCATTCTCAAGCTTTACACCGGATTCCGCCTGAATATCAGAGCCGCACTTATATACGGCATGATGTGGCTTATGGGTATGCTTTCACTTCTTCCGTCAGGTATGTGCTGGCTTTATGCTTACAGAATGTTTGCAGAAATTCCACAGAAAACTGACCAGTCACTGGCACTGTTTCTTTCTGTTCAGACAGCCGTTCTGGGTATAGCTCTTCTGGGAATTTATCTTCGCTGTGTGCTGAATTTTATACTGTCGCCATTTATCTTTATAAATCAGCCTGATATGGGAACATTCAGGGTGCTGAGAGAATCAGTCCGAAAGATGAAAGGTGCAAAACTTGATTTTCTTGCACTTGTGCTGTCATATCTGCCGTTTATGATACCTGTTGTGACGATTCCGTTTATACTTCCGAAAGCGGTAATGTCAGCGGCAGTTTTTGCAAGAGAACGGATAGAGGGGTGAATAAACTGCTTTGGGGACAATAAAATTTTATCCCGATAAAACAATGAAATTACAGGATTTTCTGCGTGAGTGCGGAGTTTCAAGGCGGCTTATAACCCGTCTTAAACGGATTCCTGACGGTATTACACGAAACGGAGAACTTATCCGTACCATTGATTCTGTGAATGCGGGAGATGTGATAGCTATTGAATCTGAGGATTCGAGTCTTCTTGAACCGAATGCTGAGCTTTGCGTTCCTGTTGCATTTGAAAATGAAAATCTTGCCGTATTTGACAAACCTCCGGGAATGCCTGTCCATCCGTCCATAAGGCATCAGGGGGACACGCTCGGAAATTTTTTTGCGGCAGAATATCCGGGACTTACATTCCGCCCTGTAAACAGACTGGACAGAAACACCTCCGGTCTTTGTATTATTGCCAAAAATCCATTTTCAGCGGCGGCTTTGCAGAGAAATGTGGAAAAGGTTTACTATGCGGCAGTTTCGGGTGACGTTTCCGGTGAAGGCACGATTGATGCTCCGATAGCAAGGGAACAGGAATCCATCATAAAAAGAATTGTAAGCCCTGCCGGACAGAGGGCTGTTACGCATTACAGGTGCACAGGCAGAAGCGAAAAGTATTCCTTAATGGAAATAACTCTTGAAACGGGAAGGACGCATCAGATAAGAGTTCATTTTTCCTATATCGGACACCCTCTTGCTGGAGATGATATGTACGGCGGCAGCAGGGAGGATATTGACAGACAAGCCCTGCACTGCGGAAAGCTGACCTTTAAAGAACCTGTCACAGGTGAGATGATTACGGTCGAATCGCCTATGGCAGATGATATAAAAAGATTATTTGAATGAAAGGATTTTTAAAATGGAAAGAATTGCAAGTTTTCAGGTTGACCACAGAAAAATAAATGTAGGAATGTATATATCAAGAGTTGACGGCGATATAGTTACATATGATATAAGAATGGTAAAGCCGAATGGCGGAGTTTATCTTGAAACAGCGTCGATGCATACGATTGAGCATCTTTTTGCAACATTTGCAAGAAATTCCGAATTCGGAAAAGGCGTTGTATATGTAGGCCCTATGGGATGCCGGACAGGTTTTTACCTTCTTACAAGGGGAATGAGCCATGAGGCGGCTATAAAGCTTGTGCGTGATGCTTATAAGTTTATTTCCGAATATGATGACCGAATTCCGGGCTGCTCTGAGGAAGAATGCGGAAACTATAAGGAACATAATCTTCCGCAGGCAAGAAAAGATGTCCTTCCGCTTCTGAAGGCTCTGGAAAATTATACTGTCGAAATGCTGAATTATTCATGGCATATGGCACAAAATTCTTGATCGTAAATTATGCAGTCTGACGAAATATTGTCGCTTTATGGTAAATGTATACAAATCGACTTGTGTTTTCTTGTGAACTTGTTATAATAACTCCATGATGTAACTGATTTGTAACAATTGTAATAATTTGTTACAAAGCTTTCCGTACACATAAATTTCGGGAAGTGGAAATGAAAGGAGTTTTTACAATGAGTCAGAAACATCTCAGCGGCAGAAAGTCAGCTAAGAAAAAAATATATTCATGGGTTATGAACTGTTCTGCACCGGTTCTTACGGTGATACTGCTTGCAGGTTCGGTCTGCTGGGCATCAGAGGCACAGTATGGCAGAGCAGTCGTTTTTGAACGTGACCCCGAAGCGGAAATGGTGATTTCATCAAAGGGCATTGCAAACTGTGCAGCGGAATATACGGAAACTTCCATACCATCAGCAGAGGAAATTCCTTTTGAGAATCCTGTTAACTCCGGAGCAGAACTGGTTGAAGCCTGTGGAATATATATAGAGGACGAATTTGTCGGAGCTGTTGTTGACGGAGAAAATATACAACAGGAACTTGAAGTTATAATTGACGGATATCTTGAAAGTGACAATGTTATCGAAGCTTCATATACAATTGAACCGGACCTGAAACAGGGAATTTACCGTTCTGAAACGCTTGTTGATGAATCGGATATGAAAGATTTTCTGACGGGCGAAAAGGAAGTCCTGACCGAATATACTGCCGAAAAGGAGGACACTCCTGAAAAAATAGCAGAGGATTTCGGCATGAGCGTGGACGAGGTGAAGGAACTTAATCCGGAAATAGATAAGGAAATCGAGGACGGAAGTCAGGTTAAAATAAAGGAAAAAGTTTCGGTTCTGCCTGTTAAATATGTCTGTGAGGAAAAGGAAGAGGAGGTCATTGAACTTGACACATATTCCTATAACGATTCAGATGAACTCGTTTCAGAGGGAATAAGAGGCAGGAAGATGAGCACCTATCAGGTTACCTATATAGACGGAACGGAAGTTTCACGAAAGCTTACAGATTCCCGTACAGTTGAATTTCCTTCGGAAGAAGATACAGATAATATGCAGGAGGAGTTATATTCTGAAAGCGTACCTGACACTGCTGAGATATTTTCAGGTGAATTTATCTGGCCTGTCAGCGGAGGGTATATAAGTGATACTTTCGGCAGTGACAGAAATCATAAAGGACTTGACATTGCCGCAGACTGCGGTACTTCAATTTTTGCGTCAGACGGCGGAACGGTTATTGATGCCGGCTGGAATGACGGCGGCTATGGAAACTATGTTGTTATTGACCATGGCAACGGTTATGTTACGCTTTATGGTCATGCAAGCGAGGTGTATGTGAGTGCCGGAGATGTTGTTTCGCAGGGAGATGAAATTGCAGCTGTCGGTTCGACAGGAGATTCAACAGGCAATCACTGTCATTTTGAAATAAGGTTTGAAGGGGATTATCTTAATCCGGAAAACTTTATATAAATAATTTTATCAATTCATAAAAAGTTTACAAATAAAATATGCTCAAAGTGTTGCCAAACTGTGCTTTATATGTTATAATTATCAAGCGTGATTGCAACAGATATGCGATGAAGCAGAAGGTTGCCGGCGGTATGCCGGGTAATTTCTGTGGAGTATGTCCGATTTTAAACCGGGCGACTGAAATACCGAACACAGTTAGTGACATTTTTGGGCTTATTAAAAAGCTTGAAGTGTGTAATTGTGTCCTGATGACAGTAACCCGAACTCATAAGAGTGTCGGGATTTTTTATTGTTACAGACAGGAAATGCACGGGTGCGTGCAGTATTTCATATCCGGCCCCCAAAAATAAATCCAAGGAGGCGAAAAAAGTGGCAGTCAACGAAAAGATCAGAATCAAGATCAAGGGTTATGAACACGCAACAGTAGATGCGGCAGCTGCAAAGATTGTTGAAGCGGCAAAGAGAAGCGGTGCAAGAGTTTCCGGACCAATTCCGCTCCCTACAGATAAAGAGGTTATAACAATCCTCAGAGCCGTTCACAAGTACAAGGACAGCCGTGAGCAGTTTGAAATGAGAACTCATAAGAGACTTATCGACGTTATCAGACCAACTGCAAAGACTACAGATGCTCTTCAGAAGCTGGAAGTTCCGGCAGGCGTGGACATCGTAATGGAGCTTAAGTAATAAAGCTTTAAAGCCCCTGATTCCGCAGAAAATCCGCTGTGGAATAATGGCGGGACAGACCGCCGGTCATGTTGGCGAGCGAGGCCAACCAATAACCTAACAGGAGGAAAATATACATGAAAAAAGGTATTGTCGGCAAGAAAATCGGTATGACACAGATTTTCGATGAATCAGGAAAAGTAATTCCTGTAACAGTAGTTGAAGCCGGACCATGCGTCGTTGTTCAGAAGAAAACTGTTGAGAACGATGGTTATGAAGCTGTTCAGCTCGGTTTCGGCGAAGTAAAGGCTACAAGAGTTAACAAGCCGATGAAGGGTCACTTCGACAAGGCAGATGCTGCTTACAAGAAGGAACTCAAGGAATTCAGACTTGAAGACTGCTCAGCAGTTAATGTTGGTGACATTCTCAAGGCTGACACATTTGCTGTAGGCGACATGGTTGATGTCAGCGGTACAAGCAAAGGTAAGGGTTTCCAGGGTACAGTTAAGCGTCATAACAACGCAAGACTTAAGGAAACACACGGTACAGGTCCTGTACACAGACACGCAGGTTCTATGGGCGCTTGTTCTTCACCTTCAAGAATTTTCAAGGGTAAGGGAATGCCTGGACAGATGGGTAATGAAAAGGTTACTGTTCAGAATCTGGAAGTTGTTAAAGTTGATGCAGAAAATAATCTTATCGCACTCAAGGGTGCAGTTCCGGGTCCTAAGGGCGGAATCGTATCCATTATAAACAGCGTTAAGGCTTAAGGAAGGAGGAAGCATATATGTCAAAGGTATCAGTTTTTGATATGGCAGGAAATCAGGTTTCTGAAACAGAAATTTCCGATGCTGTATTCGGTATTGAACCAAATGAAGCTGTAATGCATGCAATGGTTGTGAATTATCTTGCAAATCAGCGTCAGGGCACACAGTCCACACTGACTCGTACAGAAGTTCGCGGCGGCGGCAGAAAGCCATGGAGACAGAAGGGAACAGGCCATGCAAGACAGGGCTCTATCCGTGCTCCTCAGTGGACACACGGCGGTGTAGCTATCGGTCCTAAGCCAAGAGATTACAGTTATACACTTAATAAGAAGGTAAGAAGACTTGCTATGAAGTCAGCTTTGTCTTCAAAGGCTCAGAATGACAATCTTATTGTTGTAGATGCACTGAATCTTGACGGATTCAAAACAAAGACTATCGTAAATATGCTCAAGGCTCTCAACGTTGACGGCAAGGCTCTCATCGTTACAGCTGATGCGGACAAGATGGTAGTTAAGAGTGCAGCGAACATTCCGGGCGTTAAGACAGCAGCAGTCAATACACTTAATGTATACGACATTCTCAACCACGACAAATTTATCGTTGTTAAGAACGCTGTCGAAAAAATCGAGGAGGTGTACGCATAATGAAAGCACCACAGGATATCATCCTCAAGCCTATCATTACAGAAAGAAGCATTGATATACTTCCTTCCGGAAAGTATACTTTCAAGGTTGCAAAGGATGCTAACAAAGTTGAGATAGCAAAGGCAGTAGAACAGCTTTTCGGCGTAGAAGTTACAAAGGTTAACACGCTCAACTGCAAGGGACGTGCAAGACGTGTCGGCAGATTTGAAGGTAAGAAGGCTGACTGGAAAAAAGCTATCGTTACTATAAATCAGGAACCTGATGACAAGAAGGTTAAGTCATCTATCGAGTTCTTCGACGGTCTGTATTAATAGCTGATACAGATTTACGGTATGGGAGTAATGCTCCCGCAAACAACGCATTTAAGGAGTGAAAACAATGGCTATAAAAACCTATAAACCGACAACTCCTTCACGTCGTCAGATGACATGTACTGACTATTCGGATTTGTCTAAGGTTGCTCCGGAGAAAAGCCTGCTTGAACCTCTCAAGAAGAAGTCCGGCAGAAACAGCTACGGAAGAATTACAGTTCGCCACAGAGGCGGCGGCTCAAAGAGAAAATATCGTGTAATCGATTTTAAACGTGATAAGGATAACATGAACGCAACAGTTCAGACACTTGAATATGATCCGAACCGTTCAGCATTCATCGCGCTCGTTCAGTATGAAGACGGCGAAAAGAGATATATCCTTGCACCAAACGGCTTAAAGATTGGAGACGTAGTTTGCTCAGGTCCTGAAGCTGATATCAAGGCAGGAAATGCACTCGAAATGGTAAACATTCCGGTTGGTACATTTATCCATGCTATTGAACTTTACCCAGGCAAGGGCGCACAGATGGTTCGTTCTGCCGGTAACATGGCTCAGCTGATGGCTAAAGAAGGCAAGTATGCACTTGTTAGACTTCCTTCCGGAGAACTGAGAAACGTTCCTATCAACTGCAAGGCTACAATCGGTCAGGTAAGCAACATTGACCATGAAAACGTTAATTTAGGTAAGGCCGGAAGAACCCGTCATAAGGGTATCAGACCTACTGTAAGAGGTTCTGTAATGAACCCATGCGATCACCCACATGGTGGTGGTGAAGGTAAATCACCTGTTGGACGTCCGGGACCTGTTACTCCTTGGGGTAAGCCAGCACTTGGCTATAAGACCCGTAAGAAGCATAACCGTTCTGACAAGTTTATCGTAAAACGCAGAAACGGCAAATAAGCTGAAAGGAGGAACTGATTAATGAGTCGTAGTGTTAAGAAAGGGCCATACGTCCAGGAGGCTCTTTATAAGAAAGTTGCTGCATTAAACAACGCAGGCGAAAAGAAGGTCGTTAAAACTTGGAGCAGATCTTCAACAATTTTCCCTGAATTTGTTGGTCACACATTTGCAGTTCATGACGGACGCAAGCACGTTCCTGTATATGTTACAGAAGATATGGTAGGTCATAAACTCGGTGAGTTTGCTCCTACAAGAACATATAAGGGACACGCCGGTTCAAAAACTACAAACAACGGCAAGTAATAGCGGAAGGAGGAATTCAAATGGAAGCTAGAGCATATCTGAGAAACGCTCGTATCGCACCAAGAAAGGTTCAGGTTGTTCTTGATCTTATCAGAAATAAGCCTGTAGACGTTGCACTTGCTACTCTCAATTATACACCAAAGGCTGCATGTGAAATACTTGAAAAGCTTTTGAAATCCGCTATTGCAAACGCTGAAAACAATCACGACATGAACAGAGATGACCTTTATGTTGCTGAGTGTTTTGTTTGCCCGGGTCCTATAATGAAGAGAATTATGCCAAGAGCACAGGGCAGAGCATACAGAATTTTAAAGAGAACATCACATGTTACAATTGTTCTTAAAGAAAAAGAATAATCCCAAGGAGGTTTAATAATGGGCCAGAAAGTTAATCCGCACGGTCTGCGTGTCGGCGTTATAAAAGATTGGGATTCTCGCTGGTTTGCGAATAAGGCAACTTTTGGTGACACTCTTGTTGAAGATTACAATGTTCGTAACTACATTAAGAAGAACTTGTACGCAGCAGGTGTTCCGAGAATTGAGATCGAAAGATTCGCTGAAGATAAGGTTAGAATCCACATTCACTGTGCAAAGCCTGGTATCGTAATCGGCAGAGGCGGCACAGAAATCGAAAAGCTCCGTCAGAAGCTTGAAAAAATGATGGGCAAGCAGGTTGCTGTAAACATCGTTGAAGTTAAGAATCCTGACATTAACTCACAGCTGGTTGCTGAAAAAATTGCGCTTGATCTTGAAAACAGAATTTCATTCAGACGTACAATGAAACAGGCTATCGGTAGAGCAATGCGTCTTGGCGCTAAGGGTATAAAGGTAACAGTTTCCGGTCGTCTTGGCGGCGCTGAAATTGCAAGAAGCGAAACATATCACGAAGGTACAATTCCGCTTCAGACAATCAGAGCTGACATTGATTACGGTACAGCTGAAGCTCACACAACATATGGTCGTCTTGGAATCAAGGTTTGGATTTACAGGGGCGAAGTTTTAAAGGGTGAAGTTTCAAAGGCTGACGAATCAAAAAACAGAGGCGGAAGAGACAACAGAAGACGTGGCGGTCAGAGACGTGACAATAAAGTCAGAGAAGCTAAAAATGAAGGAGGTAACCAGTAATGCTACTTCCAAAGAGAGTTAAATACCGTCGTGTGCACAGAGGCCGTATGACAGGTCAGGCAACGAGAGGTAACAAGGTAAGTTATGGTGATTTTGGTCTTCAGGCTCTTGAACCTGCATGGATCACATCAAACCAGATTGAAGCAGCCCGTATCGCAATGACACGTTACATCAAGCGTGGCGGTCAGGTTTGGATCAAGATTTTCCCGGATAAGCCGGTAACAAAGAAACCGGCCGGAACAAGAATGGGTTCCGGTAAAGGTGCTCCGGAATATTGGGTAGCAGTTGTTAAACCAGGCAGAGTAATGTTTGAAATTGCTGGTGTTCCAGAAGAAACAGCAAGAGAAGCTATGCGTCTGGCTATGCACAAGCTCCCTATCAAGTGTAAATTTATTTCAAAGGAAGAGCAAGGAGGGGAGCAGTAATGAAGGCATCTGAAATCAGAGATTTGTCAGTTGAAGAAATGAACGAAAAGCTGGCCGGCTTAAAGGAAGAGCTTTTTGCGCTCCGCTTTCAGCTTGCTGTAAATCAGCTTGACAACACAGCTCGTTTAAAGGCTGTTAAGAAAGACATCGCAAGAATCAAAACAGTTCTCCGCGAATCCGAAATCAAGTCAGGCGTTAAACAGTAAGAAAGGGAGGATTTAGCTATGTCTGAGAGAAACCTTAGAAAAACAAGGGTTGGTAAAGTTGTAAGCGACAAGATGGACAAAACTATCGTTGTTGCTATCGCTGACAATGTTAAACACCCGCTTTATAAGAAAATTATCAAGCGTACTGTAAAACTCAAGGCGCATGATGAAAATAACGAATGCCGCATCGGCGATCGTGTTGAAGTTATGGAAACACGTCCACTTTCAAAGGATAAGAGATGGCGTGTAACAAACATCATTGAAAGAGCTAAGTAATTTAATTTATAGACGAAGAAGCAGTTTTAGGCGAAACGCTTCTGAAAGGAGGAACTCGCTGTGATACAAATGCAATCTTATATGAAGGTCGCTGACAACACCGGAGCCAAGGAGCTTATGTGTATCAGAGTTCTGGGCGGCACACGCAGAAGATATGCTAATATCGGTGACACTATCGTTGCTACAGTTAAAGATGCAACACCAGGCGGTGTTGTAAAAAAAGGTGACGTAGTTAAAGCCGTAGTTGTACGTACAAAAAAAGGCGCTCGTCGTAAAGATGGTTCTTACATCAAATTTGACGAAAATGCTGCAGTTATCATCAAAGATGATCTGAATCCAAGAGGAACCCGTATTTTTGGACCAGTTGCTAGAGAACTTCGTGAGAAGAAATTCATGAAGA
>ERZ826613.4216-NODE-4216-length-10877-cov-4.039364_pt1 | contig 10877 bp, 7 predicted proteins | sample MGYA00519925_ERZ826613 | MGnify/ENA primary metagenome ERZ826613 (study PRJEB31778, sample SAMEA3449236) | human gut metagenome | biome: human gut; feature: human-associated habitat; material: faeces | place: United Kingdom | collected 2010/2012 ... | reverse complement strand
ATCAAGAGTTTCCTTAAATACTTCCCATGCAAAGTCGCTCCTCTCACGAGGAGCGTGGATTGAAATATGCGCTTTGCAATAAAAGATGTATTGGCAACAGGGTCGCTCCTCTCACGAGGAGCGTGGATTGAAATCACTTTTTGTACTCGTCTGACATAGCTTTATACGTCGCTCCTCTCACGAGGAGCGTGGATTGAAATAGGGTTAAACAGAAACTGCCATACGAAGCAAAAGTAGGTCGCTCCTCTCACGAGGAGCGTGGATTGAAATTTACATTGTTGCCACCTGTTCGCCACCTGTTCGCCAGTCGCTCCTCTCACGAGGAGCGTGGATTGAAATGTAGAATCCAAATTAAGAGTGAACGGCAAAAAAGTCGCTCCTCTCACGAGGAGCGTGGATTGAAATAACTCATCTTTATAACGCCTAATATATACAAACGTCGCTCCTCTCACGAGGAGCGTGGATTGAAATAAAATCGTCTAAAATAAACAGAATCCGCCTTAATGTCGCTCCTCTCACGAGGAGCGTGGATTGAAATCGGTGTGGGTGGATACTTGCCTCTTACGATACCAGTCGCTCCTCTCACGAGGAGCGTGGATTGAAATTTAAAGACAGCTCGTTCCTCTCAGCTGACAAATGTCGCTCCTCTCACGAGGAGCGTGGATTGAAATTTGACAATGTTTCCGGAACAATGATGTGTGGAAGTGTCGCTCCTCTCACGAGGAGCGTGGATTGAAATTTTAATGTATTCATCACTAAAAAAAGCTAATATAATAGTCGCTCCTCTCACGAGGAGCGTGGATTGAAATAAATAAAAAAATCCGCCCTCATAAAGGGCGGAAAGTCGCTCCTCTCACGAGGAGCGTGGATTGAAATCATAGCCATTCTATATATTTGCATTCGTTTTCAGTCGCTCCTCTCACGAGGAGCGTGGATTGAAATAGAGTATGCAGAGCATTTTAATTTATAAAATTTTGTGTCGCTCCTCTCACGAGGAGCGTGGATTGAAATAATCAATCCGTCTTTCGGGATATATGTGCCGTCGTCGCTCCTCTCACGAGGAGCGTGGATTGAAATGATTTCGTTACCGCTTTCAGGGTCAAAGTCCTCCGGTCGCTCCTCTCACGAGGAGCGTGGATTGAAATAGAAGGCAATGAAGTTGATACATTTATCACTGACGGTCGCTCCTCTCACGAGGAGCGTGGATTAAAGCACTTTTTATCATTATGTGCATAAAAAGGCTGACTTTGTGCATTCCATATTTAAAGAATAATGCTATAATATAAATACAAATATAAAGAATTTAATCGTAGTTTTGCAAATAAGCATACACAGTATTAATATTATAACGGACATTAAAGGAGGATATTATGAACTATTCTTTAAACTGGCTTGCTGATCCTTATGTATATGAGGTTAACCGAATGGATGCACATTCGGATCATAAATTTTTCCGCACATATACGGAGTATGAAAATGAAAAATCATCATTTATTCAGAATCTGAATGGAATCTGGAAGTTTAAATTTGCTGAAAATCCTTCAGAGTGGGCTGAAGACTTTTACATGACTGATTTTGAATGTAGTGATTTTGGTGAAATAAATGTTCCTGGACATATTGAGTTACAGGGGTACGGCTGTCCGCAGTATGTTAATACTATGTATCCATGGGAGGGAAAGGAATTTCTCAGACCACCGCATATATCTGAAAAGAATAATCCTGTGGGAAGTTATATAAGATATTTTGATATTGATGAGGGTCTGAAAAATAAAAGAATTATAATTTCATTTCAAGGGGTTGAAACTGCATTTTATCTATGGCTGAACGGAAATTTTGTGGGATATAGTGAAGATTCCTTCACACCTTCTGAATTTGATATTACGGAATATGTAAATGAAAAAAATAATAAGCTTGCTGTGGCTGTATTTAAAAGGAGTTCTGCAAGCTGGCTGGAAGATCAGGATTTCTGGAGATTTTCCGGAATATTCAGAGATGTTTTTCTTTACGCTGTGCCGGACATTCATTTAAGAGATATAAAGGTTATTGCTGATTATGATTACGAAAGCGGTTCAGGATACCTGAAGGCAGATCTTGATGTTGATTCCCGTTATGATGAGGAATATAGCGTAAGATTAAGGCTCAGTGATGCAGGAGGCAAAACTGTTGCTGAGAAAAATATATTTTCTTTAGAAATAAATCTGGAAGTGGAAAATGTAATACCATGGAGTGCCGAGATTCCGGAGCTTTATACACTGACAGCAGAGATAACTGACAAAAACGGCAGGATAACTGAAATTTCATCTGTTAAGGTAGGATTCAGAAGATTTGAAATGAAAAACGGTATAATGCTTCTGAACGGAAAGAGAATAATTTTCAAAGGCATAAACAGACATGAATTCAATGCGGAAAACGGACGTGCCATTTCAGAAGCTGATATGATATATGACATTGAATTTATGAAAAGAAACAATATAAATGCTGTCCGTACCTGTCATTACCCGAATAATTCAAGATGGTATGAACTTTGTGATTTATATGGCATTTACCTTATAGATGAAACAAATCTTGAAACACATGGTTCATGGCAGAAGATGGGACGATGTGAACCATCATGGAACATTCCTGCGTCACTTCCGGAATGGAAGGGAGCTTGTCTGGACAGAGCAAAATCAATGTATGAACGTGACAAGAATCATGCCAGTGTGCTGATATGGTCATGTGGTAATGAATCATACTGCGGAGATGTTATAGCATCAATGGCTCAGTATTTTCATGAAACTGATCCGACAAGGCTTGTTCATTATGAAGGTGTTACATGGAACCGTAAATATGATTATATTACAGATATGGAAAGTCGTATGTATGCAAAGCCGCAGGAGATAGAGGAATACCTGAGAAAGAACAGCGGAAAACCGTATATCAGTTGTGAATATATGCACGCTATGGGTAATTCACTCGGAGGAATGTCACTTTATACACAGCTTGAAGATAAGTATGAGGCATATCAGGGCGGATTTATATGGGATTATATTGACCAGGCGATAATTACTGTAAATGATGATGGCAGAAAAGTGCTTGCGTACGGCGGAGATTTTGATGACAGGGCAACAGACTATGGTTTCTGTACAAACGGTATAGTTTATGCAGACCGACGATATTCTCCTAAAGTTCAGGAGGTAAAACAGCTTTATTCCAATATAAAAATTAAGATTGAAAATGAGTGCATTACAATTGAAAACAGAAATCTGTTTGCTGATACTGAAAATCTCAGATTCAGAATATCACTGAAAAGAAATGGTATTGAAATAGGTTCTGAAATAAAAAAGTACATAGTTCCGGCAGGAAAGAGTGAAACATTTAAAATACAACTGCCGGATATAAGCGGCGAAGGTGAATATGTACTGGAAGTTTCAGCTCAGCTTGACGGCGATACGCTCTGGGCTGAGGAAGGTTATGAAATTTCTTTTGCACAGCAGATTCTAAAGGTTTATGAAAGTAAAAAAATAACCATATCAGACAAAAAGCCGGATATAGTTTATGGAGATGTAATTATCGGAATTCATGGTGAGAATTATTCTATGCTCTTTGATAAAAATGAGGGCGGAATTGTTTCTCTGATATACGGAGAACGTGAATTTATAACAAGAGTTCCGAAAGTCAGTTTCTGGCGTGCAATGACGGATAATGATATGGGAGCAGGAGAACCCGAAAAGATTTCGCAGTGGTTTGTGGCAGGAAAGTTTGCTGAATATTGTCCGGAACAGACAGAATGCAGAGAATCTGAGGACAGGCTTGAAGTAGCTTTTGTTTACAGAGCGGCATCTGTTCCTTCATTTGATTTTAAAATTATCTATACTGTTTTTTACAATGGCTGGCTTGAAGTCAGGGCTGAGTATCCGGGTGTAAAGAAAATGGCTGATATGCCTGTATTTGCGATTGACTTTAAAATGAAAAAGGAATACAGTGATTTCAGTTACTATGGAAATGGTCCGGACGAGAATTACTCTGACAGAAACTGCGGTGCAAGACTTGGCATATGGAAATCATACAGCCGCAGAAATTTATCTAGCTATCTCAGACCGCAGGAATGCGGAAACAGGACAGAAGTGCGTACATTGAATGTTTACAACAAAAATAACATTGGTCTTACATTTGATATGGTAAGCAATCCCTTTGAAATGAGTGTTCTTCCATATAGTTGTTATGAACTTGAAAATGCTCTTCATATTGATGAACTTCCGCAGGTCAGATATTCATGGGTGCGGATTGCCGCCGGGCAAATGGGAGTGGGCGGAGATGATTCATGGGGAGCACCTGTCCATGATGAATACAGAATTGATTCCAAAAAACCGATGATACTTGCTTTTATGATAAAACCTTATTGTGAATAAATAAAAATTGCCCCGGCTCAGATAAGAACCGGGGCAATTATTTATTTTTTATCTTTGTTGTCTTTATTATCCTTATCGAGTGAATTCTTTGTCTTTTTGTTGAATTCGTCAACCGATTTGTTCCACTGACTGTATTCCGGATCCTGACGTTTATCCTCAAACATATTTTGTTCATGAAGATATTCACCAAGACAGTTTGTAGCTTTTAATGCTCCCCTGAGATTCAGATGGTCACCCATATCTCTTGAATCCTTTGACCAGTCAATTTTAACACCTGATGATGGAATATTCATATCAATATATTCAACATCAAGGTCGTCAGCAAGGTCAACAATACTGTTATGCTTTGTGTAATTCCAGTTTTTGGTACTTGGAGTGCTTACCAGAACAAGACGTGCATTATTTTTGTCGCAAAAATCCTTTATTTCTTTGACATAATCAATATTTTTCTGAAGTATCTCTGCTTTTTCGTCTGATTTGATTCCATAGTCCTTGTCATCAGCCGCCTGGGTTGATGCATTATAAACATAACCTTTGTCCCTGTCTATGCAGGTATATTCTATTTTGGTGGAAAAATCAGCGGTGCTGAGTACCTTCCAACGGTCATGATAACGAAGTATCGGCATTACTTTTTCAGCCTGCTGGAACATTTCCTCAGCTCTGCCGAATTTTCTGAAAATTGCATTCGTTTCAAGAAAAACTATTTCAGGGTTCTGATTTTTAAAAGAATTCTGAAGTATCTCAACAGAATAACAGAGCTTTTGAGCCGTTGTTCCGCAGACGTATGTTGCAATACCGTAGTCATGCCATATTTTCAGAGGAACAAAGGAACAGTATGCTTCGCTGTCACCTAAAAATACAGCATCTATTGTATCGGCCGGTTCACTGTATATTCCGCTTGCCATAGGGTCTTTTGAAGCCCTTTTTCTGTAATTGTTTTTCGGCTGGAATATAAGTGATGAAACTATCAGAAGAACTATAAGCAAAGCAATGAATAATAAAGAGGATAATAATCTTTTTACATTTATCCGCATAGTTAAACTCCTTAGAAATTGGCATATATCGGGTCAAGTGCATGATATCCGAATCCGTATGCTCCGAATATAACGATAAACATTATAAGGGCATACAAAACTGCCCATCGTACAACGACGTTGCATTTTTGAAGTGAATCCCTTACAACAATTCCTTTTTCATTTAATATGCTTATAACAAATATGATAAGCAGAGCAACAGCCATTATTATAAAATCATAACGGTCCATGCTTATGCTTTCAAGCATTTTTTCATTGAATTGTGAAAAATGGAAATCAGTTACCATTTTTCTGAACATTGCAAGACCAGCTCTAAGACCTTCCGCACGGAAGAAAAGTTCGCCTATAACAACGAGTATGCTTGTTCTTATCATCTGAAGAAGTCTGTAAACAAACCATTCAGAATTTATGTGAAGTTTTTTATTGGTCCATTTGACAGCCGGTGAAATGATATTACCTATAAGAATGAATGCAAAATGATACATTCCGAAGAAGATATAGTGCCATGCGGCACCATGCCATAAACCGTTGCAGAACCATACGCAGAAAAGAGCTATACTTCCTGCGACAAGAGGACCGAAATGATTTCCTAGCTTCTTTCTTGCTGATGATGTCAGGTTTTTCATAGGTTTGGACATGGTAACAGGATAGAAGATATAGTCCTTGAACCATAAACCAAGAGTGATATGCCATCTCTGCCAGAATTCCGAAATGGTTTTTGAAAAGAACGGACGCTGGAAGTTTTCAGGCATTTTAACTCCGAATATCTCGGCAATACCCATAACTGCATCCATAGTTCCGGAAAAATCCATATACAGCTGAACTGTGTAGCAAATAGCAGCAATGGCAATTATTCCGCCGTCATATTCACTGTAATTTTTAAAGACAGTTTTTACAATAGGATTAAGACGGTCGGCGATAACGAGCTTTTTCATGAGTCCGTAAATGATACGCTGGGTACCATGAGTAAGATTTGTAAATTCTATCTGTTTTACATCCCATAACTGCTGGGCAGTCTGGCTGTAACGGCATATCGGGCCTTCAACAATCTGCGGGAAAAATGAAATAAAAAGTGCAAGACGGAAAATGTTTTCGTCCGGCTTTATTGTTTCCCTGTGAACATCAAAAAGATATGACAGCGACTGTAAAGTGAAAAATGAAATACCGATAGGCATAAGATATTTCGGAACATGAATACATAATCCAATATTAAGCAGACCGAACAGAGAATTTACATTGGTTGTGAAAAACGGAGTGTATTTAAGCATCAGCAATGCGCCGATGTTAAGTACAGCCGCAAATATAAGAACATATCTGCTCTTTTCAAGATATGCTTTTTTAATAGCCTTGCGGTTTTCCTTTTCGGCATCTTTTACTGCGGCAGTTCTCTGTGTATGTATTCTGTCCATCCATATACCGAAATAATGTGCGGACAGAATTGACAGAAACAGGTATACAATGAGCTTTCCGCTTATAAGCCAGAAAAATCCGCAGCTTACTGTAAGAAGATAATATTTCTTTGCTTTCTGAGGCATGACAGCATAGAGCAGTATGCACAGCGGAAAAAACAGGACAAGAAATGTTATGGAGAAATATGAAGTGAGTCCCTGGACTTTTCCGGCAAGAAACAGTGAGGTAAAACTCATATTATTCGTCCTCTTGCAGACGCTGTATCATATTCCACATAGCCTCTGCGGAATTGAAATTATCAGGAATAACTTCAACGGCAGGGATTGTAATGTCATATTCGTCCTCAAGTTCAGCAATAAGTGAGATGATAGACAGGGAATCAAGATGATGACCGTCTATCAGGTCTGTACAGTTTTTGTAATCAACGTCAGGCTGAATGTCCTCTAAAATTTCAAATAATCTTTCCATTGTTTTTTGTCTCCTTTTTAATAGTCTGGTGTGTTGAGATCTGATGTTTCAAATGTTTTTCTGACACAGACCGCTTCACCATTTTCTTTTTTTAAATATACCTCAGGAAGCTCACGGCTTAAAAACAGCGAGATACCTTCGGTCATGCAATATGCACCGGTATTTTCAAAGCAGATGGTATTTCCGATTTCAATATCCGGTAAGGGAACTTGTTTTGCGACAATATCGTTCATTGAACAAAGTGAGCCGCATATATTCCAGACATCCGTTTTAGGCAAATCCTCCTTTCCGCATATTGATAAAAACGGATGTTTCATTGCCATATGTTGTCCGAAATACACCAGATGGTGCATTCCGCCGTCAATAAGAATGTAATTCTGTCCCTTGTTTCGCTTTATATCGACAATATGAGTGTAATATTGTCCGCATGATGCGGCAATACTTCTGCCGAGCTCAAGGGTTATTTTAGGTTTGCAGACCATTTCGTTTATTCCGTCTGCAAATCCGGAAAATATTTCTTCCTCGTTTACAGAATCGTCCTGAAAATAAGCGACGGGGAATCCTGAACCATATTCAAGTTCACGGGATTCAAAACCGTACTTTTCGTGAAGTTTTAACAGGAGTGAATCAAGCTGTCTGAGTTCACGCTTTATCTTCTTGACGGAAGTTTTCTGAGTTCCCGAAAAGAACTGTATACCTGAAAAATCAAGGTATTTATAATTATCCCTCTGGGAAATTATCTGTTCTATTTCTTCTTCATTTATTCCGAACTGGCTGTCGTTGGTAAGCCTTATGAGAATGGGGAGAATACACTTATATTTCTCGGACAGTCCGGCAAGAAGCTGAAACTGTGTCATTGATTCAACTGTGTATATTCTTCCATCAGAGGAAGCAACCAGCTGTTCGATAAAAGAAGGAGTTTTGTAAACGCCTGATATGACAGTCTGGCTTTCGGGAACGTTGAGCTGCTGACATATCATTGCTTCTCCGGGGGAGCAGACCTCAAAGCGGTCAACCTCATTAATAAGTTCTTTGATAATAAATGTATTTGCTTTTACAGCATAACAAATGGAAACGTTTTCCGGAAGATGCTGCTTTAAATACGATATTCTTTTCTTTGCCTTTTCTGTATCAAAAACATAGAAGGCGGTTTTGCTTTCCTTTATTAAATTGTTCAAATCTTTTTTTCGCCTGCACTTTCTGCAAGTTTTTTTCTGTCTGTCTTGCCGTTCTTGGTCAGAGGCATTTCATCTATACGTCTGAGTATTCCGGGAACCATAAATGCCGGCAGACTGCTTTTCATTTCTGCAAACAGTTTGTCTTTATCAATGCTTCCGATATAAAAACCTTTAAGCCTGGATTTCTTTTCGTCAAATATGCAGCAGCAGCGTTCGACACCTTCTATGGATGCCATTTCACGTTCGATTTCTTCAAGTTCAATACGGTGTCCCATATACTTTATCTGAAAATCCTTGCGTCCGCTGAATATAAGATCTCCGTTTTCATCATATTTTCCTAAGTCACCGGTACGGTAGATAAGTTCCGGATAATAAGGATTCAGAGGATTCTGAACGAAGTGTTTTTCATTCTGCTGCGGAGAGGAGTAATAACCAAGAGCCAGAGCAGTACCTCTTACACATATTTCTCCTGCGGTATCCTGGCTGATGATTTTTTTATCATTTTCATCGAGCAGGAAAACGTCTTCATTCGGGAACGGTCTGCCGACAGGAATACCGGAAGAATAATCACGTTCGCTGTCAAGAATATGGTATGTGCAGTTACAGGTTATTTCAGTCGGACCGTAAAGGTTAACGTACTGAACGTCAGGCAGATGCTTTCTGAAATCACGCAGCACTTTAAGCGGCATTACTTCACCGCTGAAAAGTATCTTTTTCACTGTGGAAAGTTCTCTGTAATCCAGTACATGGAATGTGCTAAGAAGGCAGAGAGCAGAAACTGCCCATATCATTACAGTAATGTTATTGTCACACAGGAAATCCATCAGTTTAGCTGGTGCTGAGAACATATATCTTGGTATTACTGCGAGAGTTGCCCCTGTTTTTATTGCAGAATAAATGTCTTTTACAGATACATCAAAATCAAACGGAGCCTGATTTGCTATAATATCACTGTTTGTTATGTTAAAAATCTCTGTAAAACAGTCTGTAAAATCAATCACACTTCTGTGTGAAACGACTATTCCCTTAGGTGTTCCGGTTGAACCTGAAGTAAAGTTAATGTACAGGGGATCGGTATCTATCATATTTTCCCGTATCTTACCCAGAATAAATTCATTTTCAGGAGTTTCAGCAAGTTCCTCAATCAGAAGAATGTTTCTTTCCGGAAAAATTTCAGATGCAGTGTCTTGCAGTTCTTTGTTTGTAATTATTGCTTTCGGAGCAAGAACTGATTCTATCTGTTTAAGTCTTCCTGGTGGAAGCTCATTGTTGAGTACAGAATAAAATCCGCCTGCATATACGATTCCGAAAAATGCACAAATGGCATCTGCACTTTTTTCCATGAATACACCGACAGGTTCGCCTTTTTCAATTATGCCGGAAAGGGCAGTGCCGATTTTCCGGCTGTATGTATAAAGTTCCTTATATGTAAACTTTTTTGTTTCATCTTTAACAGCACATTTTTCAGAAAATTCTGATGCTGACTGTTCAAGATAATATAATATATTTCTGTTCATATTTACCGCCTTTTCTTCAGACAGTTATTGCTTTTATGATGATATACAGCAATACATTACATATTATACATTATTTAAACAAAAAAGTCCAGCAAATTTAAAAAAATAAATTTAAAAATAAATATATGTCGACAAACAAAAACAAAAGAAGTCCACAGGCGAATTAAAATTATGAAATTCTCTTGTGGGCTGTTTTTATGCTTTAAAATAAGTGAAAACAGAACAGAGTTTCGAAAAAATAGCAAAATCGAGTCCTGAAAAAGGGACAGTGAATGTGAGAAAATGGAGTCATAAAAGGAAAAAGAAAAATAGCAGCTATAAAGGAGGAAAAAAAGATGGCAGATAAGATTTATTTTACAATTACAGGAACAGGATTTTTTGAAGGTGACGAATTTTTTGAAAAGGATATGGAAGTGCTTCTTGAGAAAGAACCGGACAACAAATATGACCACGAAGCAATTCTTGTAAAAATGCAGGGAATTGGAAAAGTTGGGCATGTGGCAAATAGTTGTAGTACAGTCATTGGCGAGTCATATAGCGCCGGACGTATTTATGACAAAATTGGCGACACAGCAGTTGGAAAAGTGCTTTACAAAATGCCAAGAGGAATTTTGTGTGAATTAGTAAAACCAGTAGATGAAATTAAATTTTAAAGAAGTTATTGGAATTAGAATTATGGTGTAGCTGAAATGGAAAACGATAGTATAAATAATGAAATAATGCATAAATAAGGAGGCAAATTATGGGATTTTGGAACGGAAAAGCGGATGGACCTTTAGACAAAATGTTTGACTTTAACAGAGACGGAAAATTAAATGCTTGGGAAAGAGCAATGGAACTGGGGTTATTAATGGATGATGAATTTGATGAGGATGAGGA
>ERZ826613.4195-NODE-4195-length-10921-cov-9.279220_pt1 | contig 10921 bp, 9 predicted proteins | sample MGYA00519925_ERZ826613 | MGnify/ENA primary metagenome ERZ826613 (study PRJEB31778, sample SAMEA3449236) | human gut metagenome | biome: human gut; feature: human-associated habitat; material: faeces | place: United Kingdom | collected 2010/2012 ... | reverse complement strand
TGGCGGTGGCCTCCTCGGTGTGGGTGCCGCCGATGACCAGACCGATGCTGGAATAGCCGTGCTCGCCCATGTAGTCCTTGCCGAGGGCGGTCAGGCTGTCGCCGACGAGGTCGTACACATGGCGGCCATCGTCGAGCTTTTTGTACTCAAAGTCCTTCGCGCCGGGGTTGGAGGTGCGGCAGAGCACGAACACACCCTTGCCCTGCTCGGCGCAGTACGGCAGATACGGGCTGATGGAGTCAAGGCCCATGTAGGGGGCCAGCGTGATGATGTCGGCCTCGAAATCACCGGTAAAGTGCGCCTTGGCGTACATTTCGGCGGTCTTGGCAATGTCGCCGCGCTTGATGTCGGCAATGACGGGCAGGCCGGTGGCGCGGGCCAGCTTCAGCGTTTCGGCGTAGGCGCGCATGCCGTCCAGGCCCAGGGACTCATAATAGGCGATCTGCACCTTGTAGCAGCCCGCGACGCCCTTGGTGGCGTCGATCAGCGCACGGTTGAACGCGACGACGTTCTCCCCCGCCGTCTTGGCGGTGTCGGTGGTGGGCAGGTAGCTGATCTCGGTGTCCAGGCCCACGCAGACCGGGCCGTTTGCTGCGACGCTCTCGTAGAGCTTGTCCATGTTGGTAAGCATGCTGATTCCTCCGTTTGATGTATATAAATTGCGGCTCTATTATATAATGTTGGGAATCGTAGGGGCGGATTCCATATCCGCTCGCGGGACTGTGCCAGCGGCAGCCTGCACGGGCGCATATAGAATGCGCCCCTACGGGTGTTTTGTGCGTGAAGGGGTGTTATTCCTCAATCTGGAACGTAACCTTTCCGCCTTTGATCGTGGTTACCACTTTTCCGTACAGCAGTGCGCCGTCGTAGGGGCAGTTCTTGCTCTTGCTGTGCAGCTCGTCGGCGTGGACCTCGTACATGTGGTCAAGGTCCACCAGCACGATGTCGGCGTCGTAGCCCGGCTCCAGCATGCCCTTGCGGTCGGCCAGGCCCAGCACGGCGGCGGGACCGGCGCTCATCAGGAAGCTGAGCATTTCCAGCGGCAGACGCTGCTCACGGCAGAGCTTGGTGTAGCAGACGCCGAAGGCCGTTTCCAGACCCACCATACCGGCAGCGCCCTTCTCCTTCTCCTCGGCGGTGTGGGGGGCGTGGTCGGTGCCGATGCAGGTCACGGTGCCGTCCTTGATGGCGTCGATCAGCGCGGTCACGTCGTCCGCCTTGCGGATGGGCGGGTTGACGCGGTAGGTCAGGCGGCTGTCATCAAACCACAGGTGGTGCGGCGTGACCTCGCAGCTGACCCGCGCACCGCGCATCCGGCTCATGCGGACGGCGTCGACGGATTCCCTGGTGGAGACGTGGCACATGTGCAGCCGGGTGCCGTAGTACTCGGCCAGATGGCAGTTGCGCACGGTCTCGATGTTCTCGGCCAGGCGGTAGTCCCAGGGGCTGATCTCGCGGTCCTCGGCGTGGGACATGATGGTCAGGCCGCGCTCGGTGGCAATCGCGAACGCGCGGGCCATGACGGCGTTGTTCATGACGCCGTTGCCGTCCTCGGTGATGAACTTGATGTCCTCGGGCAGGGTCAGCAGATGATCCAGCGTTTTGCCGTCGAAATCCTTCGTGATGGAGACGGTCTGGTTTGCGTCGCACAGGCCGACGCGGGCGGCCTCGGCCTCGACGGCGTGGGCAATCTCGGCACTGGAGCAGACCGGCTTCGTGTTGGGCATCAGGTTGACGAAGGTGTACCCGCCCGCGGCAGCCGCGGCGGAGCCGGTGGAGATGTCCTCCTTGTACTCAAAGCCGGGGGTGCGCCAGTGGCAGTGGGTGTCGATGAAGGCGGGCAGGACCGTGCGGCCCTTCGCGTCGAGCACCTCCTCCCCTTCCGGGACGAGCAGCCCCAGACCGACAGCGGCAATTTTTCCGTCGCGCAGCCAGACCTCAATGGCCTTGCCCGCGCTGTCCTTTGCGTTGCGGATCAGCATGGTGGGAACCTCCTTAAAAATAGGAAACTTTGTCATAGCTGAGAGTGTAGGGGCGAACATTGTTCGCCCGTCAACTTTGCGTGGTTGAGCTTCTGCGGGAAAGCCGCGCATGGGCAAAAAAAAACTTTTCCCAAAAAGGGAAAAGTCAAAAAGTCACACACAAAGCAGCGACGGGAAAGAACACTGCGCCGTGATTTTTAAAGATAGAAATAAAACGCATCATCCCGGCACACTCCTTCCTATGGCTTTACCTAAGTTTAACTTATTGTACCATGCAGGGGCGGCGGTGTCAATGCAAACGGGCTTTTTGCAAAAGTAAGGATTTTATAGATTTTTGCGCTGACTTTTGGAGGATTTGACAAAATCCGCAAAAATCCGCGCGCGGCGCGTACAGCATTGCACTTTGTCCGGCTTTGTGGTATATTTATAATAAGTATGGTAAATAGGAAGAGGAACGAACTATGGGCCTTTGGGAAGATGCAAAAAATATCCGTGATAAGGACCCCGCCGCGCGCAATGTGGCGGAGGTCATCATCCTGTACCCCGGCTTTCATGTGCTGGTCACGCACAAGATCGCACATTTTCTGTACAACCACCGGTGTTTCTTCCTGGCCCGTTTTGTCAGCCAGCTGGCGCGCCACCTGACCGGCATCGAGATCCACCCCGGCGCCAAGATCGGGCGCAAGCTCTTTATCGACCACGGTATGGGCATCGTCTTTGGTGAGACGACGGAGATCGGTGACAACTGCACGATCTACCACGGCGTCACCCTGGGCGGTACCGGCAAGGACACCGGCAAGCGCCATCCGACGCTGGGCGATAATGTGCTGATCGGCGCGGGCGCGAAGGTGCTGGGCCCGGTCTACATCGGTGACAACGTCCGCGTCGGCGCGGGCAGCGTTGTGCTGAAGAACCTGCCCGCCAACGCCACTGCCGTCGGTGTACCCGCGGAGATCGTCCGTGTCGGCAATATCAAGTGCTGCCCGGCGGACGATCTGGACCAGCAGGATCTGCCGGATATTGTCAACCAGCGCATCTCCGAGCTCGAAGCCCGCCTGAGCCGCCTGGAAGCCGAAAAGCAGGGTGAGTTCCCGCCGGATAAAAAAGAATAATAAAAACGCACGCCGTGAAATTTACGGCGTGCATTTTTTGTCAGTATGGCTTCCCCAGAGGGGGAAGCTGTCAGCGGCCCCGCCCGCTGACGGATGAGGGGCAAACTTACCGGGAATTTCCCACTGACGGGCAATAGGGCAAACCCGCCCCTCATCCGCCCTCGGTCGCCTTCCCCCACGGGGGAAGGCAATCAACTCATTTCAGATTCCGCAAATCCCCGCTCTCGCGGAAATCCTCATAATCCAGCGACAGCGACGGGCTGTAATAGGGGTCGTGCAGAATATTCTCCCGCCCGTGCACGGCGTAGAGACGTTCATGCTCGGCGTCAAAGCGTGCTTTTTTGGCGGGATCGTTCTCATCGGAGCCGCGGGACTTGCTTTCGTAGTGGTAGAGCTTGGCGTAGGGCGTCCAGACAATGCGCCAGCCCGCGTCGCGCACACGCAGGCAGAAGTCCACATCGTTGTAGGCAACCGTGAACTCCTCATCCAGGCCGTGCAGCTCGTCGTAAACGGCGGTGCGCACCAGCAGGCAGGCCGCTGTTACGGCGGAGAAATCCTGCACCGTGGCCAGCCGGAACATATACCCGCTGCCGCCGCGCTTGTGGTACTTGTGGCTGTGCCCGGCGTAGCCGCCCAGCCCCGTGATGATGCCGGCGTGCTGGATCGTGTCGTCGGGATAGTAGAGCATTGCCCCGCAGAGGCCGACGCCGGGCTGGCTGCACTCGCCCACCATCTGGGTGAGCCAGTCGCCGTTGATGACCTCGACGTCATTGTTGAGCAGCAGCAGGTAGTTGCCCGCCGCGTACCTGCGGCCAAAATTGTTGATGCGGCTGAAGTTGAAGCCGCCCTTGTAAGTCACGACCCGCGCGCGGTCATACCGCTCTGGCAGTTTTTTGTAGTAGGCCGCTGTGGCCGGGTCGGTGGAATTGTTCTCAATGACGATGACCTCGAAATTCTCGTAGGTCGTTTTGGCGTAGATGCTGTGCAGGCATTTTTCCAAATCATCGGTGTGGTCCTTGTTGGGAATCAAAATTGACACGAGCGGCTGCGGCTCGGGAATGTCCCACACCACATGGCAGGTGCCCGGGAATTTGCCCGGCTCCACCCTGCCCTGCCGCCCTGTGGCGGCCAGATGGTCGGCCACGGCCTTTTGCGCAGCCTTTTCCACATAGGGCTTGGCCGCCGTGCCGCCGCTGGTGGACGCCGCGTGCACGCGCCAGTAATACAGCACCTGCGGGATGTGCAGCGGCTTGGCTGCGGGGTCACGGCGCTGCATTTCGTCGATGAGACGCAGGAATAAGTCGTGATCCTGCGCGCCGTCGCAGGCCGGGCGCTCACCGCCGACGGCGTCGAACAGCGATTTTTTGAACACAGCCAGATGGCAGATGTAGTTGACGGCCATCAGGTACTCGGGCGCATAGTCGGGCTTGAAGTGGCCGACGCGCGGGTGCTCGGGCGTTTTCTCAAACAGGGCCTCGTCGCTGTAGGCAAACGCCGCGCCGCTCTCGGCCAGCGCTTTGCTCATGCAATAGACGGCATGAGGCGCGAGCATGTCGTCGTGGTCGGCAAGGGCCAGATACTCACCCGCTGCGAGCTTCGCGGCCTCGTTCGTATTGGCGGCAATGCCCTTGTTCTCGATTTTGGCGTAGACGATGCGCTTGTCCTGCGCGGCGCGGGTGCGGACGGTCTCGCCCACGTCGGGGTGGGCACCGTCGCTGGCGTCTACCAGAACCAGCTGCCAGTTCGGCGCGGTCTGGGCCTGCACGCTGTCCAAAAATTGCTGCAAAAACTGCGGCGGAGTGTTGTACAGCGGCGTTAGAATGCTGATGGTTGGCCAGCCGTCGGCGCGGGCGGCTGCGTCGGCACGCTGGGTCTCCAGCGTCTGCTTCGACGGCAGATACCGCGCCTTTTTGCCGAAGAACCGCCGCTTAAAAAAGCCGACGGCCCGCCCGGCCATGACGCCGACGCCCTGTTCTTTCGTCAGCGTCCGCGCATAGCCGAACAGTTCTTTGATGCGTTTCGTTTCAAGGCTCATGGGATGGCTCCTCATAAAAGCAGTCTTTGTGCCAAAGGCGGGGGTTGGATTGAATGTATTCCGCAATCATGCGGTAATCGGTTTCATTGCGGATGACGTGGTCGTGAAAGGAACGCTGCCAAAGGTGCTTATCGAACGGTGCGGCTTGTCCGCACTTGACAAGACGGATGTACTCGACGGTAGAATACCGTTTGAACGCCTGCACGATGCTGATAATCGTAGGGGCGGATTCCATATCCGCCCGTGCCCGTTCAATCTCGACCAACGCGTGAAAATGATTGGGCATCACCACAAAATAACGGCACTGGACCGCCGGATACTGGCCGATGATCTCTCGGAAAACGCGCGCCGCCATGCGGGCGGATATGGAATCCGCCCCTACGGGAGCCCGGTTCGGGCCAAACAACATTCTGCGTTGGTGCGTGCATATTGTGATAAAATAGGCGCCGTTTTGGCTGTAATCGTAACCCTGCAAATGGTGAGACTTGCGCTTCGGCAATACGGTTTCCATCACTTCAACCCGAAATTTTCAAACAAATTGTTGAAATGGGGGTTGTAATAGGGGTCGTAATTGTCGATATACTGCTGATATTTCGCGTAGAAATTCGCCTTTTCGCGCTCATACCGCTTGGCGTTCTCGCTTAAGGTATCCAGGCCGCGGCTCTTGCTCTCATAGTGATAGGCCTCGGCGCACGGGGTGTAAACGTTCAACAGCCCCTTCTGCCACAGCTTTAAGCAATAATCCACATCGTTGTAGGCGACGGCAAACTTTTCCTCGTCCAGCCCGCCAAATGCACGGTAGAGCGACGCTTTTGTCATCAGGCAGGCACCGGTCACAGCCATGTAATCCTGCGTTGTGACAAGGCGGTACATATCGCCCACAGCGGTGCGGGGGTAGCTCTTGTGGCTGTGGCCCGCGCTGCCGTTGATGCCCATCAGCACGCCCGCGTGCTGGATCGTGTCGTCGGGGTAGTAGAGCTTCGCGCCCACCGCGCCTACGTCGGGCCGCTGGCTGTAGCTGAGCAGCTCGCGCAGGAAGTCGGACGACAACACCTCAATGTCGTTGTTGAGCAGCAGCAGGTGCTCGCCCTCGGCGAACGTCGCGCCGAAGTTGTTGATGGCCGAGAAGTTGAACGCGCCCTTGTAGTAGACGACGCGGCAGTCGGCAAAGCGGCTGGGCAGTGTTTCGTAATAGGCAAACGTTGCCGGGTCAGTGGAGTTGTTCTCGATGACGATGACCTCAAAATTGTCGTAGCCCGCGTTTTTGTACAGGCTCGTCAGGCAGCGGTCCAGGTCGTCAATGTGGTCTTTACTGGGGATCAGTACGCTGATTTTCGGGTGGCCGGTCAGCTCGTACCGCACCTGAAATGCGCCCGGCGCGTCGGGCACGGCCATGGCGTGGCCCGGCAGACCGAGACGCTTGAGCTGCGCGTCGATGGCGCGCTCCCCCGCCGCGACGGCGTAGGGCTTGGCCTCCATGCCCGCGGCGGTGGAGCCGGCCGCGGCACGCCAGATGTAGAGCACCTTCTTGATATGCTCGATGCGCTGTGCTTTTTCTGTCAGGCGCAGGATCAAATCATGGTCCTGCGCACCGTCAAACTCCTTCGACTCATACGCGCCCGCCGCGTCCAGCAGCGGACGGCTGAACACCGCCAGATGCGTGATAAAGTTGACCCCACGCAGGTAGTCGGGTGCAAAGTCGGGCTTGAAGTGGTAGCCGCCCAGCTCCTTCAAATCGGCGGAGAGAACGATTTCATCACTATAGACAAAATCCGCTCCGGTGTTTTGTATCGTCTGCACAACCTCGAACAGCGCGTTCGGGTAGAGCACGTCGTCGTGGTCCAGCAGCGTGATGTACTCGCCGTGCGCCAGCGCAAATCCGCGGGTCGTGTTGAGGGCAATGCCGCCGTTTTCAATCGGCTCATACACAATCGTGCCGGGCACAGCCTTGGGCAGACGGCGCTCCAGCCGCTTGTCGGCGTCAGATGCGTCCACCAGCACCAATTCCCAGTTTGTGTAGGTCTGCCTGACGACGCTTTGCAGCATCTCGTCAAACAGCTTGGCGGGCGTGTTGTACAGCGGCACGATGATGCTGATCTTCGGCCCCTGCAGGTGCGCGGCGCGCTGGGCCTTCAGCTCCCGGCGCAGCGGAATGTCGGCGCGGTGCCGCCAGTCGTCGTGGTGCATCGCCAGCCCGACGCGGAATTTTACGTCGCGCCAGAGCTGCTCGGCCCCCTGCTCCCGCAGGGTCTTGACGCTGCGCCCCGCGAGGTCCCGCAGGTGGGCGGGGTTCAAAAGCCGCCGCGCCATGCCGCCGACGCTGTCCTGTACGGCCAGGTCGGCAGGGCGCTCGTTGTTCGGTTTTGTGTTCTCGGACATAGCTTATTCCTCGGTGACTTTGGCCGGCATGGCGTCCTTTTTCTCAAACCTTCGGTACTCGGCGGTAATTTCCTTCGTCGCGCCGATGCGGCGCAGATGGCCGTGGTCGAGCCAGGCTACCTTGTTGCACATACGCTCGATCTGGTCAATGGAGTGGCTGACCAGAATGACCGTCGTGCCGCCGGACAGCAGCTCGGCCATGCGCTTCTCACACTTCTCCTGAAACAGGAAGTCACCGACGGACAGGATCTCGTCGGCAATCAGGATGTCGGGCTTCGTTATCGTTGCCACGGCGAACGCCAGACGTGCGACCATGCCGGAGGAGTAGTTTTTCAGCGGCACGTCGAGAAAATCCTGCAATTCGCTGAATTCGACGATGTCGTCGAACTTTGAGTCGATGTACTTGGGCGTGTAGCCCAGCACGGTGCCGTTTAAATAAATGTTTTCCCGTGCGGTCAGGTCCATGTCAAAGCCCGCGCCCAATTCGATCAGCGGCGCAATCGTACCGTTGACCGTGACCTTGCCGGCGCTGGGCTTGTAGACGCCGGAAATCACTTTCAGCAGCGTAGACTTGCCGCTGCCGTTCAGGCCGATGAGGCCGTAGAAATCGCCGGGCATAATATCAAACGATACATCGTCCAGTGCGAAGAACTCGTCAAACCGCACACCGCCGTGCAGCAGCGCGACGAAGTACTCTTTCAAGCTTTCGTGCTTTTCCTTGGAGAGGTTGAAGCGCATCGAAACATGGTCGATGGAGATGATGGGTTTCTGCTCTGCCATTTCGATGCCCCCTTACATGTACAGGACGAACTTGTCCTGATTCTTTTTGAACACCCAGATGCCGAGGCCGAGGCTCAGCGCGGCGCAGAGGAACGGAATCAGCACCATGTTGGGGGTCAGCCCCTCGCCCCACATGACGCAGGAACGCACGGCGGTGATGTACCAGTAGATGGGGTTCAGGTTGATGACGTACTGCATCCAGCTTTCCATCTGGCGCGGGTCGTAGAAGATGGCGCTGCCGTAGACAAGCAGTGTGCAAAAGACCTCCCAGATATGCATGATGTCACGCACAAAAACGTAGAGCGTGGACAAAATCAGCCCGATGCCCAGACTGAAAATAAACAGCATCACAAGGGGATAAATGGCCAGCAGCACAGTCCCGATCGAGATGTGCGACCAGGTCAGCAGCGCGACGATAAACAGCGCCACGAGGCTGAAAAAGAAGTTGACGAGCGCAAAGCAGCACTTTTCCAGCGGGAAGATGTATTTGGGAATATAGACCTTGCGCAGCAGCGGGCCGTTCTTCAGCACGCTCTCCATGGCCATGGTCGTGCTCTCGCGGAAGAAGTTGAACATCAGCTGGCCGATGATAAGGAACAGAGGAAAGTCCTCGATGCCCTGACCGCGCTGGTTGAACAGCGCACCGAACACGGCCCACATGACCAGACAGGTCAGCAGCGGGTTCAGCACGCTCCACGCCACGCCCAGGACGCTGCGGCGGTATTTCAGTTTGAAATCACGGGAAATCAGGTTTTGCAGCAGGTAACGGTATTTCCAGAAGCCTGCGAAGGTGTCTTTCAGTTTCTGCACGGTTTACCCTCAATATTTCTCAAAATATTCGAACTTTTGGGCGGCAAACGGGGTGTGCTCCTTGTCCTTGGCGCTGGTCTTGTGCTCGCAGCCGCAGTCGGGCCACTGCACGTTGACCGTCGGGTCATCGTAGGGAATGCCGCCCTCGGCGGTGGGGTCGTAGACATCGGTGCACTTGTAGCAGAACTCGGCCACATCGGACAGCACGACAAAGCCGTGGGCGAAGCCCTCGGGGATCCAGAGCATCTTCTTGTTGTCGGCGGACAGCGTTGCGCCCACCCACTTGCCGAAGGTCTTGCTGTTGGGGCGGCAGTCGACGGCGACATCGAACACCTCGCCCAGGGTCACGCGGACGAGCTTGCCCTGGGTGTGCTTGGTCTGGAAGTGCAGGCCGCGCAGCACGCCCTTGGTGGAGCGGCTCTGGTTATCCTGCACGAAGGGTTTGTCGATGCCCGCTGCGGCGAACTCGTCGATCTGGTAGGTCTCCATAAAATAGCCGCGGTCATCGCCAAAAACAGTCGGCTCGATGATCTGCACGTCAGGAATAGCGGTCTTGATGAAATTGAACTTGCTCATGGTTTGGAATCTCCTTTTTATATTTCATACGTCTAATACATAGCGATACAGGATATATTATACTCTATTTCACTGCGCCGGGCAAGATGGCGGAAAAATTTTGTCGCTGCTGTAACAACAGGACGGCTTTTCCGTCTTGTTAAGTGGAGGGCAGATATGGTATGATAGCCCGGAAGGTGGTGTGCAGAGTGACAAAACGCGAAGCCCGCGCATGGGCCAAGGCCCGGCGCACGGAACTGGATATGGCGGCTGTGGGCCGCGGCATGGCGCAGGCGCTGTTCAGCCTGCCGCAATGGCAGAGTGCCGGGGCAGTGCTGGCCTTTGCGGCCATGCCGGATGAGCCGGACACGGCGGAAATACTAAGACGCGCGCTGGCCGACGGCAAGCGCCTGCTGCTGCCCCGCGTGCGGAGCAAAACCGAGATGGACTGGGTGGAAATACCGGCATTGCGCCTGCTGCGGCCCGGGGCGTTCGGTATTCAGGAGCCGCCCGCCGACCTGCCCGCCGCCGACCCGGCGGGATACGCCGCGGCGCTGGCCCTTGTCCCCTGCTTGGCTGCGAGCCGCGACGGCGTCCGGCTGGGGCGCGGCGGCGGGTATTATGACCGCTTTTTGGCACAGTATAAAGGGGAACGGCTGCTGCTCTGCCCTGCCGCCGCCGTGGCGGACGCCCTGCCATGTGATGATTGGGACGTGCGCTTTGCGCCCGAAGAAATCTTGACCGAGAAAGGAATACTTTTATGAAAAAGCTGCTTTTTGCTTCCGCCCTGCTGGCTGCGCTGCTACTGAGCGCCTGCGGCGGCAAGACGAGCGACGACGATTTTATGAACAAGCCCGCCGTGACGCCGGAGCCGGGCATGGAGATCGACCCGGAGTTCAGCGTCGACCCGGAGCCCGAAACAGACGAAACCGCCCAGCCTGCGCCGGACGCGGAACTGAGCGGAATGCTGGACGAGATCTATAAGGTGCAGCCCGTCGATTTGATGGGCATGGAGACGACGGCCATCGATTTGACCGACGAGGCGTGGTACGGTTATCTGGCCGGGCTGACCGCCGACAATGTGGACAAGGTCGACGCGGCGGTCATCAGCGAGCCGATGACCGGCAGCCAAGCCTACAGCCTTGTGTTGCTGCGCCTCAAGGACAAGGCCGATGCACGCGAGATCGCTGATTCGATGGAGGAAAACATCAGCATGCGCAAGTGGGTCTGCGTGGAGGCAGATAAGGCCCGCGTGGTCAGCTTTGATG
>ERZ826613.4188-NODE-4188-length-10937-cov-3.382558_pt1 | contig 10937 bp, 8 predicted proteins | sample MGYA00519925_ERZ826613 | MGnify/ENA primary metagenome ERZ826613 (study PRJEB31778, sample SAMEA3449236) | human gut metagenome | biome: human gut; feature: human-associated habitat; material: faeces | place: United Kingdom | collected 2010/2012 ... | reverse complement strand
GAGGTTTCCCGCCCCGCCGATTATAATCAGCCATGTATTTTTGTTTTTCTTCCAGAAAAGCTCAAAGGCCTGGATCAGACGGTTATGCTGCTTTTCCTGGGAAAAGCGTCCGATGTTAATAAATTTTCGGTCGCTGCCATTTAGTACCTCCTGAAGCTTCTTAAGGGAAACGGTACATTTGGTTTCCTGGTCAAAGCAGATGGCTTCCCCGGACCGCCTTTTGATTCCTTCGTAATCCTGACAGTTGGGAATGACGGTAATGTTGTCCCTTCGCCCGCCGATGGCTTCCACAGCCTTTGTAAGATCACGGCTTACTGCTGCCACATGGTCATAGGAGGCATAAGCGTCATGAAGTACATATTTATTTGGGTTTTTCTTTCTCTCTATTTCTTTTTCCATGTCATTGTGTACCCAGATGGTTCTGGAAAAGGGTGCCTGCTCAAACATGGAAATTATATAATTTTCGTAACCATTAAAGTGGAGAACTGCCTGAAACCGGGAATTGCCGAAATGCTTTTTCCATTCTCTTGCATAGGCATGTGTAAGTCTTTTTGTGCGGATTCCCAGCTTCATGTAAAGTCCCTGACAGATGGCAGTAAGCACGTCCATATTCATTTCGCTTCCAAGAGGATACACATTGGCCTGATGAGGCAGGCAGTCCAGCCGCCAGGGTGCTTCCTTAAGGGAATTCATGCGGTAGGAAATAAAATAATTGTATTTTTCCTGATCAAGCTCCTTCATCAGATTTAAAAAGGAGGTGGTGATTCCATTCTGCTGAAAATCTCCTGCATAGAGCAGCACGTTTTTCTTTTGATTTCCACTGGCAGAAGCAGTGTGGCAGAGGTTTTCTCCAAGAATCACATGATGGCAGAGGTTTCGGATTCCGCTTCCCTGTTCATAGGTTCCGTACTTCTTCCGGAAGGCTTCATCAAGCTCTTTGGCAGGTGTTTTTAACAGGTCTGCCACCTCTTTTGGCGTGCGCACCAAAGGAAAAGGATAGGTCCTGATGTCCTCGTACATGCCCCTGCTTCCTGCATAATCCTCAATATCATAGGCAAACAGGATAATCTTTTTGCCGGAATTGGCAAAGTCATACATAACACTGGAATAGTCGGTGATCAGCACATCACACATATTCAGGACCTCATAGGTATCATAGCCCTCCGGAAATTTTTGAATGTGCCGATAACCGGACAGGTTCAGCCCATTTCCCACAAAGGGGTGAAGCTTAACAAGAAGCAGCTGATCTTCATCCAGACACTGATCAAGAACGTCCAGATAGCCCTGCATTTCCTTTACAGAGTCCTTGCTGTCAACTGCATCAGCCTTCCCCCGGAAGGTGGGCATGTAGACAGATACCTGCAGGTTCCCGAAGCCGAATTTCTTTTTCAGGGCTTCTCCTTTGTCCGGGTGAAAAAAGATCTCGTTTCTTGGGTAGCATTCGTGAATAAACTGCCCCTGGTACAGATTATCCAGCATGTAGGCTCCCCGCATTTTTTCCTCCATAAACACATTGGAAAAAAGCAGGTAATCGGACATCAGAAGATTTCGCATAACATTTCCCATGCTGTAGCGCTCCTCCAGGTTGTCTCTTCCCATGCATTTCAGAGGAGTTCCGTGCCACACATTCAGATAGATCTGTCCATCCTTTTTAATAAAGCGTCCCGGAAACGTAGAGTCATTGATGAGAAATCCGGCTTTGGAAAGCATTCGATAATAAAAAATGCTTCCAAACTTCACCAGATGATCTACCCTTAATCCATAGTGCTGCAGCTTTTTTTCCACAGAATCTCTGTAGTCGCTGCGGCAGGCCAAAGCAATGGTATAGTTCTTATATTCTTCCCGGTTCAGCTCCCGCAGAATTGCAAAAATATTGCTTTCCATGCCTCTTCCGCTTCTGGATTCCAGCAAAATCAGGTGTGGATCGATCCGTGTTTTCTCATAAAAGGTATTGTAAAAGGGATACCAGGTGCCGCTTTTTAATTTTTTCTTTATTTTAGTCCATGCCGACATGCTTTTTTACCTCATCACAGATATTTTTCATACAGGGCTGTTGGATCTCATTGAAAAACAGATTGCATTTTTGCCGCTCCTGCTGATAGCGGTCTCTTCCATGACAGATCTCTGCTATGACATCTATAAATTTTTGCTGGCTGTCCGGCTTTGCGCCAGGTGTCACCTTATCGTACTCAAAATTCATTCCACGGCCCTTTAAATACTGCTCCTTGTCATAGGGAAGGAAAATAAGCGGCCTGTCAAGAAGCAGATAGTCAATGTAAATGCTGGAATAATCGGTAATCAGAATATCAAAAATATCGGCTATATCCATAATGTCTTCAGCTTGCTCATTTCCCAGGTATCTTACCCGGTCAGAAAGGTAAGGGCCTGCATTTCCCTGCTCGCTGATGTGAGTGCGAAGGAAAATAACGGCGTCCTCCTTTTCCAAAAATGCATCCAGTGCTTTTTTGTCATAATCTTTGAAAGGAAACAGGCTGGTCACGCCGTAGTCCCGGAAAGTTGGAGCATAGAGGATAGCCTTTTTGCAGGATGGAAGATCGGGATACATGCTTCCCAATACCTTCTCTTTATCTGTCTTTGTAAAGAGCACATCATTTCTTGGCTGTCCCCAGACCTTTATCTTGTCCGGTGAGATCTGAAAGCTTTCTGCCATTACAGGAATCAGCCGGCTTGAGCAGGTCAGCACAAAGGTATAATTTTCTGTAAAAATTTTCTTAAAATAGATTCTGGCAAGGCGGGAAAGATTAGGGTCCATCAATGCGATTTTTTTCAGAGGGATCCCGTGCCACAGGTTTACAATTGTCCTGTTTTTCCCAAGGCCTGTGCCGTAAACAGGAAGTCCTGCTGAGGTAAACCATACGCCTGCTGACAGAGCCTTTTTCATACCCTCAATGGAGCAGGTCTCTATAAAATATTGTTTGCCGTACTTATCACCAAGCTTTTTTCTTAGCTTCTCATCATTGATCACAAAATAGGGTGTAATCTCCGGAAGGTTATCCTTTACATATTCAAACAGATAGCGGGAATTGTAATTGTAATGTGCGTTATCTGTAGATGAAAAAATCCAGATTCCCGGGTCCGGCTTTTTCGTAACCCTATGACTGACCAGCTCTGCCTTCAAAAGGCTTTTCAGTTTCCCCATGTATGCTTCCTCTTTTAGTTTTTTTTCTTAAATTTCCCTGTAAGCCATGGAAAATATTGATTGATAATGGAAACTACACCGCATTCTATGAGCATCAGCTCTGCCAGAATGCCGGTACATTCCAGATAGTATCTTGGTCCTGCAGTCTCTGACAGGGTGTAGATTGCCTTCCATCCTTTGATCACAAGGACTTTGAAGCCCAGGGTTCCATGGGTTGCCATAATGATCAGGGAATTTTTTCCCGCAAATTCCAGATAAGTCATCTTCCACCATTTCTCCAGATATTCCAGAACCAGAATGGTTCCCATGGAGCCAAGAATTCCGTTTATGTAAAACATCAGATGACTGTCTCCGATTCGAAGCAGGTTGATGTCTACATGAAGGTTTCTCTGCGACAGGAAAATAGTGGCCACGAACATCACCGCACCGATGACAAATCGCAGATTTCTCTCTTTGATTTTGCTAAAAAGCATAAAGCAGAGATACCCTGCCCCGATAAACCAGAATCCCAGAATTCCCTTACTCACTGCCAGGATGGGAAATGACACGATTTTGTACTGTCTTTCGGTGAGCATGGCCTTCAGCATTGGAAGCAGAGTGTCTGAAGTGTACACCGTGATAACCACAGACAGGATTCCGCTGGCGATCCGCACAAGATTGCTCTTTGCTTTCATTACCAGGATAAAGATCACCTGCGCAAAAAACAAAGCCGGCAGGAACCACAGAGCACTGATTCCTCTCAGGCTCAGTGTGGTGTAGGCCTGGTACACAAATTTCGAATACATCTGTGCGCGTCCGGTGCCTTTCATAAGGCAAACCAGCATATTATACAGCATTACAATGGCACTGTATCCAAAATATGGAATCATAAGACTTTTGAAATGCTTCCATATATACTGGCTGGCACTCATCTTGCGAAATGACTGGCGCATGCAGAGCAGGTAGCCGGAAACAATGAAAAATATGGGGATTTTGTATGCTGCAAACCATAGGTCTATGGGATTTCCCAGAGAAGTAATATGCCCAAACACCACCATTGTGATTCCCCAGCCTTTTGCTGCATCCAGATATTTCTTTCGCTCTTTTGAGCTGTTTGGTAATTCGCTCATTTCTTTTCCTTTCCCTCAGCAGCCTCTGGACTTCAGAAATTCCAGAGTACGCCTGCTGTTGTTATGATCTGTGTATGCAAAATGCTCCTTTCGCATCTGTGCATACCTTTCTTTTTCCTTAAAATTATTTTCTATATATTCTTTTATATTCTTTACGAGGCATTCCTGATCCAGACATCTGTCTCCGAATAAGTCCCTGGTCATATCAAGATAGCTTCCATTTGCCTGCTGATACAGGTCATAGTCAAACTGATAGAACAGAACCGGCTTAGCCAGATAGTGGACGTCCCAGCTCACACTGGAATAGTCGGTGATCAGCATGGAGCATTTCATGATCAGCTCGTTTAAGGGCTGGCTGCCCTGGACGATCAGCTTTACCTGGTCATTTTCTGTTTGAAATGCTTCCAGGAATTCCTTCATTTTGGGATGAATGTGGAAAATGATCTTCACATTGTTTTCCCGCAGGAATGCTCCCAATTCTGGATTTTCCAGCAGCTGTCGGTACCGTCTGCAGTACTCACTTTCCCGGAATACTTCATCGGACTGCTCTTCCAGCCAGGGGCGCCAGGTGGGCATGATCAGGATGTTTTTCTCATCTGGTCTGGCTTTATTTTCCAGGACATCCCATCTAGTAAAGCCAAGAATAGGCACGTTTTCTTTGGCATATCCGAAGTTCTCTGTGACGATCTTCTGCTCAAACTCTGAGGTGACGGCAAAATAGGTCATAGGGGCGGAACCGTTTTTTCCGAATAGTTTGTCTACCCGTTTCAGGGCAGTTACGCCGTGCTGCAAAAACAGGATCTGTTTTTTACTGATTTCCCTGGAAATAATATTGGGCTTTGGCTTCCACACAAATCCGTGAAATTTGGCATCCGGTGCCGCATAGATTCTGGCAGCCAGCAAATACAAAATATGCCTTGCACTCATAAAAGGCACTACATTGCTGCCATATTTCTGCATTCTGTCCCACTGTGCAGAATTCCGGTCCAGAATATAATAAATGTACTTTTTCTCCTCTTCCGGAAGATTTTCCATACAGTATTGAAAGAAATAGCAGCCGTTGTCCTGTGCTTCTGTACAGTATTTCTCGTAGATCACCCAGATTTTTTTTCTGGTCCAGATCGGCTTTGTCAGACGGTAAAATACGTATACCAGGTTTTGCTTTGCAGAAGTTATCCCGCTGTCGTAGTCAGACCGTAAACGGTAGCGGAACGTAAGCATATGGTTTGTGCTTGCCATTGGAAATAAAATATGGGCCCCCTTTGGAATCTCGTAATTTCCAAATAACAGCTTCAGCCGTGTGCCCCCATCCAGGATCACAGGCAGGGCTTCTCCGTCTTCGGTGTAAACATACACATCCCAGTCACCTTCCGATAAGGTCATGTTCCCTGTGCTGCCCCAGATTCGAATCTGAAGCAGCTGTCCGCCTGAGGCCTGCTGCCTTCCTGGAAAATGCCTTTCTTTCGGAAGCAGCTCATATTTCAGCGGATATTCTGTCGGTCGGACAATATTTCGGTATTTCAGCACCGCTTTCTCAATTTTCAGAGCTTTGTCCGCCTGCGCATATACCGTAAAATCAGAGCCTTTTACTTTCAGTCTTGTCACAGTAATAATTCGATTCCCACTACATTCGCTGTTGCTTTGCATTCTGCTGCCGTTACCAGCTCCGCTGTTTTTCCTAATCCTTCTGATGCCTGGCCCGCCGTTATTCCTGCTCATCTGCTTCCTCTTCTTCCTTCTTTTCGCCCCATTTTTCCACAATGGCATCACAGATTCGTCTGCTGTTCTGGTCGTCAAAATATTTGTAGAAATTGGTACGCATGGCATCGTACTGTGGTTTGATCACGAAATGATCAGCTGCGCATTCTTCCATATAAGTAAGAAGCCCGTCCACATTGTCCGCACACTCTCCGAATAATTCCTTACTCATATCCAAATAGCTTCCGTGTGCTTCCTCGTATTTTTCCCGGTCAAACTGGAAGAATACAACAGGTTTATCCAGGTAAAATACATCCCAGCACACACTGGAATAGTCGGTTACCAGCATTTTGCAGCGCATCATCAGCTCATTGGCAGGCTCTTCCCCAAATGCGATCAGGCGGATTCTCTTGGATTCCACGGAAAAGTCCTGCATAAATTCACGGAACTTGGAGTGAAGATAAAAATTAGCGCACAGGTCGTTCTTTTCCAGGAAATCGTGGAAACGCCTGGAATTCAGAAGCTCCATGTAGTTCCGGAAATAATCGCTTTTTTTGAATTCCTCTGCCGTTGCATTTTCCAGCCAGGATCTCCAGGTAGGCATGATCAGGATTTCCCGAAGGCCTTCTGATTTATCCTCCAGCACATCCCATCTGGCAAAACCGCTGTTTACGATCTCGTCCTCTGCGTATCCGAAATATTTCTCTATGATTCCTTTCTCGAAATCAGAGGTTACCACGAAAAGATTGCAGGAACCTGCTTTTCCCTTGCCATAGAAGAAATCCACTTTCTTCAGGGCGGTTACGCCGTGCTGGAGAAATACAAGATCCTTTCTTCTCAGGTAGCGCTTCAGGATACTGCCTCTCTGACGCATAGCGTACAAATGATTTCGGGTGTCTGTGCTCACCAGAAGCTTCGCTGCCTGCATGTAGATCATATGGCGGATGCTCATGAAATCCACTACCCGATTTTTGTACGGACGCAGCTTCTCACGGTCCGGTGCATTCTTATCGATCACATAATAAATGTGATTTTTCTGCCTCTTTTCTTCCCCGTTTTCCATGCAGTATTTGAAGAAATAGTAGCCGTTGTCCTGGGCCATCATGCAGAATTTCTCATATACCAGCTGAATCTGCTGGCTGTCCCAGTAAGGCTTTAACAGGCGGTAAAGGAAAAATGCGACCATTTCCTTCATACGGAAGTCCCATCTGTCATATTCGCCTTCCTCGCGATACTGGAACGCAAGATTCTTGGATGACGTATTGTAGGGATACAGGAAAAATCCGTTTTCTTTTTTATATTTTCCGCTGTATAAAAACGCGGTGAATAAGCGGTAATTTCTGGTCATGGATACAGAAGCTTCATATCTGTCCCCGGTTTTCGGATTCAAAAATACCACCAGCACATCCCAGTACAGGCTTTTCCACTCCACCTGGTCCAGATCCAGTTCTGCCTCAAAGCGGCGCAGATTATTTCTCAGTCTGTTTTTTCTGATCGTAAAGCTGTACGCTTCCCGTTCTGCCTCCAGCTTGCTTCTGAATCGAAACAGAACCTTGTCAGGGAAATAGCCATATTTATCTGCATCTGTAACCAGTCTGAGCTTCAGAAGGTTCTTATTGATGGTAAGATAGCGCAGATGGCACATCTGTGTCATTTTGTGGATTCGCCAGTTGGCGCAAAGTCCGAACAGCCATCTTCCTTTTTGATCCATGTAGACGCACAGGGTGTATGCAATGTCTTTGGCGCCCTCCTGGGTTAACAGGAGCTTTTCGGAGCAGGCCTGCTCACAGATCCAGACTTTTTTCCCTTTCTGCAGATCCTTGTCCTGCTTTGCCCGGCCTTTATCAGCCAGACGATATCGGAAATATTGTCCATCTGCTATGGTCTCCAGAAGGATTCGCACGCTTTTATTTCTTCCATATTCCATGGCAGGAAGAAGGATACTGGTATCAATGGTAAATTCACAGTCGCTCTGTACATCCGTTACAGGCAGAATATAAATTTCCTGATTTTTTACCCCGGCAAGAAGCACCCTTACCTGCTCAAAATCAGAGAGCTTCTTTTCCTTAAGCGTTACCTTTACCTTCCCGCTTCTATCCCCGCACACATCTGCCAGAATATCGTCTGTTCCATTCAGATTAAATGCAGGTGTTTCTTCATATACAATCTGTCCATCCTCATTCTGGTTCCAGCAGCAATATTGCATGGTTTCCTTATTTAGATAGCAGTCTTCCAGATTGATCTTTGTTTCCATATTTATTTCCTCACGTAGATGTCCCCAAATTTTATCATATCATTACTATATTATAAAGAAATCTTTACGAAAGTCAATGTTTGCGGCAGGAAACTGCACTTTCCAGCACAAAAAAGACTGCCGCCAGGGATAGTATTTCCCATTTGCGGCAGTTTCATTTTGTTTTCTTATCTGTTATCGTTTTCTTTCTTCATGTTCAGATCATTTTTGATCTGCGTGGAGGAGATTTCCGGGGTGCGTGGAAGGTAGATCACTTCGCAGCCTTCCTCCTTGAGGAAATCGAATTTCCCCTTCCAGTCATCTCCCATCACAAAGGTGTCCACATGATATTCCTTCACATCTGTCCGTTTCTGCTCCCAGTTTTCCTCCGGGATCACAAGATCCACATACCGGATGGCTTCCAGCAGCTGTTTTCTTTTTTCATAGGAAAAATAGCATTTCTTCTGCTTCTCATTCCAGTTGAATTCGTCTGTGGAAAGTCCCACGATCAGATAGTCTCCATACTCCTTGGCTCTGCGAAGCAGATTAATGTGCCCATAGTGAAGCAAATCAAAGGTTCCATAGGTAATTACTCTTTTCATTTTATCAGAAAATCTCCTCAATTGCATTATTCCGTTAATTTAGTCTTAGTTTTCTCCAAGATAATATCTGCCATATGCATCTGCTGCTTTCATTGCTGCAAATACCGTTTCCGGTGTGACTTCAAATGGCATGTTGTGAAGGGTATCGTTCTCAGAGCATGCGGTTTTAGCTACTTCCATGAGCTGTTCATCTGTGACGTTTTCTGCGCCAAGCTCTTTTAAGGTGACTGGAAGGCCTACTTCGATGCACCATAAAATGATGTCTTCTAATTCTTCCTGTGGAACATTCTCCAGAACAAGCTGGGTGAGAGTTCCAAAAGCAACCTTTTCTCCGTGATACATGTGGTGGCACTCTTCCAGAACAGTGAATCCGTTGTGGATTGCATGTGCGCCTGCAAGTCCGGCACTTTCGAAGCCGATTCCGGATAACAGGGTGTTTGCCTCAATAACCTTCTCTACAGCAGGTGTGCATACCCCAGCTTCCAGTGCTATTTTGGCTTTTATGCCTTCTTCCATCAGGGTATCAAAGCAAAGCTTTGCAAGGGCCATAGCGGCTTCTGTGGTCTTACCCCCTGCACAGGAGGCTGCACCGCTTTGTTTGCATGCTCTTGCTTCGAAATAAGTTGCGAGGGCATCTCCCATTCCTGCTACTGTGAGACGAACAGGTGATTTCGCAATAATATCTGTATCCATAAGCACCAGATTTGGATTTGCTGGAAGGAACAGGTATTTTTCAAAAACGCCCTCCTCTGTGTATACAACGGATAATGCACTGCATGGTGCATCTGTGGAAGCAATAGTCGGGCAGATAAACACCGGTGTTTTTGCATAGTATGCCACTGCCTTGGCTGTATCAAAAATCTTGCCTCCGCCAATACCGATGGTAAGGTCACAGCCGCTTTCTTTCACAATTTCTACCAGACGGTTGATCTCGCTATTGCAGCACTCTCCGTTAAAATAATCAAAAACCACATCGCAGTCGCTTGCCGCAAAGCTGTCCTCGATCATTTTTCCAATTCTCTTATAACCGCCTTTACTGATCAGAACCAGTGCTTTCTTTCCGCAGTTTGCTGCATAGGTTCCGATGTTTTTCATTTCTCCTGCTCCCTGTAAATATTTGGATGGGCTGATTAATACTTTTGCCATTTTTATTCGCTCCTTTTTTGTATTTTATGGAAGCCAACCTCCGCCTCTGGCTCGCGCCGGATTTTACTTGTTAAAAAATCCATTTTCATTATAACATCGCCAGGGGAATTTACAAGCCCCCTCAAGCTTACGATCAACCTCTTTTCAGCTAAACTCCAGCACCATCTGCCCGTCGAGGAGGCGGGATCGTGGAAGGCATAATTTTGTTTTACGGTTCTGGAATCGTAATTGGCATAGCAGTATCTGCACATATGGACACAGGTATTATACGCTCCAATGTCATTTCCCATAAAGCAGGCGCACGCCTTTCGAAGAGGCTGTTTCTTCGGGATCGCAAGTGTGGTATGAAGTGCTTTCTCGTAGGTTCGCTTTGTCATGCATCCGCTGCAGTCGGCGCCATAAGCAGCCAGTTCCTGTCCTTCCCCGCATGGGTAAACCGTCATTCCATGGGCAGCCGCGATCTGGATCATATTTTTCCCAAGATATAAACGGTCCGCCTTAGAGCGTGTTTGAAAAATCATAACGCAATATACAAAACGCCAAGCGTACCCAGACCGCAATGGCTGGAAACCACACCGCCTCTACTGTTTCCCGGTCACAGCCGGAATGGGTGATAAACACACGTTCCGGTCTCGCATTTTTTAAGTCATTTTCCATATCTTTTACGTAGGACATGATCACAGAAGCAATTTTCCCCCGATATTTTTTGGAAGCATTCATAGCACCATTTCCCACCACGATCTTCGGATGCAGCTTTAAAACACCGCCTGCCATGGCCGCTACCGCATTGCAGCGTCCACCGCGGTATAAATAGGATTGTCAATAGGTATTGGTATTCCTGAAGCCCGCATTTTTATCTAACTTTACGTATTTTTCACTTGCTTTTTTCAGCAATCTGCTATATACTGTCCCTTGCAAAGTAATGCAGAGTAAGTTCATGAGCGTAAAGTGCCTTCCGGATGGAGAGTTGCCGGAGGACGAAAAGAGAA
>ERZ826613.4160-NODE-4160-length-11007-cov-4.039262_pt1 | contig 11007 bp, 8 predicted proteins | sample MGYA00519925_ERZ826613 | MGnify/ENA primary metagenome ERZ826613 (study PRJEB31778, sample SAMEA3449236) | human gut metagenome | biome: human gut; feature: human-associated habitat; material: faeces | place: United Kingdom | collected 2010/2012 ... | reverse complement strand
AGGTTTATGAATGTAATAAATGGAAGGCTGAACTGTTACATCTACTACAGTGTTTTTTCTGCCTCTTCATATTCATCTTCAGTATAATCAAGATTCAAAATATCTTCTTTTGAATAACCATTTCTAATCATTTTTATTATACGCTTAATATTTTTATTCCGTTCTTCCTTAAGTGCTCTTTTTCGTTCTTCTTTAAGAACTTTTTCATTTTCTTCTCTAACAATATCGTCCATTAATTTACACATAGCTGCCAGACCTCCCTCCGTCTCTTTTAATTCCTTAAACCTTTTGGTAACTGCTTTAAATTTTGGATTGTTAAGATTTTTCTGAGTAAAACACTGCATTAACTCTGCAATGTTACTGCCATCGTTTACAGATGTATTAACAAAAATCTCATGTAGTCCATCATCCACACATATACCATTTTCACGAATAATCTTATCTATGTGATAAGTGGTAAGTCCTCCCTTAAAAAAGTCCTTTTCTGATATATAAACAATATACACATCTTTGACTTTCTCAAAATTTGTTCCTATCTCAGATTCCTTAACTGTAATACTTGCTGCATTAAATCTTGCTCGTTTCAAATGATTATCATTATCTGCACGTTGAATTTCTATATTGCATAAAGAACCATCACCAAGCGTGCATAATGCATCAAGTCTTACCGAACGACCATACAGATTTCTTTCGCTGCTTTGGACAATAACATCATTAACAATTAATTCCGTATCTTCAAGAATTACTCTTAATATTTCTTGACACGCTGGAATATCGCTTGCAAACACTTCAAAAAATACATCATCAATTAATCTAAATTCTTTTACCCGTTCTATTTTCTCTCTTTGATTCATAAACCCTTTTTCCTCATCACATAAAATATATCTACAATATATCATCATTCTTTATAAACCGCAACTATTCATTAAATATAGTTGCGGATTTATCTATCATTTTTTATAAAACTCTATCCTCATCCCAGCAGTCTCGCTTCCCTTATCACAAGACTGTAATTTCTTCTCCACACTGAACCAAACTGTGAGCTTGGGAGCGGACAGCCGCCGACACCTATCTCAAGGGTGATACTCGGCACTTTCATGTTATACATTGTGTACTCTCTCAGTGCACCAACACTTTTTCCTCCTCTTTCATAGCTGGCACTGCTCGCATACCCCGTAATTTTTCTGGCAAGGTTATACATTTTTATTGTAATCTTTTTTGTAGTTTTTTTAATTCCTCTCCTGACACTTCCAAATGCTATAGAACCCATTGCGTGATAATTTACCGTGCCTTTTAATTTTGTATTCTTCTTTAATGTATTTATCAGTTTTACAACTGCTTTTGTCTCAGGCTCACTCTCCGCATATGGTCCTGAATATCCTGAACTGCCACGCCTGCCGCCGTATTTTGCATGATAGTTGTATTTATAATTTCTGTTGAGGTCTACACCTCTTGCATTTGCTTTCCATGAAGATGTACTTTTTGCACCCGGCATCCTGTAAAGTGCCTTACGGAATTTGCTGTCTCTTATTTTTGATATACCAAACTGTGATATTGTCACACCGTCAGGATTTGTCATCGGTATATAGTGTATCGCAATCTTGTTTAATGTGCTCTTTAATCTGACACCTTTCACACGACCGTTATAATTTTTGAGATAATGTTCTATCTGAGCCATGCAAAGCTGTGCCGTCATATACTCCCTTGCGTGTATCGAACTTACGACAAGCATTGTTTTCTTTGCCTTTGGATTGCCTACCACAACATCATAGATATTTCTCTTGTCATTTGATTTTCCGATTACCTTTACTTTTACATAGTCAGAATATGTATTTGCAAGCTGTTTAAGATCACCGCTCATCTCATGATAACTGTATTTCTGGTGACCCATGCTTACAAAATTTGCAATTACAAAACTTTTTGCATTAGACTCTGTCTTGAATGTTTCATTATTATAAATGCCTACGGCAGTTATATAATATTTATACCTTTTACCTGCCCTGACTTTTCCATCGTTATATCTTAACTTTTTTGTCTCAGCAAGTTTTTTGTATTTATTATTGTTTACCTTCTTATATATAATGTATTTTTCTGCACCTTTTGATTTATTCCAGCTTAACTTTACTCTTCTTGAACTAAGCCTTGTAAAGCTGACACTGTTCTTTTTAGGAATACAGCTTGTAAGTCTGTCTGTCCTTGCAAGAGCAACATCCTCACCCGAATATGCAACAACGCAGAATGAATAATTCTCACCTCTGCTGACATTAAGTGTAAACTCTGTTTCATTGTATAAAGTTTTCTGTAAAAGATTTTCTGTTTTTCCATCATTTGTGCTTTCGGATGTATTACCCGAATTATCAGGAGTCTGATGAAAACTTCCTTTTACATAAAATACGGTATAATACGCTGCACCCTCATATGAATTCCATTTTAATTTTATCTGTTTTGAGCCACCCTGCTTTATGGAAACATCCATTGTCGGCAATGTATCATCATAAATAGCTGAGCCGGTTGTAACATCTGCCGGTTCTGAAATGCTGTCACCTTTTAATTTGGCTTTAGCTTTGTTGCTTTTTTTAACTGTATTTTTGCCATCTGCATTCTGTGCCCTAACGGTTACTTTATTATTCACCACAGTCTGTACTTTAACTGCTGCCTGTGCCTTTGCACCTGACATTGCAGTCTGCTGTAAACCACCAAGCATAACCGCAAGAGCCAGAAGCATCGCTATCAGTTTTCTTTTTCTTTTTAACATTTGTGTTCTCCTATTGTTTATTTTCGTACTTTTTTATTTGCATAACTAATTATATATTTTCATACTTAGATGTTTGCAAACATCTAAGCAAAATAAACAAAAAGACAAACCACCATGATTTGCCTTTCACCCTAATCTTATTTATCTCTCCATGTGATGCGTCCCTTTGTAAGGTCATATGGTGACATTTCCATTGTAACCTTATCTCCCGGCAATATACGGATAAAGTTCTTTCTGAGCTTTCCGCTGATATGTGCAAGCACCTGATGACCATTTTCAAGTTCTACCTTAAACATGGCATTTGGAAGCTTCTCAACTACAATTCCTTCAATTTCAATAACATCTTCTTTAGACATAAATAACCTCCGTCTTGATAAATCATTTATTGTTACTGTTTATGGCAAATATTAAATCCATCATCAAACAGTAAACATTTTCTATAACCTGCCTATAAAATAATCGGCAATTTTTTTACTTATTTTAAGTCAGACAATGATACGAACCTTAACATATGCTGTATCGGTTACCTGCCGCTGTTTTATTATATTCTAAACAGTGACATGATGTTTTCTGCATCGCTGCCTGACCCTATTTATAACTTCAAATCTTATACCAGATCCTTATTGTATGATAAAAGTTCCGGCTCTCCTTCTGTTATAAGAAGTGTATTTTCATAATGTGCTGAATTCATACCGTCCCTTGTGACACAAGTCCAGCCATCGTCAAGTATCCAGATTTCTTTCTTTCCTCTGTTTATCATAGGCTCAACTGCAAATGTCATGCCGGCACGAAGCTTCATTCCTCTGCCGATTGGTTTAAAGTTTGGTATCTGTGGTTCTTCGTGCATCTCTTTTCCTATGCCGTGACCTACCATCTCTCTTACTACTGAGAAACCGTTTGACTCAGCATAATTCTGAATTGCCTTTGAAATATCATAGAGATGATTTCCGGCTTTCGCCATCTTCATTCCCTCAAAGAAACTCTGCTTTGTAACATCAATCAGTTTCTGATCCTCAGGTGAAATCTCACCTACTGCATGAGTACGCGCCGCATCAGACTGATAACCCTTGTAAATAACACCCGTATCAAGACTGATGATGTCTCCGTCTTTAAGAATGTTTTTCTTATCCGGAATTCCATGTACTACCTGCTCATTTATTGATGTACACACAGATGCCGGAAATCCCTGATAATTAAGGAATGATGGGATACAGTCATAACTTCTTATGATTTCTTCACATTTTCTGTTAATCTCAAATGTACTTACACCCGGACGGATAATCTTTGCAAGTTCGTCATGAACTATCGCAAGAATCCTTCCTGCCTCACGCATCAATTCAATTTCATGTTCTGATTTAATTGTTACTGCCATAATGTTAATGTGCCTTCTTTCTTTATTTTTTTGATATTGAGACAATTTATATCATGCACATATAGTGTCCGTTATGCTATAAATACTACAATTCTTTATTTTATATGATGCACGGTTCAAAACCAGATAAAAATACATCAATTCGAGGTATAAACTCATATCAAAATACCTTTTGAACCCATGCATCATTTTATGGGGATTTTAGTTTTTCTAAAATCATCCCTCAAGAATTCCGCAAATCTCCTCAAAACAGGTATCAAGTCCCTTTGAACCGTCAATAACTTTTAAGATTCCCTGTTTCTTATAGTAATCAATAAGTGGAGCTGTCTGCTCATGATATACATCAAGTCTCTTTTTAACAGTCTCCGGAGCGTCATCATCTCTTACAATAAGCTCGCCATCGCACTCATCACATACTCCCTCTGTTTTTGGAGGAATATTTACTACATGATATGTTGCTCCACAAGACTTACAGACTCTTCTTCCGCTCATTCTGTCTATGATAGCCTGATCCTCGATGAAAATCTCAAGTGCATAATCGATGGCATCGTCATCCTTTGCAAGTGCCGCTGTAAGTGCTTCTGCCTGAGGAATTGTTCTTGGAAATCCGTCAAGAATATATCCATTTTTGCAATCATCCTGTTTGAGGCGGTCTACAACAAGGTCACATACAAGTTCATCCGGTACAAGATTTCCTGCATCCATATACTCTTTAGCTTTCTTTCCAAGCTCCGTACCGTTTTTGATATTTTCTCTAAAAATATCTCCTGTAGAAATAGCCGGAATACCAAATTTTTCAGTAATCTTCTTTGCGTGTGTTCCTTTACCTGCTCCAGGTGCACCTAACATAATAATCTTCATATTTTGTTCTCCTCTCAAAAAATCAGTTTTTTACATTCATGTGTTTTATACTGCATGAATGATATTAAATTTGCCATACTATACACATATCGTGTATTTCACATCGTAACAGTTATGTTACTTTGCATCAATTTTATTGCTATCAACTGTTATCATCTCTGAACATAAAATTTTTATTCAAAGAACGCTCAATATATATTCTATCCTAAATTGTCAGTTATTTCAATACAAATTTTTTGTTTGCAAAGCACCTCCTGACAGCTATGTTAAACTTGTGAATGGGCAACAGCCCAAAATACTACTGCACTTGCCGCCGCAACATTTAGCGAATCGACTCCATGTGACATTGGTATCCTGACAGTATAATCACTCTCAGATATTGTACTCTGTAAAAGTCCGTCACCCTCCGTTCCGAGAATTATCGCAAGTTTTTCTTCTGATACTACATCTTTATCATCTATGCTTACAGAATTATCATCAAGTGCCATTGCCGCTGTTTTAAATCCAAGGCTGTGAAGTCTTTTTATATAACTCTCTCCATTGTCATCATCTGATATATTTACAAATGTCCACGGTATCTGAAAGACTGTTCCCATGCTCACTCTTGCAGCTCTGCGATACAAAGGATTACTGCTGCCGTTTGTCAGTATTACCGCATCTATATTGAGTGCCGCCGCTGAGCGGAATATAGCCCCCACATTTGTCGGATTCATTACATTTTCAAGAACAGCTATCCGCCTTGCATCCTTGCAGATTTCTTCAAGTGCCGGAAGTTGTCTGCGGTGCATCGCACACAACATTCCTCTCGTTAGTTTAAATCCCGTGAGTTTTGTGAGAATCTCAAATTCTGCCGTATATACAGGGAATTCATGTATATTTTTTTCTTTGTATCCGGTACTTTTTAAGGCATATTTTTCTTCTGATACCGTATTTTCTCTGTTGTTTTTCAAAACAAGATTTTCCTGTTTTTCTGCATCTGAATATATTTTTCTGTTTTGATATATCCTGTCGCACTTTTCTAATACAACTTTCCCCTCGCCCTCAATATGTTTTTTCTCAATAAGACATGAAATCGGCTCATATCCTGCATCAAGTGCCCTCTCTATTACTTTCGGACTTTCCGCTATAAATATTCCCTTATCAGGCTTTGCTCTGTTTAAAAGCTGTCCCTCAGACAATCTTGCATATATATCAAGTTCTTTTGCTTCAAAATCTTTTATCTCTATTATGTTCATTTTGTTTCCTCATTTCCGTACAACCTGTTAAAAGCAATGCCTAAAAATTTATCTGTCTTATCTGCCAAAAATAATTGATATTTATGTGAATTTTTCCACATTTTTATATATTTCACCTATCCTTTATGCTTTTTTCGTTTTACTGACAATACGGTTATCCTGCATTTTTTCTTTATTCCGTTAGCCGTAACAGTTATCTTTGCCTTTCCCTTTCTTACTGCGGTCACTTTTCCTTTACCGTTCACTTTTACGATATTTTTATTACTGCTTTTATACCGGACTTTCCTGTACGGACCTGTTACTATCGTTTTTAAACGAATACTCTTATTGCCTTTCAGATAAAGCGTTCTCTTAACCGGTTTTATCTTAAGTGATATTTTTTTCACCGTGACCTTACATATAAATTTCTTTCCATTAACCGTAACTTTAACTACTGCTTTTCCGGACTTTACCGCCGTAAGTTTCCCTGCTGCATTAACTTTTACTATTTTCGGATTACTGCTTTTGAAATTCGCTTTAACCGATTTCCCGTCTACCTTAGTTATCAAAGTAAATGTTTTATATTTCGGCAGATACAGTACAACTGAAGTTTTGTTCAGTTTAACCATACTGTTCGGAGACACCGTTGGAGTTGTGGTTTCATTCGGCTCTGTTGTTTCTGTTGGTTCTGCCGTCTGACCTGGCTTTGCACTTGCTGTTTCCGTTGGTTTCTCTGTCTGACTTGGCTTTGCACTTGCTGTTTCCGTTGGTTTCTCTGTCTGACCCGGTTTCGCACCCGCTGTTTCCGTTGGTTTCTCTGTCTGACCTGGCTTTGCACTCGCTGTTTCCGTTGGTTTCTCTGTCTGACCTGGCTTCGCACTTGCTGTTTCCGTTGGTTTCTCTGTCTGACCTGGCTTTGCACTCGCCGTTTCCGTTGGTTTCTCTGTCTGACCTGGCTTCGCACTCGCCGTTTCCGTTGGTTTCTCTGTCTGACTTGGTTTTGCACTCGCTGTTTCCGTTGGTTTCTCTGATTTTGACCAATACGGATATAATTTAATAGCTTCGTTTTCTTTATATTCCCCATTTAAATCATATGTCTTTTCGCCACCCTCACTGAGCGACCAGCCTGTCTGAGTATATCCTGTTTTTGTATATAATGCAGCTTTTAAGTTCAGTGATGTATCTTGCAATTTGCTTATTGACTCAACACTTCCAACCACATCATTTCCGGGAAGATATGTTACCGAATATGTCTTTGTTCCAAGTTTTACATTTACATTTATCGTTATCGTTTTTTCATCATTTTTTTCAGACTTCCCAACTACTTTCAACACACTTGTCGGTGATTCAAATGCCCCTATTTTCAGTAGTCCTGTCTCATAGTCAATTTCTGTGTCCGCTGCTGTTTCTCCGCTTACATACCACTTTATGTCTCCATCCGATATTTTCTTTCCGTTTATCTGTGCAAGGAACTGAATCTGACTTCCTCGTGCGGCAGTCATCTGAAGATTTCCACCAACTTCTGACGGTGCTAATAATGTAATACCGTTTGCTGTCGGTTTCCCAGTATTTTCAGGCTGCTCTGTCGGTTGCTCGCCATCTATTTCCTTTCCACTTACATTAAATGTTATTTTTTCTTTTGTAAGCTCTGTTACGGATATTTTGTATCCACCGTATGTTATGTCTTCTCCAACTGACATTGGTGCATCAATTCTTGTGTCATAATGTCCGCCTATTGCAGATAACTGTTTCGCACCACCTACATTTTTAGGAAATTTAACGCTCATATCAGAATCACAAACAAGAAGTCCGGATTTCTTTAGTCCATTTGCAGACATATAATTTCCAAGTAAATTATATATTTTACGATTTTGGGCATTTAAATCAAATCTGTTTATTTCTCTATCGTCCACATAGCGATACTCCAGATATAGTTTATGATTATTAGGAAGTTCCAATGTATATGCCACCGTCCCATCCTGTCTTTTATCCTTTGTCGGCGGAAGTGTATATTCACCTGCCTTTGTAATAGGTGTAATATTATCTGCATCGAGCCATCCCACAGCCTCTCTTTCACGGGATGTCATAAACTGCACGACCGGAGACAATGCTTTCGCCATAGCCGACATAAAATACACCGGTTCACTTTTTCCCGAAGCTGTATAAAGATCTAATAAACCAAATATATGTCCCATCTCATGAATAAGCGTTTTATTATTTACAAAATATATATCGCTTCCGGCTTCTTTATAAATACTCACCGGGTCATTCTGAATTGGAGCCTGATTATATCTGTTGCTTGTCAATGTCCCTTTAGCTGTTTTAATAGTGATACGATTATTTATCGTATGATAAGCCCATAGAGGTATAGTCCCTCCATCCCAGGAACTTGCATACTTTGCATCAGTCGGTGTAAACAAAACGGTAATGGCATCAATATAACCGTCGTTGTCTGAGTCAAGCTTATCAAAGCCAATTTCCTCACCAGCCATATTTTTTAATTTTGCACCGTTATCTACTGCCTCCTGTACTTTATTACTCCAATCCCTTAAAAGTTCTAATCTTCTATACTCTTTGTCTGTAGTATAACCCTCTGGATTTTCATCTGTCTTTGGTGAATAATATCCTCTGGTGTGATCAAGCTTTATAGATGTAAATTTGTTATCATTTTCTGTAAGGTAAACCGTTCTTAAATTTAATGTCTGATTAGATACCGCTCTGTAATATTCACGCACAGAATATTCAGACTTATTATATGTATTATCAATGAGTTCTATGTTTGTAATATCATTTGTTTCTGTTACTTTCTCGTTTAAATACTCATCCTCACCATCAAACCTGATAGGTATCGCCATATTATACATATCCCTTACCTTATAGGCAGTGTGCACCTGTGTTTCTTGAGATTCATTTGCATTTGTATATTTTATGCCTGTCTGAAACATCAAAGCAAATACAAGAATAAGTGCAATATATCGTTTTAAATTTGTTTTTTTAAAGCAATTTCTTTTCATTTTTGTATTACCTTTCTTTTTAGGTTGTTATTAGTAAAAATATTCTAACACCCTAATAGCAAAATATCCACTACTTTTTCAATTAAAAAAGAGCAAAACCAGCGTTTTGCTCCTGCAAGAATTGCTTTGCAATTCTTGTTGGTGCCACACTACATTACGAGCATTTTCCTATACAATAAAAAAGAGAAAGCCACACATACGGTAACATCCCTCTGTATAACAGACGGTATATCACCTGAATGTATGACTTTATATTTATAAGTACGATGTCTTTGCATCAGTAACAACTCTGTTACTTTACAGACCTAACATTACTCACTGATGAATCCTCTATAATGACGAACTAACATCTGCGATTCTACCTGCTTCAATGTCTCAAGTACAACACCTACAATAATGATAAGCGATGTTCCACCGAATGATACATTTGCACCAAACGCACCTGAGAAGAAAATAGGTACTACTGCTACGAATGATAATCCAATTGCACCGAGGAAAATGATGCTGTTAAGAATCTTTGTAAGATAATCAGTCGTTGGCTTTCCAGGTCTGATTCCAGGAATGAAACCACCCTGTTTCTTCATGTTCATTGCAATCTCCTGTGGATTGAATGTTATTGAAGTATAGAAGTATGCAAAGAATATAAGCAATACTATATAAACAACAAGACCAATTGTGTATTTGAACTCGCCTAAGCTGTCAAAGTTGCACCATGAGTTCTGGTTTATTACCTTCAATATCTTCTGTCCAAATGAAGCACCTGCACCTGATGCCGGCTGAATACCTGCAAATCCTGCAATAACAATAGGCATTGAAAAAAGTGAACCTGCAAAGATTACCGGGATAACACCTGCTGTGTTTACTTTAAGCGGAATATGTGAAGATTGTCCACCTACAAGTTTTCTTCCCTGTGTCTTCTTTGAATACTGTACGCTGATTCTTCTCTCACCATCTGAAAGAATAATGATAAATACAACCATTCCAAGTAAGACAGCTAAGATTATAACAGCTCCCAATAAACCATTTGTTACTGTAGTCGCACCCTTTATAAACTTTTCGTAGAGATTTGCCATATCGTTTGGCAGTCTTGATACGATGTTGTATAAAAGGATAATAGATATACCGTTTCCTACACCCTTTTCAGTAATCTGCTCACCTAACCACATTAAGAAAGCAGAACCTGCTGTCAATGATACAATGATGACTGAAACTGATGTGAACGTAATCTTATCGTCAGTAAGATATCCGCTGTTACCAAATCCGATAGCCATAGCAGCACTTTCTAATACTGAAAGTCCTATTGTCACATATCTTGTGTACTCTGTGAGTTTCTTTCTTCCTTCTTCACCATCTTTGTGTAATTCCTCTAAGCGTGGAATTGCAATCGTAAGAAGCTGAATAATAATGGAAGCTGTAATGTATGGTGTAATGTTCAACGCAAATATTGACATCTGCTCAAATGAACCACCTGTCAACTGGTTAAAGAAATCAAGTGATTTCTGTGAATTGAACATCTCCCTGATTGCCTCATACTTAACTCCCGGAACTGGAAGCTGTGAACCAATACGGACAACTATCAAAGCAAAGAAAGTATAAAAAAGCTTCTTTCTTAAATCTTTGATCTTAAATGCATTACGGACTGTTTCAAACATCCTTAGATCACCTCAGCTTTTCCACCAAGAGCCTCAATCTTTTCAACAGCACTCTTGCTGAATGCGTTTACCTGTACTGTAAGCTTCTTAGTTAATTCTCCATTTCCAAGTATCTTAACTCCGTCTTTCGAATTGTTGA
>ERZ826613.4159-NODE-4159-length-11008-cov-2.953346_pt1 | contig 11008 bp, 7 predicted proteins | sample MGYA00519925_ERZ826613 | MGnify/ENA primary metagenome ERZ826613 (study PRJEB31778, sample SAMEA3449236) | human gut metagenome | biome: human gut; feature: human-associated habitat; material: faeces | place: United Kingdom | collected 2010/2012 ... | reverse complement strand
GGTTCGATCGTAAGATCACCGATTGTAAACTCCCTTTCCGGCTCGATCACCTGAAAAAGTGCCTCGTCTATTTTTCCAACGGTTTTTGTATGTAAAATAGCATCAACGGTTTCCCCTGTTGCATACATCGGAATGCCATATCTTCTTGCAATCACTCCGAGTCCTGCGATATGGTCGATATGCTCATGTGTGATGAGGATTCCCTGCATATCTGCAGTCTTTAGATCAATACTGTTTAAACCGTTCTCAATCCTTTTTCCACTGATTCCCGCATCGATCAGCACATGACAGTCATCTGAGCCGACACAGATACAATTTCCGCTGCTTCCGCTTGCAATACTGCATAATTCCATAAATCTATTTCTCTTTCCAAGCCAGTTCAATCACATCACCGTCTTTTAATTCTGCGGTGTACTGTGCATTCTGGCCATTTAATTTTGTAATGATCGCTCTTCCTGCAGAGGCAGAAAGGTCAAATTCGTAAAATTCAAAGAGATCCACAAACATATAGGACTCTCTTCCTGTCAGCGTGACCGGTGTGCCATTGATGATAACTTCCACAGAATGTGTTTCCTTCTCTTTGGCTTCCTCCAAAGTTTCGTTATCTGCCGGACTTTCCTCCGCCGTCTGCGTTTCTTCATCCGTTGTCACAGATGCATCATCCGCTGGTACGCTGTCTTCTGTCTCACCTGCCGTTCCGCTGTCTGAAACATTCTCCTCCGGTGCCTCTGCCGTATCTGCTGTTTCTTCAATGCCTTCAGTGGTCATCTCCTCTATTGTATCAGACACATGTGTGCGGAAGGACAGGATCGTCCACTCAATATTAAAGTTCTCATAGACAAAATAATTCAGGTCGACCACCCGGTTATTCACAATGATCTCTTTTTCCGTGTCGATCTCCACATCCATAAATTCTGCGATCTGCTCGACGGTATAATAAGCCCTCGTCTCAATTTCATCTCCCTCTTTGATCAGATAAGAGGCTGGTTCTAATTTACCATTTACCTCAACAAAACGCGGGCATACGATTTTCCTGCCGTTGACAATAAATGTTATGGTGGATGTATGGTACTCCTCTAACTGCTCGATGGTGATCATGGCATCCTCTCCCGCAGTGGATGGGCAGATCTCGATCTCTGAATTCGGTTCTAACTTAGTATTGATGCCTGCCGGTTTTCCATTCATGGTGATCACAGCAGATTCCCCTGGCAGACCCCTCTCCACTTTTGCCACACCATTGACGGTATAGTTCACTTCTTTTCCACGTTTTGGAAACAGATCTTCATTGGCTACTCCCGCCTGTAATGCGGCATCCATGATCAGAAGCTTATTGTTGTCATACATCTTAATCCGTTCGCCGTTCAAATGTACCATGATAAAACTGTTTTTCTGGTCATAATAATTCAGACAGATACCGATCGGTGTTACGATGAGCGGATCTTTTTCGATATCCGGCTGCTCAAAGGTTACTTCCTGCAGTACTTCCTCACCGCGGAGAGCAACACGCTCCTGTGGAAGTCCAAGTTTATCTGCCAGCATCTCGGTAAAACCGTGGATTTTTCCGCCTCCACCAACGACAAATGTAGCACTGACACTCTGTCCGCCATTTAACTCTTTGATTTTCTCTGCCACTGCTGTTGTCATTTTATCTGTCACCGGCTCTACCAGTTCCCACACTTCCTTCGCCGGAATGGAGTGCTCGATCATCATGATATCTTTGTATGTGATCATCTCCCCGGTCGTACTTGCAAGTTTGATGCGCTCTGCGGTCTGGAAATCGACCAGATAATGCTGCACGATCAGTTCTGTCAGTTCATCCCCCGCAAGTGGAATCATGCCATAGGCGATGATACTTCCATCTTTCGTGACAGAAATATCCGATGTTCCGGCTCCGACATCGACCAGTGCGATATTCAGCATACGAAATGTTTCCGGGATTGCAACATCGATCGCCGCAATAGGCTCCAATGTCATATTGGCGACGTCAAGACCTGCCTGCGCCACTGCAGAATACAGTCCGTCCACAACATCCTCCGGCAAAAATGTCACGATGATATCCTCGCTGATCACCTCTGCCTTATGTCCCTCGATGTTGGAATAAACCTCCTCGTTCAGATAATATTTAACAACCGAATATCCCACGCAGTAGAACTTGTATCTTGTGTCATTTTTTTCTTTTAATATGGACTGTGCCTTTTCAATTCCAAGCAGATCCAGCGTATGGATATCTTCCTTCGTAACAACAGTCTCTTCCGGATATTTATATTCTACATTTGTCGTTACAGTCTTTAACACACGACCGGCTGCTGCGATGCACACTTCGGTCAGCGGGCATTCAATCTGTTTCTCCAATTCCTCTTTTACCGTCCGGATCACTTTTCCCACACGTCCAATGTCGTGGATCTGTCCATCGATCATCGCCCTTGTCTCATGCTGCATGATATACTGTGCCACAACGACAAATTCATTTCCTTCCTTATATCCAACCGTACCTACTACATTTCGTGTTCCAATGTCCAGTCCAAATACATATGGCTGTTCGAATGTCTGTGTTTCATTCATCTGTAGTGTCCTCTCACTTACCTTTTCTTTGTAATTCCCTGATCCGTTCCAATTGTCTGCAAAATCCGTCAGATAGCGCACACTGCCGCATCGATCTGTCTCTGCATTTCCTCTAACCCTTCATTGTTGTCGATCACAACACTGCAATGTTTCCGGTACTCTGCTTCCTTCAACTGACTCGAAAAAATCTGCTGTACCTTCTCTCTGGAATACCCACGGGATTCCATCAGTCTTGCCTCACGGATCTCCTCTCTTGTATAAATATACCAGAGTTCATCACAAATTTCATCATAATGTTCTTCAATTAAAAGTGCCGCTTCCAAAACAAGCAGTGCAAGCGTTCCTTCCTGTCTCTCTCTTTCCGCTTCTGCTATCACATATGCTTTCACTGCCGGATGTACGATCCCGTTCATCCTGGCACGCCTGTTTCCATCTGAAAAGATCACCTTCGCCAGTTTTATCCGGTCAAAATGTCCATCTTCCTTATAAATATCATGCTCCGGAAAAGCCTGTCTGATCTGCTCATAACAGTCCGTTCCAGGTTCCATCAGTTCATGTGCGATCTCATCCGCCAGCAAGACACGCACACCAGGTTTCGTTGCCATATAATCTAAAACTGCTGATTTTCCAGCTCCTACACCACCTGTGATCCCTATAAATTTCATATTTTCCGTCCACCCTTATCTTCTTTCGTGCTGTCCGTTTCTGATGCAAAGCTATTTTGCCTCGTACCAGTTCTTTCCGGTGTGAAGGTCAATTGCCAGAGCCACCTTCAGATCTGCTGCCTGCTGCATACCTTCCGTCAGGATTTCTTTTACTCTATCAATCTCATCCTCTGCTGTCTCAATTAAAAGTTCATCATGCACCGTGATGATCAGTCTTGATTTCAAATGTTCCTCCAACAGCCTGTCATGCACACGTATCATAGCAATCTTGATAATGTCTGCGGCTGTTCCCTGAATTGGCGCATTCATTGCCACACGCTCTCCAAAAGAACGCTGCATAAAGTTACTGCTGGAAAGTTCCGGAACCGGACGCCTTCTTCCAAACATGGTTGTCACGTATCCGTTCTTTTTGGCATCCTCCACAAGTCCGTCTAAAAATGTCTTGATCTTTGGATATGTTTCAAAATACCGTTCGATATACTCTGCTGCCTCTTTTTTACTGATACTTAAATCCTGGCTTAATCCAAAGGAACTGATTCCATATACGATTCCAAAGTTTACCGCTTTGGCATTTCTTCGCTGTAAATCTGTCACCTCATCAAATGGAATGTGGAATACCTGTGATGCAGTGATTCTGTGGATATCCTGTGCCTCTCTGTACGCCTCGATCAGTTTTTCATCCCCGGACATGTGCGCTAACACACGAAGCTCGATCTGCGAATAATCGGCGTCCATGAACACACATCCCTTTGCCGGTAAAAATGCTTTTCGTATCAATCTGCCAAGTTCAATCCTCATCGGGATATTCTGGAGATTCGGCTCTGTACTGCTCAGCCTTCCGGTAACCGTGATCGTCTGGTTAAAGGAAGTATGGATTCTTCCATCCTCCTTAATATAATTGGCAAGTCCATCTGCATAAGTGGATTTTAACTTGGTAAGCTGGCGGTATTCCAAAATATCTGCAACAATTGGATACTCTGGTGCAAGTTTGTCTAACACATCTGCGGCTGTCGAATATCCGGTCTTTGTCTTCTTTCCGTAAGGCATTTCGAGTTTTTCAAACAGGATCACACCTAACTGTTTTGGAGAATTGATATTAAACTCTTCCCCTGCTTCCTTATAAATCCGGGTTTCCAACTCTGCAATCCGGACTGCAAGTTTCTCCCCGTACTCTTTCAGATTGGCTGCATCAATGGCAATTCCTGTGTGTTCCATGTCTGCAAGCGTAAACACTAACGGCATCTCAATAGTTTCATAGAGATGTTCCATTCCGGCCGCTTTCAGATCTTCCATCATTGCCTTTTTGCTGGCAAATGCAGTGTATGCCATAAAGCAGACTGTCTTTAAAAATTCTTCCGGTTTCTCATCCATTGCCAGATCATAGCCTGACTTTCCAAGCAGATCCACTCTCGATGGGATCATCAGGCTGCAGTAATCCTTTGCGATGTCTTCATACGGATATTCATTTTTTAACGGATTCAGCAGATATGCTGCGATGACGTTGTCAAAAATGTTTTTCTGGTTCAGACATCCGTTCTCTCTCTGCTCGATCATATGGAGCAGTCCAAGCTGCGGTTTTAAATCCAGTGTCATGTATCCTGCCGCCTCAGAGTGTGTGAGGAGGTCTGACAACACGCTGCTTGTCAGTTCTTCCCCAGCCTTGAAAAAGTAGGTGTCTTTCTCCCCAAAGCAGACTGCCATTCCAAGAAATTCATTCGTCTGCGGTGCTGCAAAAAGATTCATCTGCCCCCCCGCATCCATGTTCGCATCCTTTTTTTCCTCCATCGGAATGATCTGAAATGCACATTCTATGCCTTTGATCTTTGCAAAAATCTTTTCGGCTTCCTTCTTCTCTGTCACAAGCTTAAAATGTTCTTCCGCCTGATTCTTTGGTGCATCCACCTCAAATCTGCCAAGCATATTCTTAAACTCCAGACGTTTGCACAAAAGATATGCTTCCTCTGTATACAGATCTTTGATCTGCTCTAATCTTGCACTCTGCAGATCATAGTCAATATCTGCATGGATCTCGATTGTCGCTAATGTCTTACTCATCTGTGCAAGCTCATAATTTTCCTTTAAATTCTTGCTTGCCCGCGGTGGTTTGATCTCATCCACATGCGCATAACAGTTTTCAATGCTGCCGTACTGCGCAATGAGAGCTGTTGCTGTCTTTTCTCCGATTCCCGGAACACCCGGGATATTATCCGAAGTATCGCCCATCAATGCTTTCACATCGATAAACTCGATCGGCGTCACATGATATTTGTCCAAAACTTCCTTCGTATTATAATCCTCGATCTCGGTTCCGGTGCGCTTTGTTTTCGGAATACGGATTTTAATATGGTCGGTAGCAAGCTGCAATAAATCCCTGTCTCCTGACACAACGGATACTTCAAGTCCCTCTGCTTCGCTGCGTTTTGCAATGGTCCCCAAAATATCATCTGCCTCATACCCACCTTTTTCCACGATAGTCACACCCATGGCTTTTAACATTTCCTTCATCAGAGGCACCTGTTCGCGAAGTTCCTCCGCCATCGGCTTTCTGGTTCCCTTGTATTCTGCATACATCTTATGACGAAAAGTTGGCTGTGATACATCAAAGGCAACCGTCAGATAGTTTGGCTGTTCCTCCTCTAAAATCTTAAATAAAATATTTAAAAATCCATAGACCGCATTGGTATGAAGTCCCTCGGAATTCGTCAGATCCGGGATTCCGAAAAATGCCCGGTTTAAAATGCTGTGTCCATCGATCAGTACCAGCTTTTCACTCATAAACTTTGTGTCTCCTTCTTATTTTTTCACTGCTCATAAAAAAGCAGTAAAGGGGCTGCCGCATGCGGCAGTCCCATCCTGTGACAAATTAAATTGCGCGGGTATACTTCTTCAGCCATTCGTTCTCTTCCTCTGTCATGTAAGGAGAGAGCACTTCATATACCTTCTTATGATAATCATTTAACATCTGCTTCTCACGTGGGCTCATCTGCTCCGGATCGATTCCATCCAGATCGATCGGTGCGTAAGTGATGTTCTCAAATTCCATAAACTGACCATATTCATTCTTCTCTGCTTTGCGGCAGACCAGTTCATTCTCCGTGCGGATACCATACTTTCCTTCCAGATATACACCCGGTTCATCGGTTGTGATCATACCCTCTTCCAGCACACCGCTGTCATGGCGTTCCGGTACGATCTTCCAGCGGAAACCGTTTGGTCCTTCATGTACATTTAAGATATAACCGACACCGTGTCCTGTACCACATTTGTAGTCAATTCCCATGTCCCACAATGGACCTCGTGCGAGAATATCCAGATTCAGACCGCATGCACCATATAAAAACTTCGCATTGGCAAGCTTCATATTGGAACGGCATACTGCTGTGAAATGCTGTTTCATCTCATCGCTGATCGGACCTAACACAAAAGTTCTCGTGATATCGGTTGTTCCCTCATAATAATGTCCGCCTGAATCTACCAGTAAAAAGCCTTCCGGTTTTAATTCGGTATTGGATTCCGGTGTTGCAGAATAGTGCATCATCGCTGCATTTGCACCGTAGGCACTGATGGTCGTAAAGCTTAAATCAATAAAGTTCTCCTGCTCTCTTCTTCTTGCCTCCAGATAATCGGACGCAGAGATCTCTGTCATCGGAATCTTGCCGATATTTGTCTTCAGCCAGTACATGAACTTTGTCACTGCCACGCCGTCTTTGACATGTGCAAGGCGGGTGTTATCCACCTCAACCGGATTCTTGACTGCCTTCATCAACTCGGTAGGGTTTGGTTTATTTATAACCTGAATGTTCTTATTTAATTCACTGCAGATACGATAATTGACACTGCTCTTGTTCATCAGAACCACGGCACTCTCCGGAATGGTCGGAACATAAGTGTAAATATCATCGTATGGTCTTGTCTCGATATGATTTTCCTTCAGATAAGCGCGGATGGTATCATCCACCACTTCTTCCTGTAAAAACCAGATACACTGATCCCTGGTCAGAACAAGATAGGACAATACTACCGGAACGCTCTGAATATCACCGCCACGGATATTCAAAAGCCATGCAATATCGCAAAGGCTCGTGAGAATGTGGACATCTGCACCTTCCTCTGCCATCTTTGCACGCACATCTTTGATCTTCTCTGCAGTGCTCTTTCCGGAATATTTTTCTTCCAGTATAAATAATGGAGCTTTGGATAACTCCGGTCTGTCTGTCCAGATCAGATTGATCAGATCTTCCCCTACAAAAAGAGAACCTTTCTTTTCCTCTGCGATTGCCACAAACTTTTCACCCCAGGCACCGTTTACGGTTCTTCCGTCAAAACCGATGCAGCCGCCCTGTGGCAGTTTGTCTTTTACAAATTCTTCTACGGCAGGCACACCTTCCTCTGCCATACGATATAACGTGACAGTGCTTCCCTCTAACTGTTTCTCAGCTTGCACAAAATAGCGGCCGTCTGTCCAAAGTCCTGCCTCTTTTAACGTGATGACTGCCGTTCCTGCGGAACCGGTAAATCCTGTAATAAACTTTCTTGCCTTAAAATGCTCCCCAACATACTCTGACTCATGAAAATCAGCGGTTGGTACTACATAAATATCAATACTTCTGCGTTTCATCTCTTCGCGAAGCGCAGTTAATCTCTCTGGTATCATTGTTCTTCCTCTCTCTATGTCTCATTTATGCCTGTATGGCATATTATCAGTTACTGTTCACTCGTATCTCGTTCCAGTAACGATTATCACTCTTAATTCTCATCCGTGAACTCAAAAAACTTCGTGTCGATCTCCGGATAAGACCTCTTTAAGGAAATCGGTCTGCCGGAACGGTTCAAAAAGCAATGGGAACTCTTTGCCGTTGTGCGCAGCTCCCCGGTCTCTTTGTCTGTCATCCGGTATTCCACATCCATCTTGATTCCGTTATACTTTGTGATCTTCGTCTCGATCACCACCGTGTCATCAAAATGAACCATACTGTGGTACTCGCAGGACACCGACAATACCGGACTGATGATCTCCATCTCTTCCATCTGCTTATAACTAAGCCCGATCTGTTCCATCAGATCCATCCTTGCCTCTTCCATCCATTTGATATAGTTGGAATGATGGATAATTCCCATCTGGTCTGTCTCATAATACTTTGCGTGATGCTCATAAGGGCGGATCTTGATCGCGCTCTCATCTTCCCCATAAATCCGTATCTCTTTTCCAGCCATGATCTGTCACTACCTTTCTATTTATCTTCAATAGCTGTCTGTGACTATCTTATCACTGCGGTAGTTTTATTTCAATGCCACTCTCTAAAATATTCCTGATAATCTTCTTCATCTGCAAAAAGCATGTACGCTCCGTCCACATATCCCATATAGCCTGCTTCGATCACATATCCCTTCATAAAAAAACACTCCTTTCAACCTTTTTACGTTCTCTCAAGTTGAAAAGAGTGTATCTTATTTGCTGTCCAATAAACCGTACTTTTATGGTGTCTTAGGAAAAAATTTTATTTGTTATTGGCTTTTTCCTGAAATTTTTCATTGTCGATCACGAATCGTTCATGCGTTCCCTCACCGATCATGCCGCGCTCGTCAAACGCTTCCACTTTAAACACCAGTTCACTCTTGGCAGTCACTTCCATTCCAAGCGGCGTTGCTGAGATATGGGATACGTTCATCAACGTTCCGACTGTTCCTTTTCCCTCCTCCAGTTCTGCTGCAACACTCTTGTAGGCAGCCTGCTCCATCAATGCGATCATGGAAGGTGTTGCATATACCTTCAGTTCACCGCTTTTCATTGCCTGCGCTGAATTGCTCTCTGATACTACCTCTTTTGCTTCTCCTCTGATACCTGTCTCTAACATCTGTTACCTCTTTCCTGTCTCTTAATCACTTTCTTCTTTATTAGTTCTGTAAAGATAAACTTATTTTAACACAGGCTTTCCGATACAACAATATTCTTTTCCTGTTTTCCTCTCCAAAAGGCAGAGAGCAGGAAAAGCATCAGACAGCCAAGACTGATCATGGCGCCAGTCTTCAGTCCGGGTGTTGTATAAATAAGTTCTATGTCATGTTTTCCATCCGTCAACGGCACACTGATAAACGCCTCAGCAAATGTCTCCGGCTCTGTCTCTTTTCCATCTACATACACCGTCCAGCCATCTTCTCTGGCAATCGAAAATACGAGATTCCCCGCTTTTTCCACATCGATCGTACCTGTGATCTTCCGGTCTGAAAACGAGGTGAGTTCCATTGTCTGGCTGTTTAACGTCTCATATGCGGTATCCAGTGCATCCATATTCAACTGATAGGCAGTAATATCCACACGCTCGTTATTGGAATTTTTAATCCGGATCACATCTCCGGATTTTGCATACCCCAGATCTAAAATATATCCGTGGGACGCCTTCGTAAAGGACTTCGTTCTTCCATCACTGACCTCTTCCTCAAGGGTGTCGGATGTCACAGAACTGTATGCTGCAAAATAATATCCGTCCTCCGTCACCTGAATCGTAGACACGCCGACTTCCGATTCCGCTGGAACTACTGAGAGCATCTCTTCCTGTGCCCCCAACAGTTCCGCAAGTTCATTCTGGTTGGAGACACCGCCGCCATTTTTATAGTCCCAGCGTTCTGCCACCTCATCGTCTACCATAAATCCCAGTGGAAGGGAATATTTATTTTCATATAAATACGTGTTCCCGGATGACGCCACAAGGGTACGCAGCGGGCTTTCCTCCATTGCATTGTCCGCGATCACATATTTTAAGGAAAGCATGGAAGAGATCAAAGGCGACGCGCCGTTGATACAATAAAAATTCTTTCCACCTTCCATTCCAAGATCCTGATAAATATGACTGACATTGATGTTCATCAGCGAAGAAAACTGTGTTGCAGAGTAATAGCCGGACAACGCCGCATCATTTTTCGTTTTCCGCTCCATCTCCTCCGTCCGGTAAAAATACACCGCGCTGTTTTCACTTTCCTTTTTCTTCGCCTGCTCTAAAACGTTTTCATAATCCTTCCAGTCTTTCACATAAGAAGTTCTGCTCACCGTATCCAGACCTGTCATATCAAAGTTGATCGTCAACTCTGTAATCACTACAATTGACGTAATCAAAAAAACATAATCTCTGACTTTTGCAGTTCCTCCATACCACACCAGAAGCAGCACCGCGTACACAACGATAAACACTGCCGTCGTAAAGAAACTGTCGCTTCCGATCAGTTCGCTGTCAGACCAGCGGTACGCTGCATACAGGAATGCCCCATCCAAGACCAGTGCCACAGGCACGTGATACCAGCGGTTTTCTTTCAGATGCAAAAATGTCTCAAAACACAATACTAACAATAAAAAACTGTATAAAAAGCTCTGTCTGCCCGGCAGCGAATCCGGGAAATGTAATCCATGCCAGATAAAATCCAGCATATTATTGGCAAAGCTTAATGCCATAAACGCAAGCAGTAATACGCGCGGCAGTTTCTTTTTCCAGCTGATCCCGCGGTTCGTCAGATATAACAGGATCAAAAACAATGTAAACACGCCAGTATAAATGTTTGGCCAGTGGTCACGTCCTGTATACGTTTCTACAAAAATACATTGCCTTCCCAGTTCTGCGATCAGATTAAAATACCATTCCACCGCACTTGGAAAAGAAATCCCCTGCGAGCCGCTCTCCCCTAAAATAATCGCTTCCGGGATCAGCAACACTGCACCTGTTCCACCCGCCAGAAGGGAATACCATGCAAACCGTACACATGCCCCGATTTTTCCTTCCCTCTGCTCCAAT
>ERZ826613.4144-NODE-4144-length-11052-cov-2.578067_pt1 | contig 11052 bp, 11 predicted proteins | sample MGYA00519925_ERZ826613 | MGnify/ENA primary metagenome ERZ826613 (study PRJEB31778, sample SAMEA3449236) | human gut metagenome | biome: human gut; feature: human-associated habitat; material: faeces | place: United Kingdom | collected 2010/2012 ... | reverse complement strand
GACGGTCAACGATGATCTCCAGATGGAGCTCGCCCATGCCGGCGATGATCGTCTGACCGGTCTCCTGGTTGGTATAGGTCTTGAAGGTCGGATCCTCTTCAGCCAGACGCAGCAGGCCGAGAATCATCTTCTCCTGGCCGGCCTTGGTCTTCGGCTCGATGGCGACCTGGATAACTGGCTCCGGGAACTCCATCTTTTCAAGGATGATCGGGTGCTTGTCGTCGCACAGGGTGTCGCCGGTCGTGGTATCCTTGAAGCCGACAACGCCGCAGATTTCGCCGGTGTAAACCTCGGTGATTTCCTTGCGCTCGTTGGCGTGCATCTGGAGCAGACGGCCGATGCGCTCACGCTTGCCCTTCGTGGAGTTGAGCACATAGCTGCCCGAACCGATGTGGCCAGAGTAGACACGGATGAAGCTCAGCTTGCCGACGAACGGGTCGGTCATGATCTTGAAAGCCAGCGCGGAGAACGGCGCGTCGTCGCTCACCGGGCGCTCGTCTTCCTCGTCGGTGTGCGGGTCGAAGCCCTTGACCGGCGGGATGTCCAGCGGAGACGGCATGTAGGCCACAACCGCGTCCAGCAGCGGCTGAACGCCCTTGTTGCGGTAGGAAGTGCCGCACAGCACGGCGAAGAAGCTGCAATCGATGGTGCCCTTGCGGATAGCGGCCTTCATCTCGTCGATGGTCGGCTCTTCGCCTTCCATGAACTTCTCCATGATGCCGTCGTCCACGTCGGCCAGCGCTTCGATGAGCTGATCGCGGTACATCTGAGCTTCTTCCTGCATATTCTCCGGAATCGGCTCGTCGCGGTAATCCTTGCCCAGGTCGTCATAATAGACCTCGGCGCGCATGGTCAGCAGGTCGATGATGCCGCGGAAATCGTTCTCCGCGCCGATCGGCAGCTGAATCGGGTGCGCATTCGCGTGCAGACGCTCGTGGAGCATGTCCACCACGCGGTAGAAGTTCGCGCCCATGATGTCCATCTTGTTGACGTACACCATGCGCGGAACATGATAGTGCTCGGCCTGACGCCAAACAGTCTCGGACTGCGGCTCAACGCCGCCCTTCGCGCAGAACACGGCGACAGAGCCGTCCAGAACGCGCAGGGAACGCTCGACCTCGACGGTGAAATCGACGTGGCCGGGAGTGTCGATGATGTTGAGGCGATAGTCCTTCCAGTAGCAGGTCGTCGCGGCGGAGGTAATGGTGATGCCGCGCTCCTGTTCCTGAGCCATCCAGTCCATGGTGGCGGTGCCTTCATGCGTCTCGCCGATTTTGCGGTTCTTGCCCGTATAGAACAGAATGCGCTCGGTCGTCGTCGTCTTGCCGGCATCGATATGCGCCATGATACCGATGTTGCGAACCATCTTTAATTCATGGTCTCTGGGCATGTTGAATCTCCTTTTTGTTCAGGCGGCCGCTTGCGCGGCGCCTCGCACGATCGGACGGAAATTACCAGCGATAGTGAGCGAACGCCTTGTTGGCCTCGGCCATACGGTGCATTTCTTCCTTACGCTTGACAGCCGCGCCGGTGTTGTTGCTCGCGTCGATGATTTCGGCGCACAGGCGCTCGGCCATGGTCTTCTCGCCGCGCTTGCGGGAGAACTCGACCAGCCAGCGCAGGGCCAGGGTCTGACGGCGCTCCGGGCGGATCTCGATCGGGACCTGATAGGTCGCGCCGCCAACGCGGCGGGCCTTGACTTCAAGGCTGGGCAGAATGTTCTGCAGGCCGGCGTTGAAAACTTCCATCGCGTCCTTGCCGGTCTTGTCGGCCAGCATCTGGAACGCGTCGTAGCAGACGGACTGCGCGATGCCGCGCTTGCCGTCGAGCATGATCTGGTTGATCAGCTTGGTGACGATGGTGTTGCCGTAAACCGGATCCGGCAGCACTTCACGCTTGGGTACAAAACCACGTCTCGGCATGGGTTTAACCTCCTGAGTTGTCAGGAAGCAAGGATTGTTTCCTCGCTTCGGTTTTCTTGCAGCATGGCCCGAACGGCCGGCAAGCGCCGCCTCAGCAAAAGCGGCTTTCTTAACCGGATCTAGCACACAGCCCTGCCCGCGAAAAATCCTGCGCGCTGTTCCAAACACGCACAGCATCCTTTCGCTTCGCGGCCGGCCACCCGTTTCAGACCGACGACACCTCCGATACTGGGAGGGCGCCACTTCCTTCGTTATCCCGAAGTATGAACCCTCAGAAATTACTTCTTCGGGCGCTTCGCGCCGTACTTGGAGCGGGCCTGCATACGCTTGGCCACACCGGCAGCATCCAGCGCGCCGCGGACGATGTGATAACGAACGCCAGGCAGGTCACGGACACGGCCGCCGCGGATCAGCACCACGGAGTGCTCCTGCAGGTTGTGGCCGATGCCGGGGATGTAGCAAGTACCTTCGACGCCGTTCGTCAGGCGGACACGGGCAATCTTACGCAGCGCAGAGTTCGGCTTCTTCGGCGTGGTGGTCTTGACAGACAGGCACACGCCGCGCTTCTGCGGGCACTTCTGCAGGATAGGCGCGGTCGGCTTTGCAGCGATCGCTTTTCTTCCGTTGCGGATCAACTGGTTGATCGTAGGCATGGAAGCACCTCCTATGTTTCTTCTCAAAAATTCTGGAACACTTGCTTGCTGATTCATCTATATGAACCCGCTTGCGCGGGGTCATAGCATACAAAGCGCCGGCGTGCCGCATAGCAGCCGGTATTTTTTGCGGCCGATTCGCCCTTATTTGAGCAGACCGGCGGCCGCAGCCTTGACGTCGATGCCACATGCGCGTCCAAGCTTTTCCATCGATTCCACCTGCGTGCAGGGGATATCCATGTCGTAACAGCGATCCACGACGCGCTTGGTGAGCAGCAGATCCGCATCCTGCGCCACATACGCATGGGCAACCTTGCCCTCGTCCAGCGCACGCAGAACCTGCTTGGTGCCGACTACTCGTCGGTCAACATCGGCGAGACCATCATTCATAGACCAATTCTTCCTTTCAATCGTCTTCCGCGCAGACCATCCCCGCGGACGGCTTGCACAGCAAACATGAGTATGATATCATCTTCCGTCCCGAATGTCAATTCTTATTTTTGGTTTTTCCCTTATTTTACACATTTTTTTCGGATTCGGCCCGCGCAAATCCAAAAAGGGGCTCCCGTGCCCCTCGCGTCTTTCGCGCCCGATGTTTACAGCGCCCGCAGCGCGTCGATGAGCGCCGTTTTTCCCTCGGTCTTTTCGTCCTTCATCTTGACGATGCGTGCCGGTACGCCCGCAACCACCGCGTTTTCCGGCACGTCCCGCGTGACGACCGCGCCCGCTGCCACCACCGCGCCGTTTCCGACGCTTACGCCCTCGATGACCACCGCGTTTGCGCCGATGAGCACGTTGTCGCCGATCGTGACGGGCTTCGCGCTGGGCGGCTCGACCACGCCCGCGAGCACTGTGCCCGCCCCGATGTGGCTGTGTCTGCCAACGATCGCGCGCCCGCCGAGCACCGCGCCCATGTCGATCATCGTCCCTTCGCCGACTGCCGTGCCGATGTTGAGAATCGCGCCCATCATGATCACTGCGCCTTCGCCGATTTCCACCTCGTCGCGGATGATCGCGCCCGGCTCGATGCGCGCATGCAGGGTTTTGATATCCGCCAGCGGCAGCGCGCTGTTGCGTCGGTCGCACTCGACGACAAGATCTTCAATCGCGTCCTCATTGCGTTCCAGCACGGGCGCAATGTCTTTGTAATCGCCCATCACGATCATGTCCGCGCCGGTAAACACGTGGCAGTTTTCAAAATGCAGCGGCCTGGTTGTCCTGATATAGGCTTTCACGGGCGTTTTCTTCTCCGCCGTTCGGATCTTTTCGATGATTGCCTTCGCGTCCATCATGTTCCTCCGAATATCACGTCGTCCATGTCATACAGGCCGTTCGGGGCGCGCGTTGCAAATGCCGCCGCCCGAAGCGCGCCGAACGCAAAGATTTCGCGGCTATCCGCGCGGTGGCGCAGTTCCAGCTCTTCCATCGGCCCGAAAAAATACAGCCTGTGTTCGCCCGCAACCGTGCCCCCGCGCACCGCATGCACGCCGATTTCCCGCCCGCGCGCGCCGCTTCGCCCTTCGCGCCCGTTTAAAACAGCATATGCGCCGCCTGGGTCAACGCGCCTCAAAAGCATCTTCGCCGTACCGCTGGGGGCGTCCGCCTTGCATCGATGGTGTGTCTCCACGATTTCCATGTCGAAACCGCCGCCGAGCATCCGCGCCGCTTCTGCCGCCAAACGCCCCAGCACCGTCACCCCGACGGAAAAATTATCCGCCCATACAATCGGGATGCTTCTTCCAGCCTCGCGAATGGCCTCGCCCTGTGCGTCGCTGAACCCCGTCGTGCCGATGACCAGCGGAATTTTTCTCCGCGCCGCGCTTTCCAGCAGCCCGTTCAAATTGTCCGGATGAGAAAAATCCAGCGCCGCGTCCATCTCCTCCAGCTCGTCAAGGCTCGCACAGCCGCCCTGCCCGACGAAACCGGCTATCTGCACATCCTCCCGCCGTGCGCAAACCGCCTCGATCATCCGCCCCATTTTGCCGCAGCCCACGACCGCGATGTTCATTTTCTCCCCTCCGTCAAAAAAGATTTCTGCCGCTCAGGATTGTCGGATGGGCGTTTTTTTATACGGTTTTCTGTCAGCAGCACGCTGCACGACGTAGGCGTGACGGAAGGCGTTTTGTTTTACATGTCCAATTTTCCGATGTCCCGCCGCATATGCGCGCCGTCGAAATGAATCTGCTCCGCCGCCGCATAGGCTTTGTGAATCGCGTCCGCCAGCGTGTCGCCCAGCGCCGTCACGCCGAGCACACGGCCGCCCGCCGTCACATAGCCCGCGTCCGTCCGCTTCGTGCCTGCATGATACACCGTCGCGCCCATCGCTTCCGCCTCTTCCAAACCGGAAATCGGCTTACCGCCCTCGTACTTGCCCGGATAGCCGCCGCTGGCCAGCACGACGCACGCCGCCGCACCGTCCTTCCAGCGAATATCCATCTCGGCCAGCCGCTGCTCACGCACCGCCCGCATGATGGCGAACAAATCGCTGTCCAGCAGCGGCAGCACGACCTGTGTCTCCGGGTCGCCAAAGCGCGCATTGTATTCGACCACCTTCGGCCCGTCTTTCGTCAGCATCAGCCCGACATACAGCACACCCTTGAACGTGAAACCCTCGGCGTTCATCGCCCGAAGCGTCGGCAGCAGAATTTCGCGTTCCGTCCGCTCTGCGATGTGCCGGGTATACAGCGGGCTGGGCGCGAAAGCGCCCATGCCGCCCGTGTTCGGGCCTTTGTCGCCGTCAAACACGCGCTTGTGGTCCTGGCTGGCCTTCATCGGCACAATCGTCTTGCCGTCGCAGAAGCACAGCACCGTCACCTCGCGCCCGACCATACATTCTTCAATCAGCACCCGCGCGCCGCTCCTGCCGAACTTGCCGCCCTGCATCATCTCGATCACGGCCTGTTTCGCCTCGTCTATCGTCGCCGCGACGACGACGCCCTTGCCCAGCGCCAGGCCGTCCGCCTTGACGACAATCGGCGCGCTCTGCGTATCCAGATACGCCAGCGCCTTATCCATCTCGGTGAAGGTTTCGCTCTTCGCCGTGGGGATTCCGTATTTGCGCATCAGGTTTTTGGAAAAGATCTTGCTCGCTTCCATCTGCGCGGCGTAAGCCGTCGGGCCGAACGCCGCAATGCCTTCCGCTTCCAGCCTGTCCACGCAGCCCAGCGCCAGCGGATCATCCGGCGTCACGCAGACAAAATCCACCTTTTCCCGTTTCGCCAGCGCCACAATGCCGTCGATATCCGTCGCTTTCACATCGGGAATGCAGCGCGCCACTCGCGCAATGCCCGCGTTGCCCGGCGCGCAGAGCAGTTCCGTCACATCCTTCGATTCGCTCAGCTTCCTGCAAACCGCGTGTTCGCGCCCGCCGCCGCCAATAACCAATACTTTCATGCTTGACCTCCTGTCGCCCTCTCCGACCGCTGACGCGGCCACCTCTTCCAAAGGGAGAGACAGGTTTTTTTGTGCCTCTCTCGCCCTTTCTTTAAAAGGCAAAAAACAGCGTCCCCTCCCGCCCGCTTGGGGCGGCCCCAAGGGACGCTGCTCGTTTTTACTCTACATTATGAATCCTTTATCGCGAAGCGATAAAAATGGGAAATCCAAGAACCTCAGGTTCTTGGTGGGGTGTGGGGCAACGCCCCACGCGTTTCCCCTTTAGTGCTTGAAATGGCGCATGCCCGTAAAGACCATCGCAATGCCGTACTTGTCGCACGCGTCGATGGAATCCTGATCGCGGACGCTGCCGCCCGGCTGAATGATACAGCTGATGCCCGCTTCCGCACAGGCCTTCACGCAGTCGTCAAACGGGAAGAACGCATCGCTCGCCAGCGCCGCGCCGCGCACCTTGTCGCCGCTGCGCTCGATGGCCATCTGCGTGCTCCAAATGCGGTTGACCTGCCCCGGCCCGATGCCCAGGCTCTGGTGATCCTTCGCAATCGCAATGCCGTTGGATTTGGCGTGCTTGACGATCTTCCACGCCAGCATCAAATCCTCCATCTGCTTTTCCGTCGGCTGCGCTTTGGTCACGACCTTCAAGTCGCCGTCTTCCGGCAGCAGCTTGTCGTCGATTTCCTGCACCAGCAGGCCGCCCGCCACTTTGCGCATCACGCGTTCGCCCTTCGGATACGTGCGGATCGTCGTATCCAGTTCCAGCAGGCGCAGATTCTTTTTCTTCGTCAGAATCGCCATCGCTTCCTCGGTGAACTTCGGCGCAACGATGATCTCAATGAAGATTTTGCTCATCTGCTCAGCCGTCGCCGCGTCCACCGTGCCGTTGGTGACGACAATGCCGCCGAACACGCTGACCGGATCGGCCTCATACGCCAGCTTGTAAGCCTCGCTGACCGTCTCCGCCACGCCCACGCCGCACGGGTTACCATGCTTGACCGCAATGACCGCCGTTGTGTTGCCAAGCACCGCCATATGGTCGAGCGAAATCGGCGTAATAACGCAGACCTCCGCATTTTTGATGACATTTGTCGCATCACAGCGGCCGCCCAGACCGGTTTCGAGAACCACAATATCGCATTCCTGCTCAACAAAACAGAGGAATGCCAGTGCGGTCGTAAACTCAAACTCGCCGATGGTCTCACCCTCGGGCAGTGTGAGCGATTCACACGCCACCGTTACCCGTTCGCACAGGCGCGTCAGATCGTCGTCCGAGATCATCACACCGTCCACGCGGATGCGCTCGTAAAACTGCACCAGATACGGCGAGGTATACAGTCCGGTGCGCAGTCCGGCCGCCTGCAGTGCCGAGGCGATCATGCACGCGGTCGAGCCCTTGCCGTTCGTGCCCGCAAGATGAACAAACTTCAGCCTGTCCTGCGGGTTGCCCAACGCCTCGCACAGCGCCTTGATGCGGTGCAGACCCGGCTTGCCGGAAAATCTGCCGAGAGCGTGTATGTATTCGATTGCCGTTTTCGGATTTTCGGTATCCATAATAGCTTCTTTCCTTGTATTATAATGATACATTTGATTATAACACAGTTTCATCAAATTGAGAATGGAGAATGGAAAATGGAGAATTACCTTTCCGCAAAAGGAGCGGCACTTACTTCATCTGAACATTCATTCTCCATCTTCAATTCTCCATTGGAAACATAAAAACCACCGAAAATCGGTGGTTTTTATGTGTTTTACTTGATCTCCTCGACCGGAATCTGCTTGAGCAGCTCGCTCGGGCCGCAGCCGGAGCACTTTGCACAGTCGTGCATGCATGCCATCGGATCATCCGGATCTTCCTCACGGCCGATCTCGAGGATGGTCGGGTCACCCTGCTTTTCACCGACGAGGAATTTCGCTACGGATTCCTCCGCCGAGCCTTCACAGCCGGGCACGAGCAGCACGCCGAGCATCTCGAGTGCATTGCGCGTTGCCAGACCGAGCGAACCGCAGATGAGCACGTCGATCTGCTCCAGACCGGCGAACTTGATCAGGTCGGTCGCGGACGTGCCGGCAATCCCGGCAATGCGCTTGCCGACCGGTTCCCGGCCCTCAGTGGTGATAATGAGCACCTCACGGCAGTCGCCCAGATTCTTGGCGATCCGGCCGTTTTCATATGCTACGCCAATGTTCATAACAGACCCTCCACGGTCTTAAGCGCACCGGAAAGCTCGTCCGGCAGCTTTGCATCCTCGATCTTGCCTGCGTCAACCGCCGCAGCCAGCTTCGGGTCGATCGGCAGCTTGGCCAGAACCGGCAGCTCGTAGTGCGCGGCTACCTCGTCAATGTGGCTCTCGCCGAATACCGAAATGTGCTTGCCGCAGTCCGGGCATGCCAGATAGCTGTAGTTCTCCACGATGCCGAGCACCGGAATGTTCATCATCTTCGCCATCTTAACCGCCTTGCCGACGATCATGGAGACCAGATCCTGCGGCGAGGTGACAACGATGATACCGTCCACCGGCAAGGACTGGAACACGGTCAGCGGTACGTCGCCCGTTCCGGGAGGCATATCGACAAACAGGAAGTCCACGTCGTCCCATACAACGTCCGACCAGAACTGCTTGACAGTCTCCGCGATGATCGGACCGCGGTAAATAACCGGATCGTCCTCATGCGGCAGTACCAGATTGATCGAGATCATCTGTACACCGCCTTCGCTGCGTGCCGGAAGAATGCCTTCCTCGCAGCCCTCGAGCTGACCGTGTACGCCGAAGGTCTTGGGGTGATGTCGGCATCCAGCACACCGCAGGAATAACCTTTGCGCGTCATGCCGACCGCCATCATCGAGGTGAGCAGGCTCTTGCCTACGCCGCCCTTACCGGAAACAACGCCGATGACTTTTTTAACAGAGGCCGCCGGATTGGCTGCAACTTTGAGGCTCTTTTCGCCGCCGCAGTGAGACGAGCAGCTATCGCAATTATGCGAGCAACCCATAAAAAACAACTCCTTACCTATATATCTTGCATAGAATACAGTATACCCTAAAAAGAAACTTTCCGCAAGCATCGCACCGGCTTATTTATTGACAAATGCCAAAAACAGGAAAGCACCGCTGTTTCGCGGGGGAACGAAACAACGGTGCTTTCGGTTAATAACACAAATTGAAAAAAGGGAAAAAAGAGAAATGAAAAAATCGGATGACGTCAATGCGGGATTTGCGGCTCTCCCTCACTGACAAGTACAGTATACTGTCTTCTTATGCCGAATGTGTGAACAAAATTTGAATATGCTGTGAAGGATCTGCAAAGAAAACGGCTTATCGTCCAAACTGCAGTCTGGCGATAAATCAAGAGAAACGCCCTGTTTCCCGGGGGAAGGAAACAGGGCGTTCTCGTTGATGCAAATGAAAAGAGTTTAAGAAAAGGTGATAAAATCAAAGAAAAGAGGTTGTCAGCTTGAGAAAAGGGGTAACTCTTACTGACACCTATAGTATATCGCGCAGGCGCCCTTTAATTGTGAACAAATCATGAACAGACCTTGAAATATTTTTTACAATGTAAACAAGTACCCTGCTTAACCATTTCAAAGATACTCCGAGACAGGAAAACACCCCGGCTCCGTGGGGGAAACGGAACCGAGGTGTTTTCGATCATTTCACAAAATAAAGGGGGTAAAAGAGAAATAAAAGATTGTAGATGACTATCGATTCGGGATTGCGGCTTCCCTTATCGACAATGTTAGTATACCGCACTTTGCTGCAAAATGTGTGAACGAATTTTGAACAGAATTTGAAAGGTTTGTGTACTGCCGAAAACCCGGTTTCGTACAGGAAAACACCCTGCCTCCGAGGGGGAACGGAAACAGGGTGTTTTCGGTCATTTCACAAAATAAAGGGGGTAAAAGAGAAATAAAAAAATCAGTAGGCTGTGTCGTTCGGGATTGCGGCTTCCCGCATCGACAATGTTAGTATACCCCACTTTGCCGCAAAATGTGTGAACGAATTTTGAACAGAATTTGAAAGGTTTGTTTCTAAGGCAACACCGCATAATTGAACAAGAGCGATTTGCGAGTAAATTTTCCGTGTTACAGCTGTGCGACCATGGTTTTCAGGGCATCAGGGTTCATGGCAGGCGTATCCTTCAGCGGAAATTCCAGACCGAGCCGTTCATATTTTTCCATGCACAGCTTGTGGAACGGCAGAAACTCCAGCTTTTCAAAGTTGGGATAGCTTTCCGCCTTGGCTTTGACGCGGCGCAAATGGTCCATACCATCGGTCAGACCGGGCACAACCACATGCCGAATCCACAGCGGCACGTTTTTCATCGCGGTCAGCTGCAGGAAACGCTCAATCTGGTCGAAATCCGCGCGGCAGTTCTTGAGATAATCCGCTTTGGTGAGGAATTTCAGATCGCACAGAACCAAATCCGTGTGCGCGAGCACCTTTTCCGCTTTAGAGAGATTGCCCACGCCGGAGGTATCGAGCGCGGTGTGTACGCCGTGCTCATGCAGCTTGGCGAAGAATTCCTCAACGAATTCGGCCTGCAGAAGCGGTTCGCCGCCGGTGACGGTTACGCCGCCGCCGTTCTTCCAGTACGGACGAAACCGGAGAGCCTTTCGGACCAGCTCGTCCACGTCGGTCGGTGTGCCGCCTTCGGTCAGCCAGGTATCGGGATTATGGCAATAGACGCACCGCAGCGGGCAGCCCTGCATAAATACGACGTATCGCACGCCGGGGCCGTCCACCGCGCCAAGAGATTGGATGGAATGAATGTTTCCGGTCATATTGCCACTTTCCTTTCATCTCAGAAGTCTTTCTGCAGTATTCGTTCGCCGGTGCACACGAACCGCACAGGCGGTTCGCCCTATCCGGGCGAAGGACTTTCGCTTGAATCAAGCGAGGGAATACGCGGCATCCGCCGCGGGAGACGTGCGGCGGTTTCGCCGCGGAAACCAAAAGGGTAGACACCTGCGGTTTCTACCCTCTTGGAACTCCCGTTTCCCTTTGCTTGTTAGCCTGGCGAAAATCGGAGAACGGCGACCGCTCCGAAATTGGAGTACGACAGTCGGGTTACTCCAGCGTGTCTTTCTCC
>ERZ826613.4134-NODE-4134-length-11083-cov-2.646717_pt1 | contig 11083 bp, 10 predicted proteins | sample MGYA00519925_ERZ826613 | MGnify/ENA primary metagenome ERZ826613 (study PRJEB31778, sample SAMEA3449236) | human gut metagenome | biome: human gut; feature: human-associated habitat; material: faeces | place: United Kingdom | collected 2010/2012 ... | reverse complement strand
AGTTGGAGAATTTGAAAAGGTCAGCTTTGAACAATTTCAAGAAGATTTTCAAGCGGGTGGTTTTGCCCACCTCAACAAAGATATCGACGACTTCGTGTTGGTGTCAGAAGAAGAAATTCGACTTATGTGGGAGTCGATTGAAATCCCTAAGCGTGCAACCAGTGGCTCTGCAGGTTACGATTTCAAGGCACCATTCAGTTTCGAACTGAGCCCCGGTAAAACCATCAAAATTCCTACAGGCATCCGGGTTAAGATTGATGATGGTTGGTGGCTGGGTTGTCTGCCTCGCAGTGGTCTGGGTTTCAAATATCGGCTTCAGCTCAACAACACAATGGGCGTAATTGACAGCGATTATTACTTCTCTGACAACGAGGGGCATATTTTCGCAAAGATTACGAATGACAGTAATGAAGGCAAAACAATCACCGTAGAGGCGGGTAGTGGTTTCGTACAAGCCATCTTCATTCCGTATGGGATTACATACTCCGATGATGCAACCGGCGTCAGAAACGGAGGTATTGGCTCCACGGACAGCAAGGCGTAAGAGGAACCACACATGAAAGACTCATCTTCAAAAGGTCTTGGATTGTGCGATGTACTCGCCGTAGTTTTTATCGTTCTGAAGCTGATTGGCGTGATTGATTGGAACTGGTGGTGGGTACTTTCGCCTGTCTGGATTCCGGTTATTATCGTAGTCATTGCTTACATAGTAATCAGTATCGTTGATTAGGTTCCTTATTACTCAAGAGGTAGACATGGGGCTGGCTTTACTGCCCGCCCTTTCTTTTTTTACATACGCGCAGCGCACGAGGAGGCGAGATTATTAACACCCTGCAAATCCCATTTTGGGAAAGGTACACACTGACAATTCAGGAGGCATCACAATACTTCCGCATCGGAGAAACTAAGCTGCGTAAGATTGTCAGCGAAAACAAAGACGCTGATTTTGTTCTTTGGAATGGTACACGCCCACAGATTAAACGTACAAAATTCGAGCGATTTGTTGACCAACTCAACCTTATATGACATCTAACTTGAAAGTGAATCCAGACTATGGTATATTGAGAATGCCATGTTGATATTCATTTTCAGACAAAAGGAGTAGCCATGCCTGAAAAAAGAAAAGACAACAAAGGCAGAGTTCTGAGAGAAGGTGAGGTGCAGAGAAGCGACGGGAAGTATATGTACCGCTATACTGATTCTGGTGGAGTACGCCGAGCGATTTATAGCTGGAAGCTTGTAGAGTCAGATAAAGCGCCTGATGGTAAGCGTAGCACAGAACCATTAAGGACTCAGATAAAACGAATCCAAAGGGATATTGATGACGGTATCAGCTCCCATACGGCGTACAGGATGACGCTGAACAGCTTTTATGACGCCTACATTGAAACTAAGTACGAGCTTAAAGCATCTACAAGAACCAACTATAAGTATATGTACAGGAAGTATGTACAGGACGAAATAGGCGCGAAGAACATTGCCGACATCAAGTATAGCGATATCAAGCGGTTCTACATCCACCTCATTAAAGATATTGGATTTAAGCCGAACAGTATGGAGATAATTCATACGATTCTTCATCCGGTCTTTAATGTAGCAGTGAGGGATGGGTTCATAAGAACAAATCCTACCGACGGTGTGATTGCAGAAATCAAGAAGAGCCATAACTGGGAGAAACCAAAGCGTCATGCGTTGACAGAGACACAGCAAAATAGGTTCCTCGATTTTGTTTCCAGTTCGAAAACGTACAAACACTGGATGCCGCTGTTTACGGTCATGCTTGGGACAGGCGCACGCATAGGAGAAATCCTCGGATTGAGATGGGAAGATTGCGACTTCACGCAAAATATTATTGACATTAACCATAATTTGATATATCGTCAACAAGAAAGCGGGAAGATGGAGCTCCACATCACTACTCCGAAGACACGGGCTGGCACGCGAATCATTCCAATGTTTTCTGACGTGCGAGCAGCTTTACTCCAGATTCGATTGAAACATATGGAGGAAGGCTTCAACGAGTGCGAGGTTGATGGATACACGAACTTCATTTTTAAGAACCGGTTCGGAGAGATGCTAAATCCACACGTCATCAATAGAGCGCTTGAGAGAATTATTCATGACTGCAATGCCGAGGAAACAGAGCGTGCAGAGCAAGAACACCGAGAACCAGTTTTACTTCCACACTTCAGCGCACACAATCTCAGACACACATTCTGCACTCGCCTTTGCGAGAACGAAACAAACCTAAAGGTAATCCAAGAGATTATGGGACATCGAAACATCGAGACAACGATGGATGTCTACAACGAAGCGACCAAGGAAAAAAAGATGTCCAGCTTCGCAAATCTTGAAGGAAAAATCAGAGTGTCCTAAGCTGGGTTTGACACCAGTTTTGACACCAATTGACCGAAAAGTTATAAGAATTTATGAGAACTTACGTTATTGTAAAAGTCCTCAAAACGTTGTGACACAAGGGTTATAAGAACTTATGAGAAGTTACGATGATACCGAGATAATATTCCCCACAATGAAGCCCCAGAGCTAAGAAAGCGTTGTGGCACAACGGTTACAGGTGATGCAACCTCTGGTTTGACACCACTTTTACACCAATTCACTTTGAATTCAACATGGCTACTAAGGAGTGCCCCGTCTTTGACGGGGTGCTTTCTTTAGCCATCATACATATATCAGCGTAAAAAATAAGGGCAGGTTTGGGAAATCAAAATCCCATTCCTGACCTTTTCTTTTTAGCAAAATCTGTACCGAAAAATATATAGTATTCGTGACAACTCACAAAAAAATGAGAGCGTGCTTCAACAGCAGCTCTCATATATCTTGTCTATTTGACATTTACACCGAAGTCCTTTATAATGGCTTTCGTGGAATCCACCGTCCGCGTCGAGTTTCCGGGTTCAGTCATAGCCCATCTCCTTTGTAGACGGTGTACGGTTAAAAAGACGGTTGCCTGTCATCCCGCGAGTGCGGAATGGAGGCGTGTATGTAGCCCTCGCGGGAAATTTTTCTCAGGGAGGTGACCATACATAACTCTTCAAGAAGTTTTTTGGATTGCGTCTATCTGCTGGATTCTTATCCAAGCATGGGACAAGTTCCGTAACAGAAAGAAGTGAGCCGTCTGTCGCAAGCAGAGCGGCTCACTGTCGTTTGAGGGTTAAACCCTCTTCCCAGTAAGAATGTATGTTTGTGGCAACCGTCTGGGTTTCCACCGCAGGGGGCGCTTGTTAGCAGCAGGCGCTCCTTGTGTTATTATTATAGACTACTTCAACGGTATTTGTCAAATGAATTTTCTGTTAGCGTTTTCTTTCGGATTTCTCCTACGTCAGCCTGTGGGAACCGCATAACCCTTAGTCAAGCTCTGCAAGTGTACGGATGCTGACCCCATCACTTGCTTCAACGCTATGGCGGACAGTCCTGCTGCCGCCTATAAAGAATATTTACACCCACAAAATATTCTTAGATATTATTTTCCAAATGCGATGATTGCGCCAATGATGCCAGATACAAGCAAGGTAGAGATGCAAGTAATGATTGCAACCTTGACAGTATTGACATTGTTGGCGATTTGCTTATACGGTTTGTTCTCGGTTTCATTAACCTTCTCAGACAATTTACGTTCGGTCTCCTGCCATGCTTTTGCTTGCGCATCTACCTTACGATTGGTGTCATCCACCTTGCCCTCGATATTACTGACACGCTGTGCAATGAGCTCAACGGAAGTAGCGATTTTATAGATAGCCTTCTGCTCACTCTGGATTTCCTTCAGCTCACCTTCTAAGTTGTCAATTCTGTGTGTATTGGACTTGCATCGCTGCTCAGTCTCAATTAACAGTACGGTCTCTTGCTCGGTCATAAGAGAAACCTCCTCGGATGATTATTTTTCCCCTTCCTTCGGCTCCACTATGGAGGCAATAGCAGAGTTCTGTTTCAACACGTCTTTCATTTCGCTGAGGGCGTCATCAACGTATTTGCTAAAGGTTTCAAATGGCAAGACCTTTGCCAACCAAGGGAAACGCTCGCAAAACTTGTCGTAAACGGATGACAGCTTCAGTTTGCCTGTACCGGAACCGAACTCGCGCTCAGCGCCAAGAACAGCCTGCAGAAGCCATCCACGAATCTGCTCGTACTTCTTGTCGGTGGACAGGTTGCGCCAACGCAGGACAGCCATAACGCCGCCAACGATAAACACAATGCCAGTAACAATTACATACCAATTCTCCACAATAAATTCCATATGCAAACTCCTCTCTAAAAGATAGTGGGGCGGATTTCAGGTGCCGCCCTTCACCTTAGATTGCTGGACTCTCCCAGCTTGGGTCTTCGACGAAGCCTTTTGCCTTTGCGCTTTCGAATGTGATACCACCAGCAGAATGGTCAGATTTACACAGGTTCAAATAAAATGCGCATACCACGCCATGTGCCGACCACGGCAATCCAACCATTGCCCCAATCCACGGCAGCGCTCCGGTATAGTTCCGCTTTACACAATAGAACGCTAAAAGCAACCCACCGACTGTAACAATCCACAGAAGGGAGCGGATATCGTCAATCAGCTTTTTTGAAAAAGCGTCCTGTTTGCTTGTGCGTTTTCTCCTTCGCCTTGCTTGCTGTCTGCTGCCGCTATATGTAGCCATCACGCTTTACCCATCAGTTTTGCAAAACGATAGAACAAAGCAGCAGCCTGTTCACGGGTAAGCTGGTCAGCCCAAGCATAGTTGGGTTCACCATTCACCTCAGTGCCAGTGCCATTGATGAGACCGTTGGAGATAGCCCACTCACGAGCTTCCTTACTCCAAGTGCCGCAGTCATTGTCCTGCAGCTCTGCACGGTACTCCTTCATCAGTTCCTTGAATGTGTCCAGAGTCATATCTTCATCCTCCTCTTTGCCGTCGCTGATTCTCTTTTTGAACTCTTCCCACTGTGCGTCGCCACTCGTCTTGTAATAGACATTCATGTCGGCGCAGCACCACGGTCTCGGACAGAGTTTTCCGGTCACATCATAATGACGGATAACGTGGTCTGCAGGAATGTTGTACTGAGCCATCAGCTTCTTTGTCAACCATACGAGGTTGTCCACAACTTTTGGTTCGAAATACCAATCAGTATCAGAAGCCATAACCCTCTTGCGATTGATTTTGGAAGGGCGTGCTTCAATCCCGATGGAGTTAGAGTTGCGGCACTCAGGGTGCTTGTACTTGTTCGCACCACAGTGCCATGCGATGTCCTTATCGCGGACACAGCGATAGATGGTATCGCCCTCGTCAAGCGCATAATGGGCAGACGCTTGAATACCCGGTGTCTTGAAATATTCAGAGACACTCTTTGCAGTTCCGAGCGCACCGAAATAATGAATGACGATGTACTTCGGAGTCATGTTGCCTGAACGGAAGTTAACCGTTGTCAGGTTGTCTACAATTTTCAACTTGCATCCTCCTTCCTGTTCTGGTGTATTGATTTGGATTTTGCCAGCGAACTTGTCGTAATAAGCTTGTCCGTAGCTGGCTCGTTTTTCTTGGACGCTCTGTCCCTGATTGGCAGGACGTTCAAATTGGAGAAGAACAGCATTGGATGCCTCGCGGACAGACGATGCGCTCTTGAGGGTGCTCAGCAGCCCAGAATAGCCCACAGACAGCTCTTTAAGCAGGAAGTTGAGCTGGGCATCCATGTCCCCTACGGACGCTCCTGCGGCTTTACAGGAGGCAAGGAGAGCGTCCTTGCGTGACCAGTACGTCCACTGAGCTAATCCGTAACCGGCACTGTCTTTCACAAAGTTGGAATAACTGCCGCTATCGACGGCGGCAGTATATTCTTCATCAGTCATGCCAAGTTTCTTCTCATATGTATTTTGGAGATTCTTGGGATTCAGTCCGCTCTCTGCAAAAAGATTCCCCATCAAACCCGCGACGCCGAAATCATTCAGACCAGCAGATTTCAAATAGCGCCAGATTTTTTCGTCGGCGTTCATGCGAACCACCTCCTCGATAAAAGCATTGTTTTATAATCAGACAATCTTGTAATGCGGCTTCTCTTCGCCGAAAAACCAATAACGAAGATAATCGTCAAACACGATTGCCACGACAGATAAGCCAACCCACGCAAAATAGAACGGTAGACAGACTTGCCCCAAAATGTTAAGAGGGAGTCCAGAATAATCCCAGACACCCAGCTTCAACCATATATTCACGATAACGCCGGTGATAAACTCAAGGCAGGTCACCATTGTTCCGCCGATTAAGGCTTGCCACACGATTCCTAATTCCCACGGGAAGAGCTCGTTGATTAAACCAATAGAAACAAAGCACAGTCCACCGAGAATAAACATGGATGGATGACTGTGCCCACGCCAAAGCATCTCAATGCCGACATAGATTGCGCCGCCGATAACGGCAAGCACAAGCAGTTTGAGACATATCTTCAGCCGCTTCATATTAGTTGCCCAGCTTTTCTGTGATAGCGTTCATCTGAGCCTGTGCAACAGCAAGCTTTGCGTTCATCTCAGACAGGTACGGTTCTGGCAGCGTCATGCCGTATGTAACAGCAGAGATTTCTTCAGCACCTTCCAGTGACTGTACATACGCTTTCAAAGCATTGTGATAAGTTGTCTGAGTGGTAATAAGAGTTTGCGCCGCAATATAGATTTGGGCAATCTCAGCGGCTGTGTAGATACGGCAGACACCACCGTCTGATTGATATGGGAACTCTGTGCCGCCAAGCTCAACAACACGGAACAGGTTCGCAATATTTGCTTGGTCTTCGATGCTGAGATTAAAATGAACGGCACCCTGTGTCAGCTCCAAATCAATACCCGCAACGATGATGGCGTTACAGCTCTTAGAAATTTCTGCAATCTTTGCAGCTTTGATAATGGCAAGAGAGTTGTCCTCTCCGACAATTTCGATTACGTCTTCCATCGTGACCCAGCCGCGTTCGACAGCCTTCAAAAGACCATTCATGTCGATAGCAGCGGACTGGTACATGGCTTTCAGTTTTTCTTTCATCGATTACACCTCCAGCGCGGAAAGAATCAATTCGTCAACGAGGTCACGCTGATGGGCAACCAAAGAGCCGCCGTCACATTTGGCAACGACTACAGTGCCAGCACCCTCAATTTCGTCGTGACCAACCAGATTATACGGTTCGCTGTTGAATGCTACGCCAATCGCTTCGTCAACAGAGCATGGCGTAAAACTGCCGCTGTTGCCAATTTTGATATACAGAACGGAGTCGGTCATACCAAGCTCGGTTCCGTCCAGTGTGATAATTCGATACATTTAAGCAACCTCCTTTGCTCCTACCAACTTTGCGATATGTCGGAGCGTGTCAATATCGGCGTTGAAGAAATCATGGTTCCACAGCCAGAAGTCTGCGTACTCAATGCGCTTATACGGCTGACAGGTTGGGTCTTCCCAGACCTTGTTCCATCGATTTTGATAATTCGCATCGCGCTTTGCGAGCGTCTTTTGAATGGCTTGTGTTAATTTTCCACGGAGCATTCCTGCGCCATCGTCGTCACGGGCAAAGAACTGATGCGCGTTCTCGCTTGTTACAACGCAGAGGAGCTTGTCACCGTGGAAGATATATCCATTGACTTCTTCACACATGGTCATAGCGGGAAGATTTACTTCGCCGCAAATTGCTTTGTCCTTGAAGCGTCTATGCACAACATATTTCATCCTTTTTTCCTCTTTCTCTAAAGTTTTCAATTCGCTCCGGCGAAAAACCGAAAACCGAATAAAAAAGCCTACGCAACCGAAGCACACGATTGTGGTCGTCGTAGGATTCAAAGTATGCGAGCATTCCGTTCACCGAAGTCCAGAGGTCATCGTATGACATTTCTCCATTCTGGATTTTTGTACGGAATGCTTTTATTTTTCTTCGTGCCCGCTTTACTCCATCACGATTTCCGTTCATCACAACACGACCAGTTTCGGTCAAAATAAATTTTGCTTTGCAATAACGGAACGGCTTTGTGAGCGGGACAATTCTTGACTTTGATTTGCTGACAGTTAGCTTGAGACTCTCTGCCTTTGCCACAATCAGAGCCATGATTTCCTTGGCGTCTCGGTCAGGCGGAACAATGACGTAATAATCGTCCATGTAATGACCGGCGCACTTGATAGAGAGCTGGCATTTGATAAAGTTGTCCAGTGCAGACGGAAACGCAATCATTTCTGCCTGACTTGGCTCGACACCAAGCGGTAGACCAACTCCGCCCGAAACAGTGTTGACAACATCGTCTCCGATTTTTCTGATATCTGGGTTCAGCAATAGCTTCTCATGCCGCTTGAAGATTTCTTCATGGGACACAGATGGGAAGAACTGTTTGAAGTCAATCAGAATCACATTCCCATCTCGTCCATAACGACGGAAGTGCCAGCGCAAGTCCTCTTTTAACATTCTCTTTGAGAACTCGAAGCCCTTGCCTTCAAGACTGGCGCCGTTGTTGTAAATCATCTCAGGACGATACAACGGTAGAAGCACCTTCTTGGTATAAACCTTGTGGACTTGACGGTCTTGGATTCTCGGTGCATCAATAGGGCGGGTCTTGCCGCGCTCTGAAATCGTAAAATGTACATATGCACCCGGAATCCATTTTCGCTCAAGCAATAAACGTCGTCTGCGCGCTGTTCCAGAGAACAGGTGCATCTCAAAACGTTGGGTGCTGTTCTTCCAACGAACACCGTTGCAGCATTTCTTTCCGGCTTTGTACATATCATCGTATCCAAAGACATCATGCAGACCACCAACTGCGGCGGCACGCCTTAACCTATTCTCTTCGCGCCTTGTCTTGCGCCTTTCGTAACGTCCTTTACGTCTACTCATAAAAATTATTCACCCTCCGTACAGATGTCTTGTAGGGCATCGTCTAATCTGCTTAATTGGTGACACATGAAACGAGGTAAGATGCATCTCTCGCCATGCACGCACGGGTACTCCGGCGGCGTTCGTGTCAAAATATCAAAGGGTAGTTTCGGACTTTCATCACGGGAAGTATTTCTCCTTTCGTAAGGGTCATAGTTCACCCTTTGGGCTACTACGATTGACCCAGACCATTTCTGGTTTACGAAATCCGGGGCGACGCCGTTGGAATACCTTGCGTTGTTATTGTTCGCGTTGCCGTTCGTGTTCACATTGCAGAAGTTGTTGCTGTTGTTGTAATTAGGAGAACGCTCCCACCACCAAGCAGTGGAACCTGTTGCGCTGTGACGGTATTTCACCTTCGAATTTCCAGCAGAGTAATAAGCATACTGCGCCTGATAGTTCTTTTCGGCAGAGTTCGCATAGGTGCGTGTGCCGAAAATCTCATACTCAGCCAGCAACGGAAGGTAGTCTGTGGTCTTAGTAACATAAGACGCATTGTCACTACCACCGCCCGTATTGTCTGTGTAGATAGTCATCGGCTGCATCACAGCGCGGAGGTCTGACGGAAGTGCAGCCATTAGCGTATTTGCGACAGGGTTTGTTGCAGTTGTTGCTGTGGCATCACCATCATTCGTGTTCGTTGAGCCGAGTACATCGTATCGCAGGTCACAGCCCTTCCAGCCACCAGAGTTGGTGTTTGAGCTGTGGTTCATATTGAAATACTTGGTTCCGTTTGTTGAGTAGCCATCGTACTTGCCATCAACTAAACAAATATCTTTGCCACCAGACAATGCGGTTTTGAATGTGCCAAATGTGATACCGTTACCTTCCTTGCTGCTATTGTGGTTAAAGCCAATAATGTAGGCATAGTAAGTACCGTTCACAGCCTGTGTGCCAACAGTACCATTTACGGTCACAGCTTTGCAGTCTCCAACCGACCAATAACTTGCACCCGTACCAGAAACACTGTGGATAGCCGCCCAAGAGTTGTCATTCAGCGTAGCAAGAATAAACTCTGCTGTAACTTTGACAGTCTTACTTGCCGGTGCAGAATAGTTCGTACCAGCAGTGCAGCTCACGGTGATAGTAGCTTCGCCATTTGTTTGGTGGACGTGAGAAACGGTAACTGTATTCCCGCTACGGGAAACAGTGGCAACGCCAGTTGCGCTGGAGGTCACGCTCAGCGTGCCATCGTAGTTGCCACCAATCGTGAACGTATCAGTAAGCTTACTCAAGCTAAGCTTGATTGTTGTCTTACTCACAGTCAACGTACCAGTCGCTTTGCCAATAGACCAAACAACGTTCTTGGCGGTAGTCGCCCCATCAGACCAGCGATAGTCGGTTTTCGGCGTAAAAGAAGCCGTGTAATTGCCTGCGTTCGTGCCGGATGTCGTACCGCCAATCGTCATATAAGTCGTGTTATAATTGCTCCAACTCGGAGACTGAGAAGACTTATTGTAGGTCAGTGTACCGCTCTGGGCGGGTACGTTTGCAATCGTGATACGGTTTGCTGTACCAGTCGTCCGCTGAGACGTAGAGGTGTTGATGCCGCCGTCCGTGGTCTCTGGGAAGAAAGCAATGTAATACTTCGTTCCGTTTGTCAGACCGGTAATCGTCAACGGCGTGCTGGAATATCGGTTGCGTGTCGTGACCTTTAGCGTATAAACAGCGCCGGAATCATCCTTGCTTGTAGGGTAGCTGCCGCTCTTCACAACAATTGTGGTGCTTGCCCACGATGCCAGAGTCACGCCATCGGCAGAGATAGAAGCAGAAGGGTCAGTCCACTTAACGGTCATCTTGCCGTTGCCTGCTTCAGAAGAGGCACTCATGCCGGTAACATTCCAGCTTGTGATGCCTGCAACCTGAACAGTCGGAATCGCATTGAATTCGTCATCCGTGCTGTCAGTGTAGGCATTTGCAGTTGTATAGGGGAAGAACTTATAGTAATACTTCGTTCCGTTGGACAGACCACTGTCACAGAAGTAAGTATTCTTATAAGCGTCTCGTGTTTTACTATCGAGAACGATAGTGCCGTCACGACGGCTTGTAGGCGCGGAGCCCGCCTTACGAACAAGCAGGGTACCGCCCCAAGCAGCAATCGTAGAACCTGCCACAACGAGGTCATCGGGGTCAGTCCACTTCACATAGACTTTCCCAGAAGAAACCTGCGTGGTAATACCGGAGACAGCCGCAAGTGTCAGAC
>ERZ826613.4132-NODE-4132-length-11085-cov-6.529737_pt1 | contig 11085 bp, 8 predicted proteins | sample MGYA00519925_ERZ826613 | MGnify/ENA primary metagenome ERZ826613 (study PRJEB31778, sample SAMEA3449236) | human gut metagenome | biome: human gut; feature: human-associated habitat; material: faeces | place: United Kingdom | collected 2010/2012 ... | reverse complement strand
TAAAAGACGAGCATCTTGGAATGATCGCTTCCCATTACGACGGATTTGCACAGGGCAAGGCTGGTGTTCTTGACAGTATGCTGATCCCGGCATTCTCCATGCTGATCAAACAGGGTACTGCATGTGCTGTTGAGGGCGACATGAAGGTTGCTATGGCAATGAGTATTCTGAAAACAATTTCCGGTACCGGCCAGCTTTCCGAGATGTACTCCATTGACTTCAACGATGACATCTGCATTATCGGTCATTCCGGAAGCGGTGATGCTGACATCTCCGACAAGAAGCCTACCATGAAGATCGTACCAGTATTCCACGGCAAAACAGGCGGCGGATATCTGACACAGTTCTATCCATACACAGGCCCGGTTACCTATCTTGCAATTACACAGGATGCTGACGGACATTTCAAATTCGTTGTTGCTGAGGGCATCAACGAGGAAGGACCGATCCTTTCCTTCGGTGATACCAACATGAGAACACGTTTCACATGCGGCGCAAGAGAGTTCGTAAACCGTTGGAGCGAAGCAGGCCCGACACATCATATGGCTGCTGCAACAGGAAGACATATCGATACTCTTCTGAAAGTTGCCAAGATCTTCAACATTCCGGTTGATATCGTAACAAGATAATTGCGGTAATAATAAGACCATCATATGGTTTTGTACACATATTCATATTCAGCGAAAGGGAGAGCCTGCGGACTCTCTCTTTTGCTGTCCTAAAAAAAATTGCCCTGGAAGCTTTCTCCCAGGGCAGTTATCATTTCGTCTCTGTATTTATTTGTTCCTCTGAAATCCCATCCTTCTTTGCAGGAAAACGAATCTGCACTTCTGTTCCAGATCCAAGCTTGCTGGAATAGGAAAGTCCGTACTGGTCTCCATAGAGAACCTGAAGCCGTCTGTGCGTATTGTAGATGGCAATATTGGTTCCTCCGGAAACGCTGGTTCCCTCACCGGAAAGAATCACAGGCAGCTTATCCGGTGCAATTCCCACACCATCGTCAGAAATGAGAAGCACCACATCCTTATCCTCCATCCATCCGGTAAGAACAATGGTACCGGACTTGGTTGGCGTCTCCAGAATACCGTGAAGCACTGCGTTTTCCACAACCGGCTGCAGGGTAAGCTTGGGAATCTGGTACTCCATCAGCTCATCCGGAATATCCGAAATAAAGGAAATGCTGTCGTGATAACGCATGTTCTGCAGATGCACATAGATGGAAACATGTTCTTCTTCTTTGGCAATGGTGCTGATTCCCTTCTTGCGGCTTAAGGTCAGCTTATAAAAACGGGAAAGGCTCTGCACCGCGTTGCACACCTCGGAAGTACGTCCCTGATGCGCCATCCAGTTGATCATATCCATGGTGTTGTAAAGAAAATGGGGATTGATCTGTGCCTGCAGGGAATTAAACTCTGCAATGCGAAGATCCTCCGCAGCCTGTGCCTGCTTTTCCATCAGCTGGTTCATCTTGCGGGTCATATAGTTGTAGGTGTCGATCAGATCACCAATCTCATCGTGGGCATCCGGGCTGTCCATGGGAACTGGCGGCCCGTGCCGTACCGTACGCATCTGGCTGATGACAGAAGAAATTCGTCCGGTAATAGATTTGGACAGGGTGCTTGCCAGGAAAAAGGCCAGGGCCAGCACTGCAATATAAATAGCCAGGAACTGAAGCACCAGAATATTGCTCTGTGTGATCAGCGGCTGGGAAGGAAGGACCGTCACCATAAACCAGTCCGTATTGGAAATGCTGTAAAAACCGGCATAAACCTTTGTGTCCAGAATGTTCCGCTCAATGAAGTTATTGGAAGACATAAAGGAAGCCTTGATGGTGTCGTAATCCAGTTGGTAGATTCCGGATAATGACAGATCTGAGGTAGCAACAATGGCATCACGTTCGTTTACAATATATGAAACACTTCCTTCCAGAGATAGATTGTCGGAAAGAATGGAAGTAAGCTTGTCATCGGAATAATACACTGCCAGATAAGCCTTATAGGCAGTGGAGTGATAATAAAGGCTTAAAGGGCAGATATATGCCATATCACCATAATTCTTTTTTTCCCTGGGACCAAGATAGAAGGAAGGACAGAACATTTCCTGGGTGTTCCGGTTTCCCTGAAAGATACCGTACCAGTAGGTACCTTTCGCCTGACTTAAGGGAGCAAGGATATTCTTAGTGTTGGGATAAGTATCCAGTGTCTTCAGATCATCAGGAAAATCCACATAGATCTGTACATCGGTAACAATGGAATCTGTGGTCAGACGCTGAACGGCATTTTTAAAATCAGTGGCATGGTTAGATGTTGCAAGCTGTTCTGCTGAATCGCTGACCGGCATATAAAAAAGTTCCTGAAAAAAATTCTGTCCTGTAATATTCCGGGTAGTAGCGAGGATCGTATCCATAGTCCGTTCGATCAGAGGTGCAGTTTTTGCGGAGGCGTCCTGCTCCTGCCGGATGGTATTGGAAACCACCATGCTATAAAGTCGTCCATAAAAAAGAAAGGCGGTAAGACAGGCAGGAATTACCACAATGCTGATCAGGGCAATGGTGAATTTTGTCTGCAGGTTTAAATTCAGGTAGCCGTTTTTGAAACGGCGCCAGAGGGCCCTCATGACATTTTCTCCCGGTATTCAGACGGGGAAAAGCCGGAGTATTTTTTGAAGCTTTTTCCGAAGTAATTGCCATCCGTATAGCCTACCTTGGAAGAAATCTCGGAAATCTTGTATTTGGGATCGGAAAGCAGCTGCTTGGCCTTTTCCATTCGGTATTCTGTCAGATATTGATTGAGAGTCTGTCCGGTCTCGCTTTTGAAAAAAGTGCATACATAAGATGCGGAAAGGTATACATGGCCGCTGATATCTTTTACGGAAAGTGTATCGTTCATATAGTTCCGGCTGATATAATCCTTGATCATAAAGATCGTGGAATTTTCCGGCTGGGAATTTTTCGCATCTTCAAAATACTGGGCAGTTTTTTCTTTCAGAGCTTTGTGAAGCTCTTCGTAGGTGAAGGCGTTGTTTAACGTATCTACGATCAGATCCTGCTTTTCATGAAGTTCGGTTTCCAGCTGATTTTTTTTACGGGAAGCCGAAAGTGTATTAAATAGCTGGTAATAAAGATCACGGATCTGGTTAGGCATAAATGTGTGATTGCAGCTATAATACCGGAAAAGCTCATCAAGAAACTGAAAACAGGGTTCTTTTTCTCCGGCCAGGAGATATTTGGAAAAAGTATTTTCCGGTGAATGCAGGGAATCCGGAACCGGTCCCTTCGGTGAAAGCAGGCGGATGGCATTTTCCGTCAGAAATGTTTTTTCCGGAAAGAAAAAACAGTTCTGCAGAAGGATCACGGCAGAAGCGTAGGACTGATAAACCCTGAAAATATCCGTTACGGTATTTCCGGCAGCGATCAGATGCTTTCCGCAGGTGTCATATTGTCTGGAAATATAGCTTCCCACTGCGGAAAGGGTAGTCGGGGAAAGGGCATTCCTTCCATATATATGGTGGACCAGATACTGAACTCTTTTTTCCACAAAAAGACATTTCAGATGGTAATGCTCCAGAAAACAGGAAATGTTGTTCTGGAGATCTTCCAGGAAAATACCGGAAGCCTCCACAGATTCATTAAGCTTTACGATCACAGAGGTAAAATTCATGCCGTTCTCAAGAAGCTCCGGCTGCCCCAGTTCCAGACAGAGATCTGCAATTTTGTTGTTATCGGAAGGTGGAAGAGTCAGCTGTTGTGCCAGCCGGGTAGCGATTTCCTGAGAATGGATCGCTTCGCCACGATGGGAGCGGAGCTTTTGTTTGTAAAGAGTCTGCGCTTCCAGAACTGCCGCCTGTACTTCCTCGGGATGCAGAGGCTTTTCGATGTAATTGATGGCTTTTAGTTTGATGGCAGCTTTCAGATACTCTTTGTCAGAATATCCGCTCATAAAGATAGGGATACTGTCCGGCAGGAATTTCTCCAGACGTTCCAGCATGGCAATGCCTGTCATCCGCGGCATCCGTACATCGCAGAGAATGATCTCAGGTTTATACAGTCTGGCCATTTCCAGTCCGTTCACACCATCATCTGCCTGAAGGATCTCGGTGATCCCCAGAGAATCCCAGTCGATAGATGAGATCAGTCCGGTACGCGTAAGTTCTTCGTCATCGACGATCAGTAATTTCATATACAATTCTCCAATCGAGCATAGCTTTATAGCTTCGTAAATCGGACGTTTACAGCTCTGTTTATATTCCCAGAAAACTGTAACGTCAGCGTTATCATTATAGCATAAAGTATATAGAAATACGAGAATGGGACAATGGTTTATGAGTAATATTTTACAGGGAAAAGAAGAATATTTTACCCTTATCCAAAAATATTCCCATTATCAACCTGTGGGCCGAATGATAGAATATAATCAGATTAAAGGAAAGGGAGGAGAAAGAGCCGTGTCAGAATATGTTCTTGAATTAAAAGGTATTACGAAGATATTCCCCGGTGTCAAAGCTCTGAATAATGTACAGTTCCAGCTCAAGCCTGGTGAGGTTCACGCACTGATGGGTGAGAACGGTGCTGGTAAATCTACGTTTATCAAGGTTATTACCGGAGTACATAAAGCAGAAGAAGGTGAGATGTTCCTGAACGGACAGAAGGTTGACTTCAAGGGTCCGAAGGATGCCCAGGAGGCAGGTATTGCAGCCGTATATCAGCATCCGACATCATATCCGCACCTTACAGTTGCAGAAAATATTTTTATGGGTCACGAGATCATCAAACATCATATGATTCAGTGGAAAGAGATGAATCAGGAGGCGAACAAGTACTTAGGTGAGCTGGATGCAGATTTTGATGCAACCGCTGAGATGGGAACTCTTTCTGTTGCACAGCAGCAGATGGTTGAGATCGCCAAAGCGCTTTCCACAAATGCAAAGATCATCATTCTGGATGAGCCTACAGCAGCACTTACCAGAAACGAGTCGGAGAAGCTTTACACACTGGTTGATAAGCTGAAAGAGAATGGCGTTTCCATTATCTTTATTTCCCACCGTTTCGAGGATATGTACCGTCTGGCTTCCAGAGTTACCGTATTCCGTGATTCTCAGTATATCGGAACCTATGATGTAAACGGGATCACAAACGCAGATCTGATCAAGGCAATGGTTGGACGTGAGATCAATGATCTGTTCCCGAAGCCGGAGGTTAAGCTGGGAGATGAGATGCTTCGTATCGAACATCTTTCCAGAACAGGATTTTTCAAGGATGTTTCCTTCAATGTACGTGCAGGCGAGATCGTAGGTCTTACCGGTCTGGTCGGTGCAGGACGTACAGAGGTTATGGAAGCTGTCAGCGGAATTACCCATCCGGACGAAGGAAAGGTTTTCCTTGAGGGAAAAGAGGTTTATATCAAGACTCCTTCCGAAGCAATGGAAAAAGGTATCATCCTTCTTCCTGAGGACAGACAGAAGCAGGGCCTTGTCATGAGCTGGGGCCTTGGAAGAAACGTAACCCTTCCGATCATCAGCAAATATGCAAAATCCGGATTCAATGACGAGAAAGCAGAAAGAGAGCTTTCCAAGAAGCTTCTTGAAGAAGTAGATACCAAGGCTGTTGATATTTTCCAGCCTGCAAGCTCACTGTCCGGTGGTAACCAGCAGAAGGTTGTTGTTGCCAAGGCACTTGCTCAGGAAATGAAGGTCGTTATCATGGATGAGCCGACAAAGGGTGTCGATGTTGGTGCAAAAGCCGAGATCTATGCGATCATGGGAGATCTTGCGAAGAAGGGCTATGCCATCATCCTGATCTCTTCCGAGATGCCTGAGATCCTTGGAATGTCTGACCGTATCATCGTTATGTGCAACGGTCGTAAGACAGGTGAACTGAACAGGGGAGAGGCAACACAGGAAGGAATCCTTGAGCTGTCCATGGAAAAGAGCACTGGAAAGGGGACTAAATAATGGAAAAGAAATCTGTTATCAAGAAGATTACAGGCTCCCGAGAGGCTCTGCTGGCAATTATCGTGGTCGTGCTGTTTGCCGTTGTCACAGTGATCAGCCCGTCATTCCTTACGCCGAAGTCACTCATGGAGATGCTGAAAAATAATGCAGTAACAATGGTAATGTCACTTGGTATGCTGTGTGTCATGCTGGTAGGCGGAATCGATATTTCCATCATGTCAACTCTGGCACTTTCCGGTATGTCCATCGGTATGCTCCTGAAATACGGACATATCACAAGTACATTACTTGCTTTCATCATTGCAATGGCGATCGGTATTGCCTGCGGACTGGTTGTAGGTCTTGTGATTTCAAGAGCAAACGTTCCGCCTATCATTGCAACCATGGGCTTTATGTACATCTACAGAGCAATGGGTTATCTTGTTTCTCACGGTGGTGAGTGGGCAAGTGCCGCAGCTCTTGGTGAGTTTAAGAATTTTGCAACAACCAGCTTCCTTGGGATCAACAAGGTTATCTGGGTGATCATCGTATGCTATGTGGTATTCTTCTTCTTTATGAAATGGACAAGAACAGGACGAAGGATCTACGCAGTAGGAAGTAATGCAAGCGCAGCACAGGTTTCCGGTATCAATGCAAAGAATATCAACCTTCTTGTATATGTGATCATGGGATTCCTCGCAGGTCTTGGCGGAGCACTTCAGGTATCTGTTTATGCTTCTGCAATGCCTGATATGCAGTACGGCGGTGAGATGGATGTTATCGCAGCCTGCGTTATCGGTGGTGTAAGCATGAGCGGTGGACGTGGAACCGTAGTAGGTGCATTCCTCGGTTCCATTATCCTTGCAACGATCGCAAAAGCTCTTCCGCTTGTAGGTATCAGTTCACTGTGGCAGAACATGATCAAGGGTGTTATCATACTGGTAGTAGTTGTGATCAACGTTGTTCTGCAGAGAATCGCAGATAAAAACGCATTAAAGGGAAGGGAGATGTAAATCATGGCTGGAAAATCTGGAAGAAGTATTAACAATGTGCCGGAAAATCCGATGAAACACATCATATTCAGTTGGGAAGGCATCCTGGTCATTCTCTTTATCCTGGTAAATATTTTCTGTGCATCATTTTCTGAATTTTATAACCTGAAGAGTGTTCTTCGTCAGATGCCGGTTTACCTTGCAGAGGTATTCATGATGTTTCCAATGGCGTACATCCTGGTATTAGGCGAGATCGATATTTCCGTAGGTGCGATCGTGTGTCTCTCCGCTACCTTAAGCTGTATGGTCTGCAACACAAACGCTCCGTTCATTGTAGTAGTACTTACAGCACTGGTTGTTGGTGCCCTCTGTGGTGCGGTTAACGGATTTATCCTTACCCGTTTCAAGGAGCTGCCTCCAATGATCGTAACACTGGCAACACAGATCATCTTCCGTGGTATCGCTGAGGTAACACTTGGAGCCGGCGGAAGTATTGCGATCACAAACACAGATGGCTTCCGTGCTATCGGTGGAAAGGTTGGAAATATTCCATATATTCTTTTCCTGGTGCTGATCCTTGGTGTACTTTTTGCGATCTTTCTTGGAAAGAGCACATTCGGACGCCGTACATATGCGATCGGAACAAACCGTGTGGCAGCTTATTACGCAGGTGTTCACGTAGAGAAGATCCGTTTCATCATCTACACAGTTATGGGACTTATGTCCGGACTTTGCGCAGTATTCCTGGTATCCTCTTCTTACGGTGCAAATACAACAACCGGTAACGGATTTGAGATGGATGCCATTGCAATGGCAGTATTCGGAGGTATCTCCTCCACAGGTGGTAAAGGTAACCTGGCCGGCGGTATCATTTCTGCATTCATCATCGTATGCTTACGAGTTGGCCTTGGACAGAAGAACGTAAATGCTCAGGTGATCCTTCTCATCATCGGTGTACTTCTGGTAGCAGCAGTAGCTCTTCCGAATATCATCGGCGATGTGAAAAAAGCAGTCGCAATGAAGAAAAACTAAATATCACTTTTGAAACCCATATGATTGTTAGCTGCCTCCATTGGTGTAGCGGAGGCAGCAGCATATAAAAAAATTATATTCTTATAGGGAGGAACAACAATGAAAAAAAAGGTAATTAGCGCAATCCTTTGTGGAGCAATGGTTCTTGGTACAGTTTGCCCGGTTCTTGCAGCAGATGACAAAAAAGATGATACTAAGACAGAAGCAGCAGCTGGCGATTCCGCAAAAGACAAAAAGATCGCTCTGGTTGGTAAAGCAGCCGGTAACGCATTCTTCGAGATCGCAGCGAAATCTTTCCAGGAGACAGTAGAGGCTGAAGGCGGCGAGGTTCAGGTCGTTTATCCTGAGACAGCTACAGCTGATGCACAGATCAAGGTTCTTGACAACCTGATTTCCCAGGACTTCGATGCAATCTGTATTTCCGCTAACGATGTTAACGCTCTTCAGGCTAAGCTTGAGGAAGCTATGGATGAGGGAATCAAAGTATCTTCCTTCGACTCCGCACCGAACAAAGACAGCCGTGAGATTTTCGTAAACCAGGCTGGTACGAAAGAAGTTGCTCAGGCACTTATGGATGCAGTTCTTGATATTTCCGGTGGTGAAGGACAGTTCGCTATCCTTTCCGCTACATCTCAGTCCGCTAACCAGAATGCATGGATCGACGCAATGAAGACCATCATGGAAGGCGATGACAAATACAGCAAGCTTGAGCTTGTAGACGTTGTATACGGTGATGATGAGCCGCAGAAATCCACAGACCAGACAGCAGCTCTTCTTCAGAACTACAAGGATCTGAAGGTTATCTGCGCACCTACAACAGTTGGTATCGCAGCAGCAGCTAAATATCTTCAGGATAACGGATCTTCCTGCAAGCTGACCGGACTTGGACTTCCATCTGAGATGCAGGAGTACACAGGTGATGATGATTCTCATTCCTGCCCATACTTCTATCTGTGGGATATGCAGGGCCTTGGAAAACTCAGCGCTTACACAACAATCGCTCTGATCAACGAAGACATCACAGGTGCTAAAGATGACAAATTCACAGCTGGTGACCTTGGTGACTACACAGTAACAGAGGCAGATGATGGCGGTACAGAGGTTGTTCTTGGTGCACCTCTGAAATTCGATACAAGCAACATCGAAGAGATGGCTAAGCTGTACTAATCAATCCTCAGATTGACTGTATAATCATATGATAAATCCTTTTGGGACAAGGCGGAGTCTTCGGACTCCGCCTTGTTTCGTATATTTGAATTTGGTGTATAGAAGGTTTCCGAAAAAATTTCAGTCTTTTGATTCTGGTTGTACTCTTATGGCTGCGGTGTTAAAATGAGGACAGCAGAATAGAAAACCATGAACAGATGAAGGAGCAAAACACATGCAGCAGGCATTACTGGATCAGCTGAGAAAGATCACAGAGGAAGAGAGAAAAATCCTGGATGGAGAAGCAGAGGTGGATAGAGATCTCTACACATCCGGTCGGGACTTTACTGTGGACAGCCGTAAAATGCTGAAAGAAGGCAGGCTGATCGCTGTGCGTACACACACCCGTTTTGTGTATTTTCCGGCTCACAGGCATAATTTTGTGGAAGTGCTGTATGTGTGTGAGGGATCTCTGACTAATATCATTGACGGAAAAAAAGTCATAGTTAACAAAGGCGAGCTGCTTTTTCTCAATCAGTTTACGAAGCATGAGATTCTGAAAGCGGGGCAGAATGATATTGCGATCAATTTTATGGTGCTGCCGGAGTTTTTTGATGTGGCCTATTCCATGGCGGGCAATGACAATATGCTGGCAGATTTTCTGGTGAATGTCCTGCGACAGGATGAAGAGCGTGGGGAATATCTTCATTTTAAGGTTGCGGAAGTGCTGCAGATCCAGAATCTTCTGGAAAATATCATCTATTCTCTTGTAAACGGCGAGGAGAACAGAGAGCGGATCAATCAGACCACAATGGGCCTGATATTCATGTATCTGATAGAATCGGTGCAGTATGTGGAGATGCGTCTGCCCAATCAGTACGAAAATATGATCTCTATGACAACACTGGATTATATTGAACAGAAATACCGGACTGCCACACTGACGGAGCTTTGTGGTCGTCTGCATCTTCCCATGCATGTCCTCAGTAAGATGATCAAGAAAAGCACAGGGTTTAATTTCAAGGAACTTCTTCAGAGAAAACGTCTGAACAAGGCTGTAGAGCTGATGTGTGAAACTGATCTGCCTGTCAGTGACATCATTGCGGCTGTAGGCTATGAAAATAACAGTTATTTTCATCGGGTATTCAAGGAACATTATCACATGACACCACGGGCGTTCCGGGTCAAAAACAGTGAGAAAGAACAGGTGAGGCTGTAACAGCCTCACCTGTTTTTTTAAATATCATGGAATTGTCCGATCTTGTTTTTGATCCGCTGCATTTCGTTATCCATATCGATCACAGCGCGGGCGCAGTTCAGCAGTTCATTGCTGACATCCTCATAACCGTCCATTTCTTCGATATTCTGCTTGTAACGCAGCTGATGCTCCAGAGTTGCCCAGAAATCCATACCGTTGGTACGGATCTGGATCTCTGCACGCATGGGAGTTTTTCCCTTGGAGAAGAATACGGGGATTTCCACGATCATGTGATAACTGCGGTAGCCGTTTGGCTTTGGATTTTTGATATAGTCCTTTACCTGAATGACGGTAATGTCATCCTGCCTGGTAATCAGGTCTGCAATGGTGTAGATATCATCGATAAAGGCACAGACAACACGGATGCCTGCCACATCATTCAGCTGATTCTGAATATTCTCCGCAGTAAACTCATAGCCGAGCCTTTTGAGCTTTTTGTAAATGCTTTCCGGCTTTTTGATCCTTGTTTTGATGAAGGAGATCGGGTTACGTTTATATTCCAATGAAAATTCATCGTTGAGGACTTCCAGCTTGGTGCGTACCTCACGGACCGTACATCGATACATCATCATCAGATCATTAAATTTTGCGGAATTTTTGATAAAAACCTGTGGATCGGGGGTATCCAGCCAGGTGTTTGTATTTCTTTCAGCCATAGTGTTTTTCTGGTGAAACTGCCACTCAAAATGTGATTAAACATACTCACATCGAGATAATGCGGATTCTCAC
>ERZ826613.4129-NODE-4129-length-11092-cov-3.565099_pt1 | contig 11092 bp, 7 predicted proteins | sample MGYA00519925_ERZ826613 | MGnify/ENA primary metagenome ERZ826613 (study PRJEB31778, sample SAMEA3449236) | human gut metagenome | biome: human gut; feature: human-associated habitat; material: faeces | place: United Kingdom | collected 2010/2012 ... | reverse complement strand
ATGGATACTTTTTTCTGTTTTCTTACTATTGCAGGTTCATTTTACAATGTGCCAATAAAATTTTTAAAACAAATTCATATCATTTGTTTAATGAGAAAAAGAATAAAAATATTTTTCAAAAAATACTTGATTTTTATATAGTTAGCTCCTTCATCACTAAAGAAACCTTCGTTAAGTAGCGTATTTTTTACACTGCGTTGTACATTGACATAGTCTTGAATACTTTTTATACCGAAACTGCCAATTACATCTTCATTGATTGAAATGTTATAATTACCTGTTTTTTTATTGGCAAACACAACATCACCATTCTTTTTCATACTCTCAGGAAAAGTGTTCTTGCGTTCTTCCTCAGTCATATTCATGCGGTTTTGTACATCTCGTGCCTCGATTTCACCTGCTGTGTTTTTATATAAGTCCATCGCAGTTTGCTCCTTAAGAGTTCTTAACTTTTTCATTAAACTTATATATTTTTCTGCATATTCTTTTCCTTCGTCAATGTATTCCTCACTTACCTCATAAAGACCTTCCGGCAGTTTTTCTTTTAAGTATGCTTTCGATTTTTTCATATTATCCTCGTCAAATAGGTTTATAAAATCAAGCCCTGTCTTATTCTCAAAATCATCAAAATCTACTAACTTGTCAAAAACATTATTCGCCGCGTCTTGATAAAATTCCAAAACCCTTGAATTTTTTCTTATTTCTCGCTCAAGACTTTCTATATCTTGACCGTTTTTTACTTTCCAATATTCAACGTTTGCCCCTGTCGCAAAGCCTTCATAATGCTGTATTGCATGTTGAATTTCATGTATAAGTGTACTCTTATCCTGATTTGAACTGTCGTATGCGTTTAATGTTATTGTATTTAAACTTGGAGTATATTTTCCGTGTTCACCTTTTTGCATTGATGTATCAAATTCAACATCTACCGTTTTCAAAAATGGATAAGCTCGAAACAATTCATCGTGCTTTATATAATCTTGAAGTACAGACGGTTTTCTTACCTCTTTTGTAGTATTTATAAGACCGTTAAGTTCTGATTGTTCTTGCTCGGTGATTGTGCCATTTATAAATTTCATTTCAAGTTCCTTTTTTCTTGCCACGTCAGGATTGCTTGTAATTCCACCTTTATCAAATTCCATTTTAGAGTCGTCAATCTCAAATCGCCATTTTCCGTCAAGACCTCTGCTCCAACCTGTTTTTGGTCGTATTGTTTCTGTTTTTTCGCCGTTGAGTTCCATTTCTTTTGCACGAGAAAGTTGAGTAATATTTGCGGTTTCTGCCTTATTACCGCCAAACGAATATCTTGTTTCACTTCCAGTGTCGCTCTCCGTATTTTCTGTCGTCTCTTTTAGCATATTTTCAAGTAAATCATGTGTTTTTTGTAAGTCTTGCATTTGAGAATGTTTACTGCTGAATTTTGCCTTTATCTTATTTATAAGTTCCTTGATAGCGTCAAGCAATCTGCGTATAACACCTCGTCTTTGCTCTTTATTTTCTATACTATCAACGAACTCCATAACTGCGTCAGCGTCTTTAAGAATATTTTGAGTATAGTCGGCTACAATTTCTCTTGTAGCCTCTTCGTATGTTAAATTTATTGACGATTTAGCGTAAGTATCAACCTTTTCTTTTACAAGTTCATCAATACTTTTATCGGTGTTTTTTTGAATAAAGCCGAGTACACATTTCTTGTATTCTGTATAATCGAGCGTATCTTCAAGATAATGAGTTAATTCATGTGAAAAAACAGTCATAACCTTGTCATCGGCAGACAATGAAATATAAATCACGCCCTTGTAATAACAACCGTTTGCGTCATTACTTATCGTTGGTACAATCTTTATAGGCACACCAATAGCACTGCCAAGAGTATCTAACGCTGTTCCGTCCTCTAAAGGCAAAAGGTCAGAGTATTCGTCCTGTAATAAACCCGGTATCTTATCTTCTTCTGAAATTTCAATACTTTTTATTGCATTATCAGTCTGCGTAGTATTCGTATTTTTATCTGTATTAGGTGCTTGACTGTTGATTTTTTCGCTTTTGGCATTATTCGATACATCTGTATTGTTCTGTATTCCGACATATCGACTTGTTGATTTAGATATTCTTCTCTTTCGTCTGAATCTGATTGTTCTTCGTTCGGGTTTGTTTTTAAATTATCAGTCCCTCTTTTGGCAATATTAATAGCACCATACTTACCCGAAAAGTGCATAAGTTTGCCTCTATCCTCTGCGCTGTATGGCTTATGATAATCTTTTTCATCACCGTCAACACCTGCAAAAATGCCGTGAACATATTTGTCGCCCACTTGCATACCTTTTTTATCAAGCATTTCTAATTCTTCATTTGTAACATTTCCGTTTTTTTCATATGCCTCTTTCACTAAAGAGTTCATATAATTATCAACAGTGCCTTTATCAAAAAAAGTTCCGTCAGGCATAATAGGCGTATAAGCCACTACATTAAGCCAATTACCTTTTAGCCGTAATATTTGTATTTACGGCGTCTTGCGTATTATATACAACAACACATACCCACAATTTTGTATTGTTTATGTTAAGATGCGCGTTGTCTGTACCAATTAAAGCGATAACTTCGGTTATCGCTTTTTTTATTTATTTCATACAAAAAGCACTCACTGTTCAGCAAGTGCTTGACATTGCATTGTCACCTCATTCATTGTAAGATATTTCAACATTAAAATAGCAGCTGAAAAATCAGCTGCTATTTCTTATTTATTTAACTCTTTGAATTGTAACAGTTTGTTCTGTTTCATTCCACTCAACCGTTGCACCCAGATTTTCCGAGATGAAACGTATCGGTGTATATGTACGGTCGTTTTCAACAAAAGCAGGACTATCGAGTTTAACGTCCTCACCGTTTACTTTTGCATAATCCGAGCCGATTGTGATAAGAATTGTTACATCCTCTTGTTTTTCATTCTTACCTGTGATTGTTACAAGTTGTTTTTCGCCGTCCCATTCAACTGTTGCGCCAAGATTTTCCGCAATAAAACGAGCAGGCAACATTGTACGGTCATTCACAATCTTTGGAGCAACATCATTTGTCTTTGTTGTTCCGTAAACGAGTGCGTCATGTTCATCGATTGTCAAAACTATTGTATTTGAACTTTCTTTATTTTCATTTCCGCTATTATTATTTACGACATCTTCACTTCCGCCGTTTTCCTGTTTCTGTTCAGTCCACTTTGCGTAAAGTGTAAAACTTTTTGTTACTTTTTCCGTAAAATCGTACTTTGTTGTAAGTTCCTTATCAGTATACCATCCCGCAAATTCAAAGTTTTCTTTTATCGGAGCAGTCGGTTCTTTGACTGAATTATCTTTTGCAACAGTCTGACTCGTTATCTTATTACCGCCGTTTGTGTTAAACGAAACTGTATAACGTTTTGTTCTGCCACTACCGCCACTGCTCTTACTACCGGTTGCCGCATATACAGCAGTTACTGTCGTAGAGTCTGCCTCATTTGTGACTGTTTGTGCACCGCTTACGGTATAACCGTTTTCTGCAATGCCTTTTACAGTATAATTTACTTTTGGTGTAATTGTTATTGTTGCGGTATAAACCGTACTATATCCGAATTTATCCGTAACTTCCGGCGACCAAGCTACCGTTGCTGTATATTCGTTTGTTTCCATTTCTGTCTGCGGTACTCCGTTTTTAACAGGTGCAGTCAGTATTATTGCAGAATTTATTGTTTTCGGCAATATTGTAAATAATTTTTCAAGTGTTCCTTCATAATTATTTGAAATCATCTCAACTTTAGCTTTTGCCTCTTCAGATGCTTTTATATTTTTTTCATATGCCACTGTATAATCTGTATCAAGTACAAGAATTTTATCCCCATCTTTGACCTCAATAACAGGTTTAATCTCCTCACCCGTATATGTTTGGTCTGCTATTTTTGTTATGTTGTCATTTGTAAGTATTTTCTTTCCTATTACAAATTCAACTGCGTCACTTTCAAGTCCTGTATACTTATCTGTTTCTTCAACCGTTGCTTTTACATAATATGTTCCCGCATCTGTCGGAACAATGTCGTTATATTCCCCGTCTGCCGCAGTTGAATATGTATATTTAGGTGTTCCGTATTTTGCCTTTGCAGTTGGTTTATTTGCTGTTTCACCGTATGTCCAACCTGTTATTGTAAGCGGTTGTGTAAATTCGTTACTGTTTTTATTTTCTGTTGCAGGATATACTACTTTTACCGTTACGGAATCTGCCTCATTTGTGACTGTTTCTGCACCGCTTACCGTATAACCGTTTTTCGCAATTCCTTTTACAGTATAATTTGTTTTCGGTGTGATTGTTATTGTTGCTGTGTAAACCGTATTATATACAAACTTTTCTGTAACTCCCGGTGACCAAGACACTGTTGCTGTATATTCGTCTGTTGTTATTTCTGTCTGCGGTACTTCATTTTTAACAGGTGCAGTCAGTGTTATTGCTGAATTTATTGTTTTCGGTAATATTGTAAATGTTTTTTCAAGTGTTCCGGCATAGTTGTTTGAAATTATCTCAACCGTAACTTTTGCCTCATCAGACGCATCTGTATTGTTGTCATATGTTACCGTATAATCCGTATCAAGTACAAGAGTTTTATCTCCATCCTTAACTTCAATAGTAGGTTTTATTTCTCCACCTGTATATGTTTGATCTGCAATGTCTGTTATGTTGTCATTTGTAAGTGTTTTCTTTCCTATTACAAATTCAACTGCGTCACTTTCAAGTCCTGTATACTTATCTGTTTCTTCAACCGTTGCTTTTACATAATATGTTCCCGCATCTGTCGGAACAATGTCGTTATATTCCCCGTCTGCCGCAGTTGAATATGTATATTTAGGTGTTCCGTATTTTGCCTTTGCAGTTGGTTTATTTGCTGTTTCACCGTATGTCCAACCTGTTATTGCTAGCGGTTGTGTAAATTCATTTGTTTCAAAAGTCGATATTTTTTTCCAAACTGCATATAGCGTTGTATTGGAACTTATTGTAATACTGCCACCCGAACTGTATTCTGCTGATGTTGCGTCTTTATTTGTCGCCCAACCAAGAAAATCATATCCTGCTCTTGTCGGTACACTGTCACTTATTGTAAAAGTTGCACTGTCGCCCGCAACTATTTCGGCACTGCTACCGTCCGGTGCATTTGTACCGTTGTTTGCGTCATAACCGAGATAAACAGGAAATGTTGTTACTCCGCTTGATGTTTGAGTAAGCTTTATTTTATTATCTTCAAGTTTCAATGCGTAAGAGCTGTTGCTAAGTCTAATCTTTGCCATATCATTGTATGTAAGCACAACACCGTCTGCCGCATCAGCAATAACTCTGCCTTCTGATTCGCCCTCTACCGTAAGTATTAACGGATTTTTTATTGAAGAAGTTATTTCAACATATTTAGTAGCAGAGGTATTTGACATCAAATAAATATCATTTCCTACATTAATATTTGCATTACCGCCTATTTGCAATGTAGCCTCTCCTGTTGTTTTACAACTATGAAAAATTGCAGAACCACTTGGTGAATCGCCTACCGCAGTGTTACCCTTTATCACACCGCCGTTTATTATCGTTGTACCGAATGATGTATTATATATTGCGCCACCGGAATTTGACGAATTATTTTGTATAAGACCGTCATTTATAATAAGAGTAGCATCTCTTACATAAAACGCTCCTCCACCATATCCGGCATTTGAAAGTGTCGTCTTATTATTTTCAATAATACCGCCGTTCATTTCAAAGCTACCGCCATCTAAATATATAGCACCACCGTAATTTCTGCTTTCGCAACCCGAAATTGTGCCGCCCTTCATTTTAAAATTACCGCCGGCCATATAAACTGCAGGTCCATAACCGCTGGTTCTTTTATGATTTGTAATCTTTGCCCCATCATTCATTATAACAGTACCGTCGGCCATATTAATCGCAGCTACCGCTCCACTGTCAGAAATTATCACGTCGTTACCGTCTATTGTAACATTGCCAAGTGTAAGACTTCCGCTTTCAACTTTTATCAAATTTCCCGATGTACTCATTCTGTTAAGCGTTCCGCCGCCCGTGAATGTAACATCGCCTTTGATAGTAATTGCCGCCGTGATACCGACATCACCGTTTATTGTCACGGTTCCGCCTGATATTGTAACACCGCCTACCGTATCACCGTCATTCCATGTTGTGTCTGCGGAAATTGTTTCCGTAATTACATCGGCATATACCAAAACGGTACTTGCAGGCAACACAGAGAACATCATTGCCAACGCCAGTATGATTGATAATAATTTTTTAGATTTCATGATTTTTCCCTCCTGAAATTATATTATTCCCACAAAAATATTTTCTAAAGAATTTATTATATTTATGTATCTATTCATACTTAAATTATACACCGTACACTGATGTACGATGCAATAATTTTTGAGTATTTTTCTTCCTTTTCGACATTACATTTTTGTTACAGAGCATTGCTGTTTGAACCTGTCAACAAACCACGAAATCACATTTTACAATGTGATTTTTGAGTATTTTCAGAGTAGGCAAACCGATAAATTTCAAAAAAACAGTTGCAAAATTGAAAAAAACGTGTATAATATAAATGAGTGTATCTTCAGGGCAGGGTGTGATTCCCTACCGGTGGTTAAAGTCCACGACCCTACTCAGTACAGTAGGCTGATTTGGTGAAATTCCAAAACCGACGGTTAAAGTCCGGACGGAAGAAGATGTTTTTTTGTGTATGGTTTGCCCTGTAGCTATGCTATGGGGCTTTTTTATTTCCCATTCATAGCGTCAAGACAAAATTTATGCGAAGAACTTTTCCTAAAGATACAAAATAAATTTTTAGGAGGCTTTTTAATTATGGAAGCAATCAACAATGTTCAAAACAAAACAAGGTTTACACCGAAATTTATCGCAAGTGTAGGAATACTGTCGGGTATATCTATTGTACTTATGCAGATTTTAGAATTTCCTATCCCGTTTATGCCGCCGTTTCTAAAGTTTGATTTTTCAACTTTACCTGCTTTGATAGGCGGATTTGCATACGGTCCTGTTACGGGTATTGCGATAGCATTCATCAAAGCGGCTCTACATTTACTAAGAACAGACACAGGCGGTGTCGGTGAACTTGCCGACTTCCTTGCAAGCGGTTCACTTGTACTTGTTTCATCACTTATTTACAAGCGTATCAAAACAAGAAAAGGCGCGGTTTTAGGTCTTGTTCTCGGTGCAATAGCAATGGCAATCGTAGGCGGACTTGCAAACTACTTTATCTTGATACCGTTCTATACAAACGTTATGCCTATGGAGCAAATTATATCGCTTTGCGGCAAGGCTAATCCGCTTATAACAAACACTTTGGGATATGTTTTATACGGAGCAATTCCGTTTAATTTAATAAAAGCACTGTTGTTATCAATCATAACATTCGTACTATACAAACAAATTTCAAAGATTTTACATTAATTTGATATAGTAATAATTGCATTTTAGAAAAATATAGTGTATAATGAATTCTGTAATTTTTATTTTAAGGAGAAGTTTTATGGATTCTATTGTACAATCTATTGTCACAGCACTTTCAGGAAAAATATCAAAGGAATTAATTGTTTTTCTTGTATCAATGGTACCGTTGTTGGAGCTTAGAGGAAGTATTCTTGCGGCAGGACTTATGAAAATGAGTTTCTTCCCATCATACATTGCCGCAGTACTGGGTAATATGCTCCCGATACCGTTCATATTGCTGTTTATTGAAAAGATATTTGCGTGGATGAAAAAAAGTAAACGCTTTCACAAAATTCCCGATTGGCTTGAAAAGAAAGCACTTTCAAAATCGGCTCAAATCGAAAAATACGGCTATCTCGGCTTATTCCTTTTTGTAGCCATTCCGCTGCCGGGTACAGGTGCTTGGACAGGAAGTCTTATCGCAGTATTATTCGGTATGAAACCTAAAAAATCACTTTTGTTTATCTTTTTAGGTGTACTTACTGCAGGACTTATAATGTCGCTTTTATCATTCGGCGTTTTAAAACAACTTATTTCTTAGACATATCAAAAAATCGGACTGACAGTCCGATTTTTTTGTTCTGTTTTTCCAAACAAAAATGCCCTCCACAACAGATAATGCTGTCGTGAAAGGCATTTATATTAACTTATAACAAGTTTAAATGTTACTTCACCCTCATAAGCAGGTGTATAGTTACTGTAACCGATTCCCTGAACGGATAATACTGAAAGCATTGACGTCAATCTGTCAGAACTCGTTGTGTAAAATTCACCGTCTTCATCGTATGAATATTGTCTTATAACGCTTAACGCCTCGTCTGCGTCTTTTGCGGAAATTACGATTGAACCGATAGGTTTATTTTCTTCTGGGGCTTCAATCGGATTGCCGTCTTTATCCAACTTATAGTATCTGCCGTATGCGATTTGGGCTCCGCCCGCAAGCGAATAATCATCTTCAACACTTGATTTTACTGTTCTTGAATTATTGATATTGTCAGCAGTTCCGTCATATACGGAACGATCGTCCGACTGAACATCAATACTTGCAATCGCTATTCCGTCATCTTGTGAATAAGCTTGAATATCGTTTGAATTATCAGCAACCTCAGCAGTTGTTTTCTGCGAAACCGCACCTTCGTCCGACTTTTCAGGTTCTGCAGAAACAGACGGTACCGCATTATTTTGTACCTTTGGACTTACAGACGGAGCAGATGTGGATTTACTGTTATTTGCAACCACACTGCTTTTTACTGAATTTGTACTCGCACTTGTTTGCGGCTTTGCCGTTGCAAGCGATGATGTACTTTTCGCTGTTTTATTTTCGGGAATAGTGTTTTCAACCGTTTCTTCAAATACTGTCGGTTGATTTTCTTCCGCATTGTCTTGAGCAGCCACTGCCGGTGCTGTCGTACTTACGGCAGCATTTCCGTCACTGTCAGTCACGACTGTTTCCTCTTGAATAACACCGTCATCATTTCCGTTCATCTTATCGACGAACATATTGCTGTTAGCCGTTACAACAGCTACCAACGCAAAGCAAGCCGCAGCCGCAGTATACTGTTTCCAATTACGGCGAACATTACGCATTACACGTCTTGTTATTCGTGCTTTTTTCTTTTCCTCTTCATCTATGCGGACATTTAATTTCTCCATAAAATCCACAGGAACATTTATGTCAGGGAGAGATTTAGCCGTTGAAATAATTGAACGCATAAATTCAAGTTCACTTTTGCAATTTGCACATTCCAATGCGTGTTTATCCATTTTCTGCTTTGTTTCGTCACTCAAATTTTCATAGTTGTCCAAGCATTCGTTAAATTTATCACAATTCATTTTTACTCCCCCTTTCTTTAAATTTTCATTAATTTCTTTTTACAATATATTAGACGTAAGAAATATCAAAAAAGTTCCCGTTTATTCATTAAATTTTTCTTTAATGCACTTCTCGCACGATTAATTCGCGACTTAACCGTTCCCGACGGTATTCCGAGTACCTCAGCTATGTAATCGTAACTCAATCCCTCAATATCGCATAGTGTTATTACAGTTCTGTATTCTTCTTTGAGTTCGCTTATCGCCTCACGTACAGCTCTCTGACGTTCCGATATTTCCATATTTTCTTCCGGTGTAGGACTTTCGTCCTTAATATCCATATCTTTTTTTTCGTCAATCGCCTGATTGATACTTATTACACCCGAATGTTTCTGACGTTTTCTCAGAATATCAGAGCAAACATTCTTAGTTATCCTATAAAGCCACGTGGTAAAGGAAGATTGCTCCTTAAATGACTCTATACTTTTATACACCCTTACGAATACCTCCTGTGCCGCGTCATATGCATCCTCTTGATTTGAAAGCATTCCGTAAGCGATATTTATAACTTGCTGTTGGTAATTTGAAACTAATATATTAAAAGCTTCTCGGCTACCTTTTTTACACTTTTTAATCAAATCATTTTCGGTCAAAAATCCCTCACCACCTCTCATGGTTTATTTGCCCTACGTTTGATTTTAGAAATTCTTAATTCTGTTCATATATACATCGTAATATGCCTTTACGTCAGCCATACAGTCACCGCTGAATTTATCCAAAAACGCCTTTGCGATTTCAAATGCGATTACCGCCTCAACGACAACCGAACAAGCCGGTACAGCACACACATCGGAACGTTCGACAGTTGCCTTATGCTCCGATTTATCGTCAATATTGACTGTTCTAAGCGGATTATACAAAGTAGGTATCGGTTTCATTGCCGCCTTAACAATAATCGGCTCACCGTTTGACATACCGCCCTCAATACCGCCGGCATTGTTGGTAAGTCTGTGGAAGTCGTCCGAATATTCGATTTCATCATGTACCTTTGAACCCGGTATTTCGCTCACACCGAAGCCCATACCGATTTCAACGCCCTTGATAGCCTGTACACTCATAACACCGAAAGCAAGGTTTGCATCAAGTTTTCTGTCGTAATGAACATAACTTCCCAACCCGGCAGGCACACCTTTTACGATAGTTTCCACTATTCCGCCTACGCTTTCACCGCTTGCCTTGATTTTGTCTATGTATTCCATAGCCTTTTGAGCGGCATTTTCATCGCCAAACCCAACAGGTGAATTTTTTACTTTTTCAAAGAAATCTGCCGCAGTAAAATCAGCTGTATCTTCAACTTCGCCTATTCTCTTAACATGGCTTAAAAATTCTATTCCAAACGGTTTTAAAACCTGTCTTACGAGTGCGCCGACAGCCACTCTTGCTGCAGTTTCACGGGCACTTGCTCTTTCAAGCACGTTTCTCAAATCTCTGTGATTGTACTTCATACCTCCGGTAAGGTCTGCGTGTCCCGGTCTTGGGCATTCGACAGACTTTTCGTTATTCGCCGTTTCAGTACCCATTATACTTTCCCAATTCGCCCAATCTCTGTTTTCGATTTTAATTGCGATAGGACTTCCGAGAGTCACTCCGCCTCTCACACCCGAAAGAATTTCGGCAGTATCTTTTTCAATCTTCTCACGGATCTTCTTGATGTGCACGGTAACGGTGGCAATATCACCGATAGAATCCATATCCCAGATCT
>ERZ826613.4122-NODE-4122-length-11120-cov-3.525802_pt1 | contig 11120 bp, 10 predicted proteins | sample MGYA00519925_ERZ826613 | MGnify/ENA primary metagenome ERZ826613 (study PRJEB31778, sample SAMEA3449236) | human gut metagenome | biome: human gut; feature: human-associated habitat; material: faeces | place: United Kingdom | collected 2010/2012 ... | reverse complement strand
GGCGGCTGATCCCCGCCGGGGCCCTGTTCGGGGCGTCGTTCCTGCTGATTGTGGACGACATTGCAAGACTTGTGACCACCGGCGAGCTGCCTCTGGGCATTCTGACGGCCTTTGTGGGGGCGCCGCTGTTTGTGTATCTGATCGTGACGGGAGGTAGACGCCGTGTCCATTGACGTAAGGGAGCTGTCCTTCGCCTACGGGCGGCGGCAGGTGCTGCGGAACGTGACCTTCCGGGCGGAGCCGGGGCAGCTGGTGGCGGTGCTGGGCCCCAATGGGGCGGGAAAGAGCACCCTGTTCCGGTGCATCCTGGGCTTTCTGCCCCGGTACCGGGGGGAGATCGTCCTGTGCGGACACGATCTGCGCTTCCTGGACCGCCGTAGCCTGGCCCGGCTGGCGGCGTATATCCCCCAGTCCAGCGCCCCGGTGTATAACTACACCGTCCGGGACACGGTGCTGATGGGGGCGGACCCCTTCCACGGGCCGGGGCCGTCCCAGCAGGAGACGGCGGACCGGGTGCTGGAGACCCTGGGCATCCGGGACCTGGCGGCCCGGGGCATCAATGAGATTTCCGGCGGCGAGCGGCAGCTGGCCCTGATCGCCCGGGCCATGGCCCAGCAGGCGAAAATTCTGCTGATGGACGAGCCCACCGCCAACCTGGATTACGGCAACCAGTTCCGCCTGCTGCGGCAGGTGCGGGCTCTGGCCGACAGCGGGTACACGGTGCTGCTATCCACCCACAACCCCGAGCACGCCTTCCGGTTTGCCACGGATGTTCTGGTGCTGCGGGAGGGCGGCGTGCGGGCCTTCGGCCCGGCGGCGGGGACCCTGACGGAGGAGCTGCTGCGGGAGATTTACCGCATTCCCCTGACGGTGGCGGACATCCCCGTCCCCGGCGGCAGCGTGAAGGGCTGCGTATACGACGCGTGACCGGGCGGTGGCTTTTGGGCGGACAGAGTCGTCCGCCCCTACGGATTGTGCACCGACAGAACCGCCTGTAGGGGCCGGGTTCTACCCGGCCCAAGGTACGGGCATAGCGGGCGGGGTAGAGCCCACGCCCCTACGGAGTGTATACCGGCAGAATATCCTGTAGGGCAGGGCCCGCGTGCCCTGCCGCATATACCGTCGCACCCAATGGCGGGGCTATGCCCCGCTTTTGCGGGGATGCGTTATCCTCAATTGAGGTGCACGATGGGCATCATTTCTCCGGGAATTCCGGGTTTATCAACGTATAAAATCCGGATGAAGGCTTTTATAAATTACAAGAAGCGAAGCAAATCTCCAAGCGCGTTTCGGCGGCCTTGCTGGCGGTTCTGATGGGGCTGAGTCTGCTGCCGCAGACGGTACTGGCTCTGGACCCCGACCAGCTGGCGGGCCTGGCCAAGCTGGTGAAGGAAAAGGTCACCTTCGAGGGCAAGACCATCAGGCTGGGCGCGGACATCTATCTGCTGCGGTATGAGGAGACCGGCAAGCCCTGGTGGGACGGCATCGGCATCACCACCAGCTCCACCGCCGTGTTCAAGGGTACCTTTGACGGCTGCGGCCACACCATCGACCAGATGCTGGCCGGTTCCGGCGGCACCGGCGGCGTCGTGGGTCAGTTCGGCGATGGCAGCATCGCAAACAGCTATAACTATGGCAATGTGACCCTGGGCGAGGGCCTGGTGTGCAATAATCTGGGCGGCGTCATCGGCCGGGATATGAAGAAAAGCGGCTCCCAGGTGGAGAACGTCTACTACCTGGACAGCAGCTGCGCCTATGCCTCCACCAGCGGGGCGGCTTTCCGGCGGGGTGGAAATCCGCGAAAGAGTGTGATATACTGAAAAAAATCAGCAACCCCCTGCTGCGGTATGTGATGGCCGGGGGATATAAGGAGATCACCATGGAACACAGATTTTTACGGACGGAAATGGTCCTGGGGGACCGGGCACTGGAGAAGCTCTCCCGCTGCCATGTGGCGGTGTTCGGCCTGGGCGGCGTGGGCAGCTATGCCGCCGAGATCCTGGCCCGCTCCGGGGTGGGGGAGCTGACCCTGGTGGATCAGGATACCTTGAGCCTCACCAACATCAACCGCCAGCTGTACGCCCTGTCCTCCACCGTGGGGGAGTATAAGGCGGAGGCGGCAGCCCGGCGGTGCCGGGACATCAACCCGGACATCCGGGTCCACCCCCTGTGCGCCACCTATGACGCCGCCCACCGGGAGGACTTTTTCGCCGGGAAATTCGACTATATCGCCGACTGCATCGACCTGGTGACCTGCAAGCTGGACCTGATCCAGCAGGCAGGGGAGAGGGGCATCCCCATCATCTCCGCCCTGGGCACCGGCAACAAGCTGGACCCCACCCTTCTGCAGGTGACGGACATTTCCAGGACCTCTGTCTGCCCCCTGGCCCGGGTCATGCGCCGGGAGCTGCGGGACCGGGGCATCCGGCATCTGCAGGTGGTGTACAGTCCGGAGCCGGCCGCCGAGACCCGGCAGCTGGAGGCTCCCTCCCCCGGGCGGCGCAGCGTTCCGGCCAGCGTGCCCTGGGTACCCTCCACGGCGGGGATCCTGATGGCCTCCGCCATCGTCCGGAACCTGATAGCGAATGAGAGTGAATAATATGGATATCATACAGGAAATCAAAAATTTTGTCCCGCTTTGTCCCCAGGAACAGCGGGACAAGGCCGGGATACTGCGGTTTTTGGCGGGAAATCCCGACGCATTTGAACGGGAAAATCTCACCGCCCACATGACCGCCTCCGCCTGGGTTTTAAGCCCGGACCGGCGGCAGGTGGTGATGGTGTATCACAATATCTACAACTCCTGGTCCTGGACCGGCGGACACGCCGACGGGGACCGGGACCTGCTGGCGGTGGCCATGCGGGAGGTGACGGAGGAGACGGGGATGCAGCGGCTGGAGGTGCTGCACCCGGGGATCTTCTCCCTGGAGTGCCTGACGGTGGACGGCCACGAGAAGCGGGGGCAGTATGTCCCCAGCCACATCCACATGAACGTCACCTATCTGCTGGGGGCCATGGACCACGAGCTGCGGCAGAAACCCGACGAGAACAGCGGCGTGGCCTGGTTCACGCCGGAGGAGGCTCTGAAGGCCTCCACGGAGCCGTGGATGGTCCGGCGGGTATACAGCAAGCTGACCCAGCGGGCCGCGGCCTATATGGCCCGGTAAGGAGGCAATTTTTCATGGCAAAACGAAAGCCGGACACTGGCGCGATCTATATTTCCCCAAGACTCCGGGCCAGCCTGGAGCCGGTGGGCTGCTGCGCCCTGACGGTGGTAACGGCCCCCATGGGCTACGGCAAGACCACGGCGGTGAACTGGTTCCTGGGGACCCAGCCCCCGGGCTGCGCCATCCGTATCAGCATCTATTCTGACAGCCTGCCCGCCCTGTGGCAAAGCGGCCGCCGGGCCTTCCGGGACGCGGGACTGACGGCGCTGGAGGGCTTCGAGTGCCCCGGGGATCCGGCCTCCGCCGGTCTGCTGGCCGACACCCTGTGCCGGGAGCTGCGGCGGCAGGAGCCATGGTATGTGTTTCTGGACGACCTGCACCTGATGCCGGACCGGCGGGTGGCCCACTTTTTGTGCGAATTGGCGGCAAGACTGCCGGATAATGTGCATCTGATCGCCGCCAGCCGGGACAAGGCCCTGTCCGGGGACCAGTTGCTGCGGCTGGGCGGACGGCTGCACCGCATCGGCGCCGGGCAGTTACGGCTGGAGGGCGATGAGCTGGCAGCCTATGCCCACCGGTTCGGCGCGGCCCTGGACCGGGAGCAGCTGGCGGAGCTGCAGCAGGCCACCGAGGGGTGGATGGCCGCCGTGTATCTGCACTTGCAGGCTCTGGCGGACCGGGGGACCGCCCCGGCGGAGACGGCGGACATTTATGAGATGTTCACCGCCGCCATGCTGCGACCCCTGCCGCCCCGGCGGCAGAAGTTCCTGGCGGTGATGGGTCTGGCGGACGAGTTCACCGGGGAGATGGCCCGGTTTATTACGAAGGAGCCGGACACGGCGGAGATTTTGTCCGATCTGACGGCCAAAAACGCCTTTGTCACCCGCCTGCCCGGCGGGGGATACCGGTTCCACCACATGATGAAAGCCTGCGCCCAGCGGGACTTCGACGCCCTGCCGCCGGAGGAGCAGGCGGCGTATCAGGCCCGGTACGGCCACTGGTACGCGGAAAACGGACAATATTTGCAGGCTCTGGCGGCCTATAGTAAGGCAGGCCGGTGGGACGACGCCCTGGAGGTGGTGCAGCGGGATGCGGGCATCCTGCTGGCGGCTCTGCGGCCCGAAGAGGTGCTGGAGCTGCTGGACCGCTGCGGCGACCAGGTGCTGATGGAGCACCCCACGGCCCTGCTGGTGCTGATGCGGCGGATGTTCACCTGGGGGCAGATCCCCCGGATGCGGCAGCTGAAGGAGTTGCTGCTGGAGTCCGTCCGGCGGCACCCGGAGCTGACGGACCGGCAGCGGGGGAACCTGCTGGGGGAGTGCGACCTGATCGAGAGCTTCCTGTATTACAACGACATCGGGGCCATGAGCCGGTTCCACCGCAGCGCCAGCAGACAGATGACCCGGCAGGCCGTCAGCATCCAGAGCCACGGCAGCTGGACCTTTGGCTCGCCGTCGGTGCTGATGATGTTCCACCGGACCCCGGGACAGCTGGACCGGGAGCTGGCGGACATGGACGAGTGTATGCCCCACTATTACAAGATCACCGGCGGCCACGGCATGGGCGCCCAGCGGATCATGGAGGGCGAGGCGGCTCTGGCACGGGGACGGCTCAACGACGGGGCCATTGCCTTAGAGCGGGCTCGGGCGGCCATCAGCGGCAGCGGACAGGAGAATATGGCCCTGTGCTGCGACTTTCTGGAGATGCGGCTGCACATGGCCGCCGGGGAGGCGGTGGGGGTGGACCTGCGCCGCCGCCGGCAGCTGTTGCAGCAGCACAATGCCATGTGGCTGCATATTTTCGACAGCAGCGCCGCCTATTGTCAGGCGGTGCTGGGCCGGGCGGGCGATATTCCGGAGCTGTTCCGGGAGCATCGGCTGGATACCGTGAATTTCCTGGGGCCGTGCCTGCCTATGATGCAGATGATCGAAAATCAGGTGTATCTGGCCCAGGGGGCCTATGCCCGGGTCATCGGCGGCAGCGAGGGGCTGCTGGCCCTGTGCCGGGGGATGCACTATGCCCTGGTGGAGATCTATGTGCTGGTGCAGACCGCCGCGGCCTATGAGAAGCTGGGCAAGCGCCGGGAGGCGGCGGAGCTGCTGCGTCAGGCGGCGGCCCTGGCCCAGCCGGACGGCCTGGTGACGCCCCTTGCCGAAAATGGCCGCTATCTGCGGGAGCTGCTGCCGGAGTACGGGACTCTGGGCCGGGAGGCTGCGGAGCTGAGCCGGATGCTGGAGCAGGGGACCCAGCAGGAGCAGCGGCCGGAGGCCTTGGCCCCCCTGACGGAGCGGGAGTGGGCCGTGGCCCAGCGGATGGCCCGGCGGCTCAGCAACCGGGAGATCGCGGGGCAGCTGTTTTTGACCGAGGGCACCGTGAAGCAGTACATCAACCAGATCTATTCCAAGCTGCACCTGACCGGCGACGTCCGCACCAAGCGCCGCCGTTTGGAGGAGCTGATGGGGGAGTAGGAATTTCAGGGGCGGACAGGCTTGTCCGCCCCTTCGGACCCTCTCAGTCGGCTGCGCCGACAGCTCTCCCAAAGGGAGAGCCAAGTAGGGCCGCTGCCCCCAGCGGGCCGGGGCGACCCGGCAGGCGGAGGCGGCGGGAGAAAGGCGGGAAATGGTAGGGATGAAACACAATTTTCTCTTGCAAATGGGGAAAAATGTGGTATACTGTCAGCTGTCACATTTGTGTGAAAAGTATGAATTTGCGAGGTGGGCGCATGGCCGGAGGAAAGCACATTCTGGGCAAGCCGAAAAGAAACCGGATCTTCGGCACCGCCAAGGTGGGTGACCGGGGACAGATCGTGATCCCCAAGGAGGCCCGGCAGTTTTACGACATACGGCCCGGGGACACGGTGCTGGTGCTGGGCAGCGGCGAAAGCGGCCTGGTGCTGTCCAAGCCCGAGGTGCTGGACCGGGTGGCCCGGCAGATTTTAGAAGATATGGGAAGGAATGAGGAGAAATGACGGATACCAATTCCATTTATAACCGGCTGGGCGTCAGCGATCAGGTGCTGCGCTTCGGCCAGGAGGTGCTGGAGGGGCTGACGGACCAGTTCCGGCACATTGACCAGGTGGCGGAGTTCAACCAGGCCAAGGTCATCGCCGCCATGCAGAAAAACCGGGTGAACGCCACCCACTTCAACCTCTCCACAGGCTACGGCTATGACGACGAGGGCCGGGACAACCTGGAGCGGGTATATGCCGACTGCTTCGGCGCCGAGGCGGCCCTGGTGCGGCCCCAGATCACATGCGGCACCCACGCCCTGGCCCTGGCCCTGGGGGCCAACCTGCTGCCCGGGGACGAGCTGCTCAGCCCGGTGGGCGGACCCTATGACACCCTGGAGGAGGTCATCGGCATCCGACCCTCCCCCTGCTCCCTGAAGGAGTACGGCGTTTCGTATCGGCAGGTGGACCTGCTGCCGGACGGCGGGTTCGACTATGACGGCATCCGGGCCGCCATCAACGAAAAGACCAGGCTCGTCACCATCCAGCGCTCAAAGGGCTACGCCACCAGGCCCTCCTATTCCGTGGAGGAGATCGGAAAGCTCATTGCCTTCTGCAAGGAGTGCAAGCCCGACGTGCTGTACATGGTGGACAACTGCTACGGCGAGTTTGTGGAGACGCAGGAGCCCACCAACGTGGGGGCCGACATGGTGGTGGGCAGTCTCATCAAGAACCTGGGCGGCGGTCTGGCTCCCACCGGCGGCTATATCTGCGGCAGAAAGTCCTGCATCGAGCGGTGCGCCTACCGGCTCAGTGCTCCGGGCCTGGGCCGGGAGGTAGGCGCCAACCTTGGGCTTCTGACCAGCTTTTACCAGGGACTGTTCCTGGCCCCCACGGTGGTGTCCTCGGCGGTGCGGGGCGCGGTGTTTGCCGCTGCGTGCTATGAAAGACTGGGCTTCCGGGTGGTGCCCGGCAGCGGCGAGATCCGCAGGGATATCATCCAGGCGGTGGAGCTGGGCAGCCGGGAGGCCATGGTGGCCTTCTGCAAGGGCATCCAGTCCGCCGCACCGGTGGACAGCTATGTGACCCCGGAGCCCTGGGCCATGCCCGGGTATGAGTCGGAGGTCATTATGGCCGCCGGGGCCTTTGTGCAGGGGGCGTCCATCGAGCTGTCCGCCGATGGGCCCATCCGCCCGCCCTACGCGGTGTATTTCCAGGGGGGACTCACCTGGTTCCACGCCAAGCTGGGCATTCTCATGAGCATCCAGAAGCTGCTGGATGCAGGAATCATCGAAATGTAATTCTAAAATGTAATTGTAAAAGGAGAAAAAATCACATGTGGTTCTGGCTTTCCCTAATCGCTCTGCTGTGCTGGAGCGGATCGGATCTGTTTTCCAAAATCGGCTGCCAGTCGGAGACCGATAAATACAGCCACCTGAAAATGGTGACGGCTGTGGGCGTGGTCATGGGTCTGCACGCGGCGTATGAGATCTTCATCGGCGGCACCCAGGTGACCTGGGAGATCATCTGGACGTATCTGCCTGTATCCCTGCTGTACATCAGCTCCATGGCCATGGGGTACATCGGCCTGCGGTATATTGAGCTGTCCATCTCGTCCCCCATCTGCAACTCCTCCGGTGCGCTGGTGGCGGTGCTGTGCCTGCTTACCGGCGGCATAGGCGAGCTGGTTCCGGCCCAGCTGGTGGCCACGGCCCTGGTGTGCGTGGGCGTGATCGGCCTGGGTGTGGTGGAGGCCCACGAGGACGAGGACCTGCGCCGGAGGCGGCAGGAGGCGGCCAACCGCCGCTATGCCAAGTCTGCCCTGGCTCTGCTGCTGCCCATTGCGTACTGCGTGCTGGACGCGGCGGGGACCTTTGCCGACTCCCGGGTGCTGGACAGGCTGTCCGGCGAGGCGATGGCGCAGGGGCTGTTCGCCACGGCGGATGAGTGCTCCGACTACGCCGCCAGCGCCGCCAACTGCGCCTATGAGCTGACCTTCCTGCTGGCGGGCATTGTGTGCTTTATCTATGTGGTGCTGATCCGGAAGCAGAAGCTCATCGCCCGGCAGGAGGCACCCAAGTATGCCGGCGCGGCCTTCGAGACGGCGGGGCAGTTCGCCTATATCTTCGCCCTGTCCGATACGGCCCATGTGGCCATCTCCGCCCCTATCATCTCCGCCTACTGCGTGGCGTCGGTGGTGTGGAGCCGGATCTTCCTGAAGGAGAAGCTGTCCCTGAAGCACTATCTCATGATCGCCCTGGTGGTGGCGGGTATCGTCATCCTGGGCGTGTACGATGGATAAAACATATGCCGCCCTGGGGGGCGGCATATGTTTTATCCGGGGCTGTCCCAAAAGGGCTTTGCCCTTTTGGGACAAGCTGAGGGCGGCCAGCGAAATTTTATTGAACCATTCGGCGTTTTTGCATTGACGGGTCCGGGGCGGCGCTGTATAATATGGTCAGAATATCACAAGGGACAGACGCATTTTTTATGGAGGAATACAAGGAGGAAAAGCAGTATGATCAAGACCATTGACGGCATTATCGAGGCGGCCCGGGGCGGGGAGCCCGGGATCATCGCCGTGGCCGCCGCCCATGACCGGCCGGTGATCCAGGCGGTGGCGGAGGCCCGGCGGGAGGGCATTGCCGTTCCTGTGCTGGTGGGCCACGCGGACGAGATCGCCGCCATGCTCAGGGAACTGGGGGAGGATCCCGCCGCCTATGAGATCATCCCCGGCGACACGGACACCGACTGCGCCGCCAAGGCCGTGGCTCTGTGCGCGGAGGGCCGGGCCAATTTCCTGATGAAGGGCATCCTGGGCACTGCCGACCTGATGCGGGCGGTGTTCAATAAGGAGCACGGCCTGCGCACCGGCCGCCTGACCACCCACTGCATGTTCTATGAGATCCCCGCCCTGGGGCGGATGATTATCCTCACCGACGGCGGCGTGAACACCTTCCCGGACCTGGAGAAAAAGGCGGACATTCTGGAAAACGCCGCCATGTGCTTCCAGGCCCTGGGCTATGAGACCATCCACGCCGCCTGCATCTGCGGCGCGGAGCAGGTGAATCCGAAAATTCAGTCCACCGTGGACGCCGACGCCCTGGCCCATATGACGGACCGCTGGGCCAAGTATCACATGAACGTCTGCGGGCCGGTGGCCCTGGACCTGGCTGTCAGCCCGGAGGCCTGCCGCCACAAGCACTACAGTGCCCCCGGCGCGGGCATGGCGGACATCCTGCTGGTGCCCAACTATGAGGTGGGCAACGGCATCGGCAAGGCCGCCACCCTGTTCGGCGGGGCCAAGAACGCCGGGGTCATCCTGGGGGCTAAGGTGCCCATCGTGCTGGTGTCCCGGTCCGACAGCGCCTATTCCAAGCTGGCTTCCATCGCCGCCGGCAGCGTCCTGTCCCGGCGGATGCACCTGTCCTGACCAAACCACGTACATAGAGGAGAGTATGTTATGGTAAACCAGAAATTCTATCAGCTGGGCACCGCGCCCTCCGTGATCCGGGAGCTGTTTGCCTATGGCCTGGAGCAGGCGCAGGTGGTGGGGCCGGAGAACGTGTTCGACTATTCCCTGGGAAATCCCAGCATCCCTGCTCCGGCCAAGGTCAACCAGTCCATCCACGACATTCTCAACGACACCGATTCCATCAAGGTCCACGGGTACTCCATGGCCTGCGGCTTCGACGCGGCCCGGGAGGCCATTGCCGCCAACCTGAACCGCCGGTTCGGCATGGAGCTGAAGCCCGGGAACCTGTTTCTCACCTGCGGCGCGGCCCCGGGGCTGATTGCCGTCATCAAGGCGCTGCTGGCGGAGGAGGACTCCGAGATCATGGCGGTGGCGCCGTTTTTCCCGGAGTACCGGCCCTTTACCGAGTCCAACGGCGGTCATCTGGTGGTGGTGCCGGCAGACACCGATGCGTTCCAGATCGACCTGGACCAGGTGGAGCGCCGCCTGACCCCCCGTACCCAGGCCATCATCATCAACTCCCCCAATAACCCCTCCGGCGTGGTGTATACCCGGCAGACCTTAGAGGGCCTGGCCCGGCTGCTGGAGCGCAAGGGGGCGGAGTACGGCCACCCCATCTACATCATCGCCGACGAGCCGTACCGGGAACTGGTATACGGCGGCGTGGAGGTGCCCTTCATCCCCACGGTGTACCGCAATACCATCGTGTGCTACTCCTATTCCAAGTCCCTGTCCCTGCCCGGCGAGCGCATCGGCTATATCTGCGTACCGGACTTTGTGGAGGACCACCAGGCGGTGTACAACGCCATCGCCGGGGCGGCCCGGTCCTGCGGCCATGTGTGCCCGCCCACGCTGATCCAGCTGACCATTGCCCGCTGCGCCGACGAGCTGCCGGACCTGGCGGCCTATGACGAGAACCGGCAGCTGCTGTACCGGGAGCTGACGGAGATGGGCTATCAGTGCGCCAAGCCCGACGGGGCCTTCTATCTGTTCGTCAAGGCCCCCGGCGGTGACGACGTGGCCTTCTGCGAAAGGGCCAAGCGGGAGCACAACCTGCTGGTGGTTCCTGGCACGGGCTTCGAGTGCCCGGGCTTCGTGCGGCTGAGCTACTGCGTGTCCAACGACATGATCCGCCGCAGCCTGCCCGCCTTCAAGGCCATGATCGAGTCCTACAAGTAAGCTATCCTGCCTGTAAAAACAGGGACGCCCGAGAGGGCGTCCCTGTTTTTTGCCAATTTCGGCAAGATTTCTCTTGTATCACGCCAGAAAACCCATTATAATAATGGGGAATTTATTTGAAAGAGGTGCTCCGCTATGAGCAAAGTCATCATTCCGCAGGGTTATCACACGCCGCTGTCCGTCTATGAGATGCAGCGCGCGATTGAATTCATCAAGAGCAATTTTCAGGTGAACCTCGGGCAGGCGCTCAATCTGCGCCGCGTGTCGGCCCCGCTGTTCGTCGACGAAAATTCCGGTCTGAACGATAACCTCAACGGGGTGGAGCGTCCCGTTTCGTTCGATATTCCCGACG
>ERZ826613.4121-NODE-4121-length-11121-cov-3.822068_pt1 | contig 11121 bp, 9 predicted proteins | sample MGYA00519925_ERZ826613 | MGnify/ENA primary metagenome ERZ826613 (study PRJEB31778, sample SAMEA3449236) | human gut metagenome | biome: human gut; feature: human-associated habitat; material: faeces | place: United Kingdom | collected 2010/2012 ... | reverse complement strand
TTCATTTGAGCCTATTTTTCTTCGGCTCGTTTTTCATAGCTTACTTGACACTATCTTCATCTCTTAATGAGCTTTGCTCCAGCTTTCTTAGTTGTTTTTTTCAGTTTCTGAACAAGTTTTTTGTTCATCTTTTTGCTGATAACAATCTTTGTCTTGCGAAGCTTTCCTGTGATCTTTACGCTCTTTAACTTCTTATTTTTACTCAGATTGATTTGTCCGATTGCTTTTTGTGTCGTATCGGTAAGCTGCAGCTGCTCTAATTTTTTGCAGCCTGTTACATTTACTTTTTGGATGTTAGCTGTTGTAATGTCCAAACGCTTTGCGTTCGGAAAACATTTTCCAAGCGGCTTGCTCTTAGCCGCAAATTTACCATTAATGCAAACACGTTTGACCTTTGGCGCACTGACGGTACATTCCAGACTGCCATCTTCATCATCCAATAAGACATCTACACTTTCCAGCGTTTTAGATGTGCCGGTCAACTTCACTTTCTGTCCACCATACGAACGTATCACTAATTCCTTTACCTTTGGAAAACATTGAAAGAAATTATCCGCTCTAAAATTCCAATCTCCCTGCACTCTTCCTCCGATATTGTACCTGAGATCCAGCGTTACTGATGTGATATTCGAAAAGTTCTGCATACCGCTAAAATCAACCGCCTGCCCTCCATCTAAGCCGTAACGAAAGAATGTCTTTCCCGTAACAACAAAATACGTAACACCTGCTTTTTCTGCCTCTGTCAAATAATATGTTGAATGTGCCGTGTCATACTCGCACATTTCCTGCACGTAATGGTAAACATACGGATCAGAAAATGTTTTCTCATTCAAGTTGATATTTGCCGCATCTGCTGTTCCTCCTGCAAAGCAGGCGATTCCTAACGCTGCTATCGTACTTAATATTAATTTTTTCCATTGGATCATAATGATCACTCCTTTCTGCTATTATGAAATTTTTTATTTCCCTTATACCACAACACAACGGTATAAGGGATATTATTTTTTTGTCTTTGATATATTTAGTACATCAAATATTAATAACAAAATCAATAGTTTGAACGCAATCTTAAGAATTCTTAAGAATTGAAACATCTGCTACTAATGTGATGATTTTTCTCATGCGGCATCAATATCACACTGTAGCATAATCAATAAAACTATGTTATGCCGTATTGGTATTCCCCTCCTTTCTTTTGTTGCAGATATCCTAGCACACTTTTTATGATTGCGAACAAAAAACTTTTGAACGGTCGTTTTTTGCCGGTGAACGGTCAATGTTAAAACCTATTGCACAAATAATCACAACCTCAAAAAACCGGACGCTGTCTATCAGCGCCCGGTTCATCAATTGTTGTTTCTTTTATTTATACGCTTATACTACCTGCCATGTACTTTCACTATAATTACTCTATCTTATATAATGACTTCATTTCACCAACTTATATTTAATATGATATTTCTTGGCATATTTGTGCGCATAACTTCCCTTCTTTACATATAAAGTAAGTTTTTTACATCCACGAAAAGCTGTTTTGTCTATCTTTTTAACGGATTTAGGAATTGTTAGTTTACGAAGACTTTTGCAGTTACGAAACGTATTTATTCCTATATAGGTACATTTCTTAGGTATATTTACTTTCTGCAATTTTGCACAGTCTGCAAACATTCGAGCGTTTAATCTTGTTATACCATTATACAACTTCACAGTTTTCAAAGAACGACAACCACTGAACATTTCCTCATTTATTTTGTTTTTATTCATATATTTCCACGTTTTTGCATTTGGCAAAAATCCTTTACCTTGAATATATGCAGATTTCAGACTGGTACATCCCTTAAATAATGCATTTGTATACTGCACATTTGAAGACAGCTTTATATTCGTGAGTGCTCGTGCATTTTTAAATGCAGCCTGTGAATATATACACTTTCTATGATTCTTCACAAAATCCGGCAAATTTTTCATTCTCTTGCATAGATAAAATGCCTGTCGTCCCACAAATCGTACATTTTGTCCACCGGTCACTTCTGTTAAATTGGGATTTCCCCAAAATGCCTGTCGTCCGATATACTGAACATCTTTTCCTAAGTCAACTTTACGCAAATGAGACATTCCGGATAATGCAGAATCATCAATAATCTCGATTCCGTTGGGTACTATCAACTGTTCCCACTTCTTCCCTCTAACATAAAACAATTCCTTCACTGGCAAATTATGAAATACTTTGGGAACAATGAACTCTTTGGCAGAAGATGTATCCAACACCATTAGTCTAACTGCTGTCTTGTTACGTATTAATGAATATTCATAAATTCCATCCTTAATCCATTCGGATTCATTACTGGATGGCACTGCATAATCCACAATATGGGGTTCATATCTTCCTACGTCATCTCTTGCTCCTGCCTTCTGTCCCATACAGCCAATTCCCATCAGCAGACTTATTGCGAATAATATACACTTTTTAAAACTTAAATTCATAACTTATCCTCCAATCTTTTTTCATTTATTATATGCTATTTACTACTTTTTCGGCAAACGCTTCCATGATAAACGTTTCCAATCATCTATAGTATAATTGTGATATGCTCCTTTCAAATTATCTGCAAACGAAAAACCAGCATCTGTTACATTTTGCTCAAAATTCATTACTTGATATGTATACACACCAGTCAATGATTCCGTTGCCTTAGTACTATATTCATAGGGACAAAATACCCATAACTTAAATGCATATTTTTTCCCAGAATCTTGTAGCTTCAAATAGTAATTTATTAATTTTTGTGTACCTACTTTAGTTGCAACTGAGTACCGTTTCGCCATATACTGTGTATTATCTGGATAAAACTTATTAGCTTTAGACGGTGTATTAAAATAACTCTGCCCAATATCTGATGTAGAAAGCCCTGCTGATGTTTTTGCTGCCTTAATAATTGGGGTCACCCCATCAGATGGCTTTTGCAAATATTTGTTTATTTCCACTTTATTTTTATTATAGATGTTTTTAATTTCTTGTATTCCTTTAGCCGAACTATCAACCTTTGACTTATGCGCATATGTGTCTCCAACTATATGTATTGCTATGCCTAAAAGTTGCAATCGCCCTACCTTAACGGACACATTTTTACCAGTTTTACTCAGATTTCTAAAATCATAACTTACTGCCTTTCTCATAGCCTGTTTTATTTCTGTCTTATTTTGTTCGCTCTTTTTATCCAATGTACTTACATAGTTATCTGCAATTTTATATAGCGCATTAAGATTTCTTGTGCTATCCCAAGAGATGGCTGCTGAATAAAAACATTTGCAAGATGCTACATAATTAGTCCACTTTCTAGCATGCAATGTATCAAATTTTTTTAAATTTTCACTATTATCAGTATACCAACAAGCTTTTTGAATCACATCACATTCTGTTTTCGTTAATGATTGTACTTTAATCCACTTATTATGATTTTCAGCACTCCAGCTAGCTTTCAGCAATTCTGGCACCTCATAATCTTCCGCACACCACTCTGCCTTCGCTACTGTCACTGCATCACCATTATATTCATCGAAGATCTGTGCTGCTTCTTTATAAGAAACAAGACGCCCACTTTCCCCACCGGTTATCCTTCTGGCAGACTGTGTTAATATTCCTCGAATATCCTGCGCTGATCTGTCTTTATTTCTCGACCATAAAGCTGCGGCTATGGCTGTCACCTGTGGAGCTGCATAACTGGTACCGGATCCCACTCCCTGAATATCCCAATATGTTGTGATCGGTATATTCTCTCCCGGTGCCATCAACTCCACCTGATCGCCTTTGGCACTAAAACTGCTGTAACTTAAATTCTCATCCACAGATCCAACTCCGATCACCTCAGAATAAGCCGCCGGATACTGTACATGCGCTCCAGCCTGTTCTCCGTTATTTCCTGCAGCAGCAATCATCAAAATCCCCTTTTCTTGCATTTGCTGAATAACCTGATGCAACACTTGGGAATTGCTGTCCATTCCAAAACTCATATTCACAATGTCAATCTGGTGATCTATACACCACTGTAGGCCCTCCACAACACGACTGACCGGTGCCTGATTGTTTTCATCCAACACACGTACTTCTGACAATTTAATATTGTCTCCTGTTGTAATGATTCCATCTTTGGTTTCATCACTCTTTGCAAGCAGATTAGAAACTATCGTACCATGTCCCGTCTGATCGTCCACGCCCTGATCCGGAACAAAATTAACTGCGTCTTCCAATACAATATCACTTGTTTTGTCAATCCCCGAATCAAGGACTGCAACTTTCACAGTATCTTTTCCTGTTGTTATATTTTCTGCCTGAAGCGCTTTCCTGTTCCATTGTTCTGCAGCCATATGTTTAATCTGTCTATCTACCGTTTCACTGTCGGAACTGGAAGTCATCATAGTATCTTTTTCAATAATTACATTTTTGTTTTGATCTAACTTTGCCGCCTGATCGGCAGTCAATTCAACTTTTAAAATATTATTTTGCTGTAAATTTTGTATATCTACCACATCATCACTCAACTTTGATTCATATTGATCTGCGATCTGGTCAAGTTTTGTATCTGATGGACTATATACCAGATAATCTCCAACTGCCTCGTTCGCACTGACTTTACATGAAGTGCCTATATTTATTGGCTGCACACACCCCGCCAACATTGCAACACTCATGCATACTGCTATTTTTCTCTTAATTTTTGTATAAATCATCACAAAGTCCCCTTTCATGTTATGAACATTTAGCATAATTAATGAAACTATGCTATAATGTACTTATTTGTTTGATTGTTCTTCATTATTTTTGCTGCTCTAATAACTGTTTCATACTCTCTGGCAATTTCGGCTGGTGAAAGCAAAATCTACATGTTCCCTGACTAGAGATAATTCCTATGATCAATGCACACTGTGCAATCTGTTTTCCGTACTTCCCAAAAAATCTGTTTAGCATTTGTATTTCCTCCTTTCTTTTGTTGCCGATATCCTAGCACACTTTTTATGATTGCGAACAAAAAACTTTTGAACGGTCGTTTTTTGCCGGTGAACGGTCAATGTTAAAACCTATTGCACAAATAATCACAACCTCAAAAAACCGGACGCTGTCTATCAGCGCCCGGTTCATCAATTGTTGTTTCTTTTATTTATACGCTTATACTACCTGCCATGTACTTTCACTATAATTACTCTATCTTATATAATGACTTCATTTCACCAACTTATATTTAATATGATATTTCTTGGCATATTTGTGCGCATAACTTCCCTTCTTTACATATAAAGTAAGTTTTTTACATCCACGAAAAGCTGTTTTGTCTATCTTTTTAACGGATTTAGGAATTGTTAGTTTACGAAGACTTTTGCAGTTACGAAACGTATTTATTCCTATATAGGTACATTTCTTAGGTATATTTACTTTCTGCAATTTTACACATCCGCTAAACATTCCATAATTTAATTTTGTTATACCATTATATAGCTTCACAGTTTTCAAAGAGCGGCAATCCGAAAACATCTCATTGTTGATATATTCCGGTAACATTGCATGCCATATCCTTTTATTGATACGGAAACCAGCACCTTTTACTTCCGCATATTTTAAATCAACACATTTTTTAAACATTGTTAATGTATAATCTGCATCTTTTGGCAATACCACCTTTTTTAACGATTTCATGTTACGAAAAATAGCTCGATAATATTTACAGTTTTTGCCATTATAAACGAACTCCGGCAAATTCTTCATTTTAGTCAGACCATCAAAGGCACATCTGCCAACAAATCGCACGTTTTCTCCGCCAGTCACTTTCTGTAAACGCTTATTATATGCAAATGCCCATGGACCAATGTATTGAACATCCCTCCCTAAGTGTATTTTTTTTAAGTATGGATTTGCTTTTGCTGCTTGATGATCAATGACCTCAATTCCATCAGAAATTACCAGTGTTTCTGCTTTTCCTGCATCTACAAATACTAATTCTTTAACCGGAAGTCCATGAAACTGCGACGGCACAATGATCTTTTTGGTATGTTGCGGTTTCACTATCATCAATTTTATCGCTGTTTTGTTACGAATTAACGCATATTCATAAATTCCATCTGTCTTCCACTCTGTTTCCTGCTTTGCAGGTGTTGCATAGTCTGTCACATATGGTTCAAATCCAAGATCTGCATCACTTGCCTGCACCTTTTCCTGATTCGCACTTAAGCCCCATGCAATAACAGCTAATATCAAGGCAATATTTATGATTCCTTTTTTCAATCTCATATTCCCTTCCTCCTTTTACATTATTTTTTATCTTACTATACCAAAACTTTTGACTGTTCACTTATTATTACAGCAAATCTGACTTTCACCGTCAATACAATTTCTTTGTCCCATATCACGGACTCACTCTTTGCCTCAGCATTCTCTTTCTATCGTTATGATTTATAACGGTATTTCATTTCGTACTTTTTTGCAAACTTCTCTGCAGCACTTCCTTTATCTACGGTCAATGTAAGATTTTTGCTACCATAAAAAGCCCATTGATCAATGTTTTTAACGGTTTTTGGCACATACAGACTACGAAGATTCTTGCATTTACCAAAAGCCAGCGGTCCAATCGTACGACATCCTTTTGGTATATTGACCTTTTTAAGATTACTGCAGCGCAAAAATGCTGATTTGCCAATTACTTTACACTTCTTTGAAACGGTCACCTTTTGAAGACTCTTACAATTTAAGAATGCGCCCTCTCCAATGTATCTGCATTGTGTTGGTATATTCACCTTCTTCAAACGAATACAATTAGCAAATATTTGTTCATTTAAATGTGTAATATTGTTAGTCAATGTCACCTTCTGCAGTTTACGGCAATTCTTAAACATTGCACGATTCACTGCTGTGTTCGTCATAGTTTTCCACTTTTGCTTATTCGGCTTATATCCAACACCTTCCACACGTGCTGTCTTAAGCTGGTCACAATTTTTAAATGTTGCAACAGTATATTTCATAGTTCGCGGAACAACAACATTTCGCAAACCTTTTGCTTTCATAAATATAGCCTGACCATATACACAGTTTTTGTTCGTTTTTACAAATGCTGGAAGTTTTGTTATTCCATAACATTCAGCAAAAACACCTCTTCCCAGAAATTTAATGTTTTGTCCGCCAGTGATCTTAGTTAGCTTTCTGCCACGCGGAAAAGCATATTCACCGATATATTCCACGTCCTTGCCGATGCATATCTCTTTTAAATGTGATAATCCCATAAATGCCTTGGCATCAATCACCTCGATACCATCTGAAACAATCAACTTTTCCCATTTTACATCACTGTCCACACAACCAATTTCTTTTACGGGAATACCATTGATTTTTGTTGGGATAACGCCCGTTTTCTCCGTGCCGCTGTTTACATAAATCTTCGCTGCTGTTTTATTACGGATTAAGCAATACGAATAATTACCGATATGAGACATATTTTTCTCATCTACATTTGCTTTTGCCGGCGTAGCATAAGATGCCTTTGCACGGTCTGGTTCATATGCTGAAGTGACTGTCGCCGTAACACTGCTACAGATTAGCGCTAAACTCAATGCCATGATACCAAAATATTTTCTTTTCATTTTTACCACCATTCCTTTCTAAAAATCCCTTTTATAATTTCTCAACTACTTTTACGTGCCACTTCTTAGCAAACTTCTTGATCCATTTTTTGTCTGCTTTTCGAAGCTTTTTGTTGATGACAAGTCTCTTTGTTGTTGAGTTGCATAATGTTTTAACCTGATATTTTTTTACTTTTACAGGCATCTTACGATATTTACTAACATCTACTGTAATACCATACCCGGTATATCGGCATTTTTCAGCACGATCATACTGTTTATAGGATGTATTAAGCTGTTTCGAATTGCTCAATTTAGGTAATATAATCTTCTTAAATCTTGCCTTTCTATTAGCATGAAAGTACACCAATTTTTTATTTTTGCTTAGATCCAAATTTCCCATCGATGCCTTTGATTTCCGATCAATTGTCACCCCGATAAGATTTGGACATCCGGTAACGTTAATTTTTTGTATAACCTTACTGCTTACATCCAAATATTTTAAGCTTCTGTTTTTAATAATAAGCTTCTTCAAAGAATTACTGTCAATGAGCAGCTTCTTTAACCGCTTGCACTGATTGATATTCAAATTCGTAAGTTTACCGCCTACATATACTTCCTCTAAATTAGGTACCACAGATAAATTTAATGATTTTATCTTGTTATTCACAAGATGAATCGTTTTTAATTTATTTAGTTCACATTTCCCCTTGGAATCCCTGACAACAAGGCGTTCTAAGCTGCCGGCATTACATGCTTCCAATGTTTCAAGCTTTCTCATATGAGAAATATCTATTGTTTTTAGTGTTGTCATTTCTTCCAACGGATTGCTATTCTGTTGCAAATCTTGCCAACTATTAGCTACATCTAAGCGTTTTAATGTGTCTTTGTAAATCGAAAGATCAAATATTTTATTGCCACCATAATACGCAATTGATATCTGTTCCACTCTCTTAAATCCATAAATCTCTTTCTCTAAATCCTTTACATAATTCATCTGCACAACTCTCGCATTCGGAAAACATTTTCCCCAATCCTGACTGTAACCGCCAAGCTTAGTATGCCCATTTAACGTCGAACACACTGTCAATTGTTCTACTGACGTTATTGGTGCATTAACAGAAACATTAGATGCAGCAATTTCCAAATGCTTTAGATTTCTGTTTGCTGTGGAAAGCGTTACCTGTCCTGTGGCAAATAGATTCAATTTTTCAACATACGGAAACACAGAGAATATATCCGTATTTTTACAATTCCAATATTTGCAGTTATACTTTCCCCCTTGAAAAAGCTGTTCCATTGTAACCTGTTTAAGATTTGTAAAAATCTCCATTCCGGTAAAATCTATTTCCATTCCGGAAGTAACTCCATATGTATACAGATTTTGTCCATTCCAATCCAGCTTAGTCACTGCTTTAATTTCAGCATCAGAAAGTTCTCCATCGCGATTTGTGTCCTGCTCGTTTGCGAAAGTACGAACACATGCATTCGGAAATGTCTTCTCATCAATTTTAACTGATGCCGCATCTGCTGTTCCTCCTGCAAAGCAGGCGATTCCTATCGCTGCTATTGTACTTAATATTAATTTTTTCCATTGGATCATAATGACCACTCCTTCCTGTTATTATGAATTTTTTTGTTTCCCCTATACCGCAACATAGCAGCATAAGGGATATTACTTTTTTTTTTGATACATTTAGTACACCAAATATTAATTACAAAATCAATAGTTTGAACGCAATCTTAAGAATTCTTAAGAATTAAAACATTTTCTACCAATGTGATAATCTCTCCCATTTGTATTTCCTCCTTTTTTTTGTTGCCGATATCCTAGCACACTTTTTATAATTGCGACCAAAAAACTTTTGAACGGTCGTTTTTTGCCGGTGAACGGTCAATTATACGTTTTATTTGTTGCATATGTTTTATTTTGTATTGTATGTTCTTTGACAGCATATCCTTGTTCGTGGTATTCTATTTTTGTGCTGATAAAGCAACATTTACGATCTAAGAAAGGATTGATAGATTATTATGCAAACGAGAAAAACAATTATTGCGGCTGCTTTAGTTTGGATGGCAGGCTTGCTTGGAATCATTCTTTTTCAAGATGTCTTTGCCGGATCCCTGTTGGGCGCAGTTTTAGGTATACTGATGGTGATCGTCACACTGGCTGCTACCTATTTTATGGTGGATGGTATGCTCATGCTGAAACAACAGAGCGAAGAACAGCAGGATTTACTGCAGCGAGCTTATCAAGATAAATTATTAGAATTAATGAGTCAGGAGATGGAACGTCTGAATGGCAAAAAAGGCGAACCTGCCACTATCGACGATGCTTCTTTCGAACAGTACAAAGAATCCATCAACAAAACTACGTTGCAGGCCGCCAAACTTATTGTGAAATATAATAAAAAATCAACAGAAGAGATCCATGATAAGCTGGATCAATTATTGGACGAAACCAAAACTTCTTAATACAAAGATCCAAATGGTCAATGTTACCGCTGACAAAACTGTGGTTGCGACCACAATACTAGAGGCAAGCTCTGCATCGCCATCCATGTTTTTTGCCATGATATAAGACGCCGGTGTGCAGGGCGATGCCAGCATGATAAGAAGTGCGATCAACTTTTGATCGCGAAATCCCATATATATGGCAAGTGGCATAAATACAGCAGCCAGACCGATCAACTTAATAAAGGATGCACCCAAGGTCGGCTTAATCTTTGCAAGTGCCTCTCTGCCACGAAATGTTGCACCGATCGAAATAAGTGCTAACGGCGAGGTCATAACTCCCATATTCGATATTGTCTTTTTAACCATCCCCGGAAATTTAATATTAAAAAATGATGCGATCATCCCAAGCACAATTCCAATGATGATCGGATTTGTCAACACGCCAATACACGCTTTGCGGATGCCCTTTTTGTCTGCGTCACTGCTCGTAAAGGTCAAAATGATGACCGCAAAGATATTGTAAAGAGGGACAGATCCAATGATCATCAATGGTGCCATGCCGGAAGTCCCATATATGTTTTGAATAAAGGCAACACCTAAGATCGCCGCACTGCTGCGGTATGCACCCTGAATGAATTCCCCGCGCTGGGATTTGTCTTTCAGCGCCATGGACATCAGCGCTACAAGAGAAATGCTCACCAGTGTCACCACAAAGCAGAACGCTACAAATTTTCCATTCCATGCCTCGGCAAAATCCTGCTTTGCCAGGTCGCCAAACAGCAATACCGGCAGCGTTGCCTTAAACACAAACTGGTTCAGGCCATTGATCATATTTTCCTTCAAAAGCCCTGTTTTCCTGAAAAACACGCCCAGCACCATCATCAAAAAGATGGGAATCGTGGCATTCAGGCTGAATATCAGATTTTCCATAGATGTCTACCTCTGTTTTTTCATAAATTATAAATTTCCGCAGTTTTTCTTTAGCGTCACCACTGTAATTTGCTGAGCTTTACTATACACTCATCAATCTGATTTTGTCAATTGACGGATACTATATTTCCT
>ERZ826613.4120-NODE-4120-length-11121-cov-4.909001_pt1 | contig 11121 bp, 10 predicted proteins | sample MGYA00519925_ERZ826613 | MGnify/ENA primary metagenome ERZ826613 (study PRJEB31778, sample SAMEA3449236) | human gut metagenome | biome: human gut; feature: human-associated habitat; material: faeces | place: United Kingdom | collected 2010/2012 ... | reverse complement strand
CCTTCATCGAATTCTTATCATATCTACCGCTTGCAATTATTTTTTTACAATATCCGTATGTCATGATAAATCCCTCCTATATTCCCAATTCTAATTTTGATAATCTGTAATCGGTATCAATTTTGAAATCATCCGTAGCCTCCGGCAAGGAAGCCTTGTAAGCCTCGATACTGCCGTAATCTACTATTTCAAGGATTTCTTTGTTCTCGTCGCTTGTACGAAGTTTAATCCCCTCCGCCCAAGCATAATTTGAAACATCAATAATTGTCTTTGATATTTTTTCAAGTAGCTGATGTTTTGGAATGACGTTGTTCTCAAGTTCATATGCCGCTTCTTCGTTTAAGTAGTAGTCAACATCAGTATAACTATCCTTTTTTAAAGAATCGTAGTGCCTAACAACAATGCAATACTTGTTAATGCCGATTGACCTGTCTTCCGTAACATAAAATAATCGTATATCCATACTATACCTCTCTTTAATAATTTACACTTAAATTATACGCGTTGTTTTGAGTGACTGTATTTCGTACAGCCAGCGTTCCTTTATAGTTATTGCACAGAACATTCAAGCTTCCTTTTGAAGCAGCGTCAATATACCACGCTTGCTCCGCCATGAAAGAAATTACCGGTAATACTTGCAGAGCATGGATTATATAAGTAGCACGCAACGGAATTTGACTGATACTCGTTCAATTTCAAAAATTTATTACCGGTTATCGTTGCACAGCGCAAATATACATAATACGCACAATACACAGTATTTGCATTAAATACTCCGCCTACTTCTGTAATGCTTGTATTGTAGTGATATATCCTCGAATTGCTTGAGTGTAAATAAATCACATTACCCGTAATATTTATAGCTCCCGAATTAACTATGCTGCTTTTTCCGCTACAATGTATAATACTATTTGATATATATCCCGTCATTGCTAAATATGCAAAATTCAACTCGAAAGAAGTGCTGTTACTATTATTGAACAAATTAATTTCACTATCATCCACTTTAAGTACTCCGCAATTAATTCCGGAAAAACAATTTGATGATGTACTTAATGTTTTTATAGTCATAGTGCTTCCTCTTAGTACAAAGCACCCTTGTTGCAATTCTCCTGACGAACCCCCTCCGGGGTCTTCTCCTGTATATTGTGTATTTAAATCCGCAAACACACCCACATTAGAGGTTGAATTTCTGACAGAAATATAACAATTCTCAAAAGTTAAATTATCTCCACTGTCAAAGTATGGGCCTTCATTTAATCCATCGCAGGTTAAATACAAATCTTTAAAGCAAAGACTATTAAAATTCTTCATAAAACATTGTAGGTCTTTTGTTTGTATCCATGTAGAAAAAGGGCCTTCCCCTTTAAATGTAAAAATATCTTTTGTTATGGACTGACCTATGCTTATGGTAGAATTAATATTATATACTCCCGTCTTAACAAGGATTGTTCCTCCATATCGCCACATCATAGAACCCTCTTCCGGCGGATTTCTGCTCAAAATAGTTTTTATGCGTCTAATTGCTTTATTAAAACATTCAGCGTCATTCGTTCCGTCGCATCTGAAGTCGCAAAAGCCCTGTGTTTTAGTAGTGCCTATAACCACGGTGGCAGACTGTGCACCGGTAATAAAACGCATATCGGATGCAATCGCAACCCAATAACTACCGTCATACACTAACTCCACAGTCTCACCTGCAAGCCATGAAAAATAATCTTTAACAAAAATATTATCCGTGCCACAATGCACGACAATATTTTTTGCGCCTGTTGAATTGACATTTAATGTAGCTGCCGTTGAAGAAGTATGCTCATAAGTAAACTTTACAAGCACCCTTACTCCTGTCGTCAATTTAAAATTGCTTATAGACACCGTTTTCACGGCGGTGTTTCCCGATGTTGAGCATACCGCATATGACGGCGGTTTCCAAACAGGAGCACCGCTGCCGTTGCTAACCATTTCATAACCCGAAGTTCCGGCTGATGTTGGTGCATACCACGACTTACTCGCCGACGATGCACCGTTATAGCTTGATGATGAACCGTTCATTGTCAGTGTCAATGAATTAGGATTTTGCATTGATGTAGGCTTGTTTGATAGGTCAGTATATGAACCTGTAAACGCCACTGTTTTTAGGTCAGTGAAAAACTTTTTTATTTTGCCGAACAATGTACTCAGCGTTTCACCGGAAGTTATATTAACTCGTGTGCTTGCCTCTGTAAATGTCGGTTGTTGCAAATTCTTATCCGCCTCTGTTCTTGCGGTTTCTTCGTTTGACAGTTTTGACTGAATTTCAGTAATGCACTTACTTACCAAACTCCAAAACCAATTAAAAACATTTGCCGACGGTTTATATCCGGCTTTAAATCCGTCGTTTTTTAGACTGTCACTCGGTTCTGTACCGCTATTCTTCCACTCGGGCAATTTATTATTAAAATTCATACAATTCCCTCCTTAAATATTTCCCAAATATCCGCCATGACCATTGCCATCGGCAAATCCGACTCCGATATTATATTCATTTTCACTTTCAGCAAATTCAAATGTCCCTGTATATTCATACGAATATGTTACAGACAGATGAGCGGGTTTCAAATCCTCAATAATATTCCTAATTATGATCTCAGGTACATCGGGTTGATGAAAAGTCACAGTAAAACTGTAATTCTTAATATCTTCGGTTATATCAACCAATACACCGTAACTCTCAATTACCGCCCGCAAATTCGCCTTTGTTGAGGTTTGCGACCCTCTCATTCTTATTTTAATAAGGCTCTTTCGTGCCTCAAGGGTATTGCCGATTTCTGATATACCCAAACTTTTTTCATATTCTCTTACGGCATCTTCATCGGCACTGTCAATAAATCTGTTTTTCATAAACATTTCTATCAACTCATACAAACGTTCAAATTCCGCATTGACGGGTGTATTTAATGCTTTTATATACCGTGACTTTTTATAGTACGACGGTAAATTCTGTCCTACATCAGCCAACGGCAACACCCCCAAGAACGGAAATTTCAGTTTCGGATATTGCGATATTTTCTGTTTTTGAATTGATTTTCAAATTTGAATAATCATCAACACCGTCTGTATTTAATATGGTTTGACCTATTTTTGCATACGACACATATCCGTTCGCAAAAGACACATCACGTAAATAATTTCTGATATTCGTTTTAATACTTTCAAGTGTGCTTTCGTCCACATCTGCCGAAAACGTAACATTTATACTTACTGCCGTTGCAGTGGTAACGGTCACATCTGCACCTATTGGGCATTGTTCATCTATATAACTCTGTACCTTATTTATAAGCTCACTTCCGGCAAGTTGTTTTTCACTGTCAACGATTATCACTTTAACCGTTCCTGCTCCGTTCCACAACGGCAAGCATTTTGCGTCACCCACTCCGTCAACTGATTTTGCCCAAGAGATATACTGCCACTTATTTCCGCTTGTTATAGGATGCGAAACATATTCGGTAAAACGCTTTCGCAGTTCAACATCACTTTCTTTGTCACTGCCTCCTGTTGTTGAAATTTCATTTGTTACGGATATAAGTCCTTGAATCGTAACCGGAAATCTGTTTATTTTCCCTTTTTCAACATTGCCTTTTACTCCGGCACTGTCACACACAATTCGTACCGTTACACTTCCGCCGTTTGGTATAATCGCATTTTCGGTTATATTAAATATAACATTACCTGCCGCCACCTTTTCACCGACAGACACTTTTGCTCCGACGTTACCGCTTACAGTCACACAGCCTGTTGCATAGCTTGCCTCTTTGCGTTCCAATCCAAACTCACCTACACGCATATCAAGATACTTACCCGTAGCGGTTGACGCATAAAAATAGGAGTCAAGAGATGATATAATATCATAAACATTCTCAAACTCCGTTGCCGTTGATTTTTCTATATCGTATGTATAAGTTCCCGATGACGTATCATATCTTGACGGTATCTGCAAAAGCATACGTTCAAGTATTGTATCAATAGTTTCAGCCATTATATCGCCCCCTTAACGTCATTTATATCGCCGTACACGCTGTTTACGGTAAAAGATACTGTAAGCAGTGAGCCGTCTACTTCCATATTAAAGTTATCAATACTTACTATATCTTCATTTGCGGTAAGCATTTCGGTTATCTCGCGCTTGACTTCCGAACGGATGTAGTCACGATTGTAATTCTTTCCGACAAAAGTATCTTCTATATTTATACCGTATCCTGTACCGTTATAAATTTTATATCTGCCCTTTTGCGTATTGAGTATTTTTTGCACCCAATTTTTTATACGTTCCCTGCCAACCGTCATTTTCGGACGACCGTTTATAATAATAAAATCGCCCTTTTGAAAATCGAATGCAGGTTCTGTTTTTGTGTAATCAGCCATTCTCCGTCACCCCCAACACCAAATATCTGTTATTGCCTCTGTACGGAATCATTGCAACTTCTCTGCCTTTATAAACATATCGTCCGTCAATATCCTGTTTGTATAAATCAATAAGACTTTTTATATGGTCCTTAGTCAGAATTATTTTAGAGGTGAATTGTATTTTAAGGTTCGGTAGCTCAATTATTTTACCGAATACGACAAAATCACTCGTTGCGTTTTCACGGTCCTTAAACATCTTTGCAAGTGTTTCGACTCCGTTTTTCATACTAATCTCTCCATATCAATTTTATTGTAGTGAACACCGTTTTTTATGCTGTGCTGACTGCTTGTAATTACATACTTCACTCCGTCTTTTTCTATCGTGCTTCCGGCTCGTGTATAGCTTGCCAATTCCTCTATTATTTCACCGGAATACGTTTCATCTTCCTTATTCAGCTCGCCAAGATTTTTCTTTGCCAAGTCCGACGCATTATCTCCGTCATTCATTTTTACCACTTCTTGCAGAAAGCCGTATTTTGATATACTCTCCTCGGCTTTCAGGGTAGTCATAACGTCCGTATCGGTTATCACCTTAACACTGTTCTTCATATTCTCAATACTGCCTTTATGCTCAATATTACCCATATACTGTACTGAGTTTTTGAGTTCGGTATTCGGCGATATTCTAAACTTCGGCTCGACCGACATATCACTGCACAAATATATACGCATACCGTCGGGTACAAAGTCAAAGTTATACCCACTTCCGCACTTTTCAAGAATATCCTTGATAACGTCAGATACAGGCTTATCGATATATATTTGCGTTATAAGCGTACTCAATTCGGGAATAAGCACAATCGGAATGTATAAATCGTTGCATATTTTCTTTATACAGTCGTCGGCTCTCATAGATGTAAACTGATATGTGTCGGTGGTTTTGTTCAGATACCACCCTACATCAACGGCGGTGTATTTGTTTTCATACATTGCTCCGTCGTCAACCTCGATTATTACACCTCTGAAATCTTCTTTATCTCCTCCGCTGTACCTCATAATATCACCCATTTTGGGTATGTATATATTCATATACTTCATTTCTTTAGGTTTCGGAGTGCTGAAAGACATCGTTGTTGCAAGTGTATTTTTTGTATTCGTCCACGATATATCTCCTATATGCTTTGATACGTCTGTATCGTTTACTACTACTTTCAAAGTACCGTCTAACTGCATAGGTGCTTGTTTGAAAATCGAATTGTGGATAGGTATTTTTTCGTTGGTATCCGCAAAATGATATTCTTTTTCACCCGATGTACTTCCGTTACTTCCATATGTCGGCTCTGTGTCACTTGTCCAAATTCTCACAACACGGGCAGAGCGATTAATTCCTTCCGACTCTAATGCAGATGTAAATTTTTCATTGCTTGTTACAATATTTCCGTCAACAATAAACTCCGTCATATTTGCGTCACTGCCGGTATGATACATATGTCGGCTATCGGTTTCACTGTCTTTCTTTTCGTCACCTTTGACTGCGTATATCACTTTACCGTCGTCAAATTCAATCTTAACAAACGTGCCGTCCGGTCCGTAATACGAACCGAGTGCCATACAAATAAAATCTTTGTACTTTCGCAATCCGCCGTTTGACGTACTGCTGTCACTGCCCCACAAGTATTTATATCCGCTTGCTTGACTGTTCGTATATGTTTGGTATGCCATATATGATTTAGTTGCGAGCGACTTTCCGATGTTCGGTATTTCTCTCTCAACCCAGTTTGCAATATAACCGTCTCCGTCTTTGGTATATCTGAGTACACAATCCCACGGATAATTTCTGTAAGGCACGTTGGTAACAATACCGAATGATGTTCCTCTTGCCTCAACGGTTGTTCCGCCGTCCGCCTGTACCAAAGCGGTATGGTCTGCTTTATTTAAAAGTACATCACCTTTTAACATACCTGCTCCGTTTGACAGATTACAGGATGACGTTACGTCTTTAAATCCGCACGAAATAAAAACGTTATACATATCCCCCGTATATGTAGCACCATTATCTTTTACAGGCACTCCCGCATTTTGATATGCCGTTATAACAAAAGAAGAACAATCATAATGCGGTCCCCATCTCTCGTCTTGACTGTACCGATGACTGTCGTCATTTGCAATATCTGTCGCCCATTGAACTGCATTATCAATTACACCCATATAAACCTCCCTTTCGGCATACAAAAAAGTACATCGAAATTCGATGTACTTTTTAAGCCTTATTTGAAATTTTTAATTTGTCTTTTGTTTTATTATATTACAAAAGGAAAATATTGCAACATTTTTAGTCACCGAAACAACCGGCATTATCCATAATAACAAGCAAGCGGATCATACTCTTTGTCAAGCCGTAACTGCCGTCACCGTCACCGTTTAAATAGCCTTTCTTTTTAATCTTTTCAATAGTAGCCTCCGCCCAAGACGGCATAACGTCAACCGTATAATTTTCAAATCCGTCTGTTTTGTCAATAATAACAAGTGTACGAATAATATCCATTGTAAGACCGAGTTCATTATCGTCTGTACCGCTTATAATACCTCTGTCCATCAACTTTTGAATAGTCGGTTTAGCCCAAGACGGCATATTATCGTCCATATAGTTATATATCATCGTGTTTTCAACACTGCTAAGCCTTTCTTCTATATTATCAATCCTCGCCATTATTTCATCATACTGTGCCACTGTCAACCCCTCCTGTACATCGTTTAAAAGATTTACTTCTCCAAGCTCGATTGAATAATTCAAATCGCCGCCTGTGCCTACACTGTAATCAAACTTATCTATTGCCGCCGCTATATTTATATCTACATTGCAGATACCCGAAGACGTAATGACAAGCCGTATCGGAAGTTTACGCTTACGCCAGTTTTCGATTTTGTCCGCATATTCCTGTCCTTTCATACTTCTGTCCCTTAAATACGGATAGTCGGTCATCGGTAAGAAACTGCTCCACGATACAGTTTTAAGTTCGGGATTTCCGATAATTTTTATCCAACCGTAATTTGCCGTTTCAAAAGTTTCCGTACCTTGTGAACTTGATACGGTAAATTCGGACGGCGTGACAGGAATATGTATAACTTCTTCACTGTTGTTTATACTTAAATAGAAATCTAACATTTTGCCTCCTACATATTTGCCATACATTTTTGAATTTTAGGAACTATTACGTTTATAACGTCGTCGGCGATTTCATCGGTGGTTTTGTTGTCGGCGTTTATAACTATCTTAATTTCATTCGTTATAGTATTGCCGCCTTTGTTGCTTTCGGCTATGTATTGACTTAAATTGTTCCAAAATGTTCTAAGCGGAAGTATCGCCTCTGCTCCTGCCTCTCCGCCCATTTGAACTTTTCCGTTTGCATATCCGAACGCTGTCGGACGTGTCATAATACCGCCTTTTGCATTCCATTCAAGTCCAAGTTTCGGAATCGGTGTACTGACACCGGCTATACTTACCGTACCTTTTTGTACAATCTTAGGCGCTTTGATAATTCCTTTAATCTTACCCCAAACTTCCGATACCTTGTCGGCAATACTGCCGAATATCTCCTTGACTTTGTTCACCGCCGCACTGATTTTTTCAGTAATACCATTTTTAATGTTTTCAAAAATAGTCATTACGGTGTTTTTCACATTGCCAAACGCTTCGCTGAATTTACCTTTTACGACTTCCATCTTCACACCGACTGCATTGACAACCTCGCCGAGCTTACCGCCTGTTAATTGATTAATTGCGTCATAGCCTGTCCTGTAGTATTCCTTGACACCCTCTATTGCCGCAAATGTAGCACCTTTCAGTCCTCTGCCGTGTGCGTCATATGTACTTTTTATGTTGTTCAGTTTTTCCGATACAACATTTTTTACACCGCCCCATAATTCTGACGTTTTTTCTTTGACGCCGTTCCACATTGTAGACACTTTTTCTTTGACTGCTGATATTCCGTTTTTTATCTTTTCAAATCCGGCTTTTATTCCTTCCCATGCACTTGTAACAATCGCTTTAACTTTTTCCCATAGGTTGATCCAAAAATTTCGGAATCCTTCGGACTTATTCCACAATACAATAAACGCCCCTACCAATGCACCGATAGCCACAATGACAATACCAATCGGATTTGCTGTCATAGCTACATTTAACGCCCATTGTGCGGCTGTTGAAATACCCATAACAACATTTTTAGCCGTTTCAGCTGCATTCCACAACAAAACTGCACCTTTGTATGTGATTATCGCCCCTGCAACTGCTCCTATTACCGGAGATAATGCCTCAATTACCGATATAGCTCCACTGGCTAAATCCATAGCCGTAGATAATGCGTCACAGAATGTTGATATACCTCCCTCACAGAAATCTTTAAGCATTGGTCCAATGTTTGAAAATGTATCAGTTATGGTATTTTTCAGTCCCTCAAACGACCCTTTTAGCTTTCCTACAGAACTTTCACCGATTACATCTGTCATACCGTCAAAAATTGATGGTATTGCATCTAAAACAGCCTTTCCCAATGCAGGTAATTGGCTGATTAAACCGGTAACCAAACTCTTTGTGGCTGAAACAAGGTGTGGAAGTATATCGGATACCATTGACGGAAGTTCTGCTACAATTACAGGAGCCAAACTCTCAATTAACGAACCTACGCCACTTAACGCACCCGTTATTGCCGGTATAACATTCTGCCCGAACGTCTTAGCCGAATCAACCAGTGCATCCAAACTCTGATCAAACATTTCTCCGCCTGTTGTCAAACCGACAAGAGTATTTTCAAACGCCGCTTTCAGTGACCCCCACGATCCGCTTATTGTCGTGCTTGCCTCTTTTGCCGTTGTTCCCGTTATGTCCATTTGCGTTTGGATTGCATGAATAGCCTGTGTAATATCGGCAAATGATGAAATGTCGTACCTCTGTCCCGTAAGTTTTTCTGCGTCACTGAGAAGTCGTTTCATTTCCTCTTGTGTACCGCCGTAACCTAACTTCAAGTTGTCAAGCATAGTATAATTCTGTTTTGCAAATCCCTGATACGCATTTTTTATGGACTCCATATCCGTACCCATTTTATTTGCATTATCGGACATATCAACCAATGCCGAATTTGCGTAATCCGCCGCCTTGTTTGTATCTCCGCCTAAGCTTGATATTAATGACGCTGAAAATCCCGTAACAGTATCCATATATTCATTCGCCGACATTCCGGCAGTCATATATGCCTTATTTGCATTTTCTAATACAACATTTTGCGCACTCATCAAACTGTCATATTTTCCTTGAATATCAGAAACACTTTTACCGACACTCTGTGCATATTCCTCAACACTTCTTCCGCCTGCTCCGAACAACGTTTCTACACCGCCCGTAAGTTGTTCATAATCAGCAAATGCACCGACAGACTTTGAAACCAATGCAGTAACGGCAGTTGCGGCGGCTGTACCAGCAATAGCCAAACCCTTTCCGACTTTTGCGACGCCACTGCCTATCCCTTGCATTACGGAAGTCATTTTGGAGGCACTGCTTGTTGCGTCTTTCATAGATTCGGTCATATTTTCAACACTGCTTGTTGCGGTCTTGATACCTTTTGCAAAACTACTTGCATTAAGATTCATATTTATGGCTATCGACTTATCCAAAACTATTCACCTCCCAATGCTTTCCACTTTGCGTATTCATCATCATTTGCCTTTTTGGCACTTGCAAGAAAAAATACTTTTTCAATTTCGGGTCTTGCAAGCACCTTTTCGGGCAATATTCCTCTTTGCAGATAATGATGTATCATATAGAGTTCATCATCTGCCTCTATCAGTTTTTTACTTCTTCAACAAGTTTTACACTGTCGATATATCCCGCAAGTTTCATACACTCCATTGCAATCGGTGAGATTTCGCCGTCGTCAAAAATCTTTTCTACGATTTCTTCGGGATATGTACAGCCGTATGCCTCCTGAAGTTCTTTTGAATGTAAATCCGGTTCGGCAACACACTCATAAACAAGGTGAGCGTCACCGTCCTTTTCCATTTCCGCCGATTCTGTTGCAAGCGACTTTGTCGGTGCTTTTATAACAATCTCGCCACCAAGGCTTTTTACATAAACTCTCGCTCTTTTTACGTTTTTCTTTGCCTCAAGCACTTGCTCCTTACGCTTAATAAGTTCCGCAAGAGTAATTTTTGTATTCTTATCCATAATCTTTTACCTCCGTTATTACGCATTCATTGTAGATGTAAGGTCATAGTCGGTAAAACCGCCGCTGAATTCTTCTTCAACTATCTTACCGGTTTCAAAATTCATAAGTGACACATCATTATACCAACAATTATCAAGTTGAATTGTTTCATAACCGCCGTTATCAGGATCTTCAAGTCTTGCCACCAACGTATGTCTTGTATCTTTACCTTTTTTATGTCCGTCAGCTATTTCTTTACCCCTTGAATATACTTTTCGTACGGTATATGAAAATTCATAGTCAACGCCCATAAGCTTTGAATCGTTCGTTGTATCGCCGGCAAAACTTACACTCTCACGATTTGTCTTTTCCTTTGCCTCAAACTTATACACTTCATAGGCAAGACTTCCGTCAATCCAAAGTTTACCGAATGTACCGGAACAAAGTTGATTGCCTCTCGGTTTAACACTTTCAGCCATTATCTATCACTCCAATCCTATTTTAAAACTCAAGTCCTCAATACAATCCTGTATTGTAA
>ERZ826613.4119-NODE-4119-length-11122-cov-4.421885_pt1 | contig 11122 bp, 10 predicted proteins | sample MGYA00519925_ERZ826613 | MGnify/ENA primary metagenome ERZ826613 (study PRJEB31778, sample SAMEA3449236) | human gut metagenome | biome: human gut; feature: human-associated habitat; material: faeces | place: United Kingdom | collected 2010/2012 ... | reverse complement strand
ACATGTAGAAAGTAAGGGAGCTGTAGACCGTAAGGGTTTGCAGTTTTTTTATTGCATAGCAAAATCCGTAGGAACTTCCTGTTAAATAAAAGGCACTACGAGCCCAGGCACATTCTTTATTATTACATATTAAATAATAAAAATAGAATGCACAGTCTGAACTGCAGCATTCTTTTTCTATTATTGTTTAAGTCTGTTCTGATTACGCCAGTCTCTTGGCGATATTCCATAAATATTTTTAAATGCTCTGGAAAAATGTAATTGGTTGGGATAACCGACTGCATTACCTACATCTTTAATGGAAAGCTTTGTCAGTTTTAATAATTCAGCAGCTTTAATCATTCTATAATTCAACAAAAATTCCTGAGGAGATTTTCCAATTCCGTCTTTGAAAATTTTTCCGAAATAACTGCGGTTTAATCCGCATACAGCAGCGATGTTTTCGACAGAAATATCGTTTTGGAAATTCTGCTCTATATAAGATAGGGCTTCATGGATATAAAAATCCTGAAGACGGCTGATTTTCGATGTCTGCATGATGGAAGTAGAACGAATAAGAGCATCAATTGCAAGATAGAGATGCCCGATCAGGTGAAATGGTGTAGCGTCTCCGTGACTTGCAATATAGAGAAGTTCTTCTTTCAGTATTTCACGCAGATCCTTAGAAGTAGCTTTATAAATCGGATTATCCAAACTAAGTCCGGAAAGTTCAATGGTTTCCTTTGCACGTAGTCCGTCAAATTCAATCCATGTATATTCCCATGGGAGTTTTTCATCAGAGATATAAGTATTGATCTGACCGGGGAAAATCATGAAGCCCTGGCCACTTTTTACGTGATAGGTCTGTGTTACACCGTGAGAATCATTTGCCATTAAAATTCCGGTGCCGGAGATAATGTAGTGAAAAAGAAAATGATTACGGACGGCAGGACCAAAACTATGCGCCGGTTCACATTGTTCGTAACCAAACTGATACAATCCAAGATCGACAAAATTCTCGCTTGGAAATACTGAAAACATAAGTTCTTTCATAATAATTCCTTTCTCATAGGTGCTCTGCCGTGAAAAAATGATGTTTAGCAGATGTTAAGTCAGTTGATATATATATTTATTCTACTGATTTAATAAATAGATTGCAACTAAAATATACCAAAATGCTATACCTTTAGCAAAAAAGAAGAAAATAATAGCATTTTGGAATAAAAATTCAAATACAATGATATTTTTAGTCGCATAATGGTATGTTATAATACAACTATAAAGAAAGTACTTGATATATCGAGCGGTAACTAAAAACGAATATACCTGTGAGGAAGGAGAAAAAATGAGAAGGAAAAGAGCAGCAATTGTTTTGGGAATGTCCTGTATTCTGATGGCATCAGCAGTATTACAGGGATGTCAGCAAAATTCAAAAAGCGGAAAAGTGGAAATTGAACTTGTTCAGTATAAACCGGAGGCGGTAGATATATTTGAACAGCTCGAAAAAGAATTTAATGAGACACATGATGATATCCATTTAAAAATATCTTCCCCAAATGATGCGACAACAATTTTGAAAACACGTTTTATCAGAGAAGATTATCCGGATATTATCGGAATCGGAGGAGATATCAATTATTCGTATTTTGTTGATTCAGGAATACTGGCTGACCTTTCAGATTATGAAGGACTTAGTGAGGTGAAACCTGCTTATCTGGATATTATTGAAGGATTGGAGTTTGTTCCGACAGAAGGAACATATGGGCTTCCGTATGTGGCAAATGCGGCAGGAGTGCTCTATAACAAAGATATGTTTGCGGAACATGGATGGGAGATTCCGCAGACCTGGGATGAATTTATTTCTCTTTGCGAGGAGATTCAGAATGAAGGAATCCAGCCACTTTATTTTGGATATAAAGATACCTGGACCTGCCTTGCACCTTGGAATGCACTTGCAGTCGGACTTGCACCATCCGATGTTTGTCAGCAGGTGAATAAGGGAGAAACAACCTTCTCCAAAGAATATCCGCACGTGGCAGAAAAAATGCTTGAATTGTTAAATTATGGTGAAGATGGACCGTTTGGATACGGATACAACGATGCATGTACTGCATTTGCAAATGGTGAATCAGCGATGTATACAATCGGAAGCTATGCAATTCCGCAGATCAAATCTGTAAATCCGGATATGAATATCGGATCCTTTGTTATGCCGGCTAATGATTCTGAAGAGGACAATGTATTAAATTCAGGAGTAGACCTTCAGTTCTGCGTGATGGATGCATGTAAAAATAAAGAAGCGGCATATGAAGTACTTGATTTCCTGATGGATCATGATAGTATCCAGTCATACTTAGATGCACAGAATGCGGTGCCTTGTAAAGACGAAGATTTTGCATTAGCTCCGGAACTGGAAGATATGAAACCATATATTCAGGATAACCGTATGGCGGATTACCAGGATCACTATTATCCGTCAGAAATGGCAGTCGATGCACAAATCCAGACATTTCTCATAAACCAGGATGTTGACGCATTCCTGAAAAAATTTGACAAAGACTGGATCAGATATAACAGGGATATCATTCGTATGATGGAAGATTATGAAGCAGGCAAGTAGGAGGGATACAGATCATGAATAAATTGAAAAGGATGAATGGCAGAGAGCGGACATTTTTACTGATTACGATACCGATACTTGCGTTGTTTTTCTGCTTTAATACGCTGCCACTTATTAAAGGTGTTATTTATAGTTTTACAAATTTTCGAGGATATGGCGAGTTTGACTGGGTAGGTATTCGGAATTATACAGACTTATTTACTGATGCAAGAGTCGGGAAATCCTACCTGTTTACATTCAAGCTTGCAATTGTTGCAACAATAGTTGTAAATGTGTTAAGTCTTGTTTTAGCTCTTGGATTAAACAGTAAAATTAAATTTAAAAGTGCACTCAGAGGAATGTATTTCGTTCCAAATATTTTAGGAGCACTTGTAGTGGGCTATATTTTCAATTACTTTTTCACTTATATTCTTCCGACAGTTGTAAAAATGATGGGCGGAAAAGGTGACAGTATCCTGGCAAGCTCAAAATGGGCATGGGTTGCGATCGTAATTGTATGTGCATGGCAGTCTGTTGCAATGAATACGATTATTTATATTTCCGGACTTCAGACGGTACCGGAGGATGTATACGAAGCAGGTTCTCTTGATGGAGCGACCGGATGGAAAAAATTCAAGAATCTGACATTTCCACTGATCCTTCCATTCTTTACCATCAATATGGTACTTTGCATGAAGAATTTTCTGATGGTATTTGATCAGATCATGGCTCTTACCAAAGGAGGTCCGGCGCAGAGTACAGAATCAATTTCATTTTTGATTTATAACAATGGTATGGCCGGAGGACAGTTTGGGTTCCAGAGTGCCAATGCAGTTGTGTTCTTTGTAGTGATCGTTGTGATCTCTGTATTACAGATGAACTTTTTGGGAAATAAGGAGGAACAGTTATAATGAAAGTAAAGGTGAAAGAAAGAGTAAACTGGCCAATCACAATTTTATTGATTCTGGGTCTTGTAACCGTTATTTTTCCTCTTTATCTTACAGTTGTGATTGCATTTAAGAAACCGTCGGAAATGACAAACAGTATTTCCGGAATCTTATCACTGCCAAAAAGCTGGAGCTTTTCTAACTTTGCAGAAGCAATGCGTGTAACAGATTTCTGGCATTCACTGGGCAACAGTGTGCTGATAACGATTGTAACGGTAGTTCTTTCCATTCTGATTCATTCTATGATCGGTTATGTGATCGGAAGAAGTAAAAGTACCAGTAAATTTTACAAAGTAGCCTATCTTTATATTGTAAGCGGTATGTTTGTTCCATTTGCAATTTTGATGATGCCACTTGTGAAGCAGACAGCACAGATGAGAATTGACAATATTTTCGGTGTTATTTTGTGTTATCTTGTATTTTATATGCCGATGAATGTGCTCTTATACTCCGGTTATCTGAAAAATATTCCGCTGGCACTGGAAGAGGCTGCACATGTAGACGGGGCAACAACCTGGAAAACTTACTGGAGCGTTATTTTCCCAATCATGAAACCGATGCATGCAACAGTAGCGGTACTTACAGCACTTGGTACATGGAATGATGTTATGACACCACTTGTAATTCTGGCAGGTAGTGATGTGAACACACTGCCACTTGCACAGATGACATTCCAGACACAATTTGGAACCAATTATAATCTTGCATTTGCATCCTATTTACTGGCACTGCTTCCGATTTTGATTTTCTATCTGATCTGTCAGAAACAGATTCTGAACGGTGTTGTAAATGGCGCAGTAAAATAAATTTGACAGAAGCTTAAGGAGAAGAATATGGGAATCATATACAACGAGAAAGCAAAAACATTTACATTACATACCCAAAATACAACGTATCAGATGCAAATTGATGCATATGGATTTTTACTGCATTTATATTATGGAAGAAAGACAGATGGAGTTATGGATTATCTTCTGACCTATGCAGACCGTGGCTTCTCAGGAAATCCGCATGATACAGGAAATGACAGAACATATTCCCTTGATGTGCTGCCGCAGGAATTTCCATGTCGACTGACAGGAGATTTCAGGAGTCCGGTGCTGGATCTGGTAAATGCAGATGGTTCTTTGGGATGCGATTTTAGATATCAGGGATATGAGATTTGTGATGGAAAATACAATTTGAAGGGACTTCCGGCAGTTTATGCTGCCGAAGAGGAAGCCCAGACTCTGATCATTTATATGAAAGATCAGGTGACAGGATTACAGGTAGAATTACTTTATGGAGTTCTTCCGGAGTATGATGTGATCACAAGAAGTGCAAAAGTGATCAATACAGAAGAAGATAAAATCAGACTGACAAAAGCACAGGCAGCCTGTATTGATTTCCTTCACGGTGAGTTTGATGTGATTTCATTTTACGGCCGCCATGCGATGGAAAGAAATATGCAAAGAACATCGGTAGGACATGGAGCTTTTGTAATTGGAAGCCGCAGAGGAACATCCAGCCATCAGTACAATCCGATGCTGATACTGGCAGAAAAAGAAACGACAGAAGATGCCGGTACCTGTTATGGAATGTCTTTTGTATACAGCGGAGGATTTAAAGCAGAAGTAGAAAAGGATCAGTTCGGGCAGACAAGAATGCAGATGGGACTGCAGGAAGAACAGTTTTCTTATCCACTGAAAAAAGGAGAGGAATTTGTGATCCCTGAAGTTATTTTAACTTGCAGCAATCAGGGACTTGAAAAGCTTTCCCAGAATCTGCAGAGATGTATCCGTAAAAATCTGTGTCGCGGAAAATATAAAGAAAAAGTAAGACCGGTACTGATCAACAGTTGGGAAGCATGCTATTTTGATTTTACGGGAGAAGATATCTATCATCTTGCCGAGCAGGCAAAGGATCTGGGAATCGATATGGTTGTACTGGACGATGGATGGTTTGGAAGTCGAAATGATGACAACAGTGGACTTGGCGACTGGAAGGTTAATGAAGAAAAGCTGCAGGGAAGTCTTGGTGACCTGATCAGCAGGATCAATGCGTTAGGTGTTAAATTCGGGCTCTGGTTTGAGCCGGAGATGGTAAATGAAGACAGTGATCTTTACCGTGAACATCCGGATTGGGCAATTCAGATTCCGGGAAGAAAACCGGTAAAAGGAAGAAACCAGCTGCTCCTTGATTTTTCGAGAAAAGAAGTTGTGGATGCTGTTTATGAGCAGATGTGTCAGGTGCTCGATCAGGGAAATATCGAATATGTAAAATGGGATATGAACCGAAGTATAGCAGAAGTATATTCTATGACAGCAGAAGAACAGGGCAGTGTGCAGTATGACTACATGCTTGGACTTTATGATTTTCTGGAGCGTATTATAAGCCGCTATCCAGACCTTCTGATCGAAGGCTGCAGTGGTGGTGGAGGTCGTTTTGACGCGGGAATGCTGTATTATACACCACAGATCTGGTGCAGTGACAATACCGATGCAGTGGATCGTGTAAGGATCCAATACGGAACATCCTTTGGGTATCCGGTATCTGCAGTTGGATCTCACGTATCTGCAGTTCCGAATCATCAGACAGGAAGAAAGACATCGCTCCATACAAGAGGTGTCTGTGCCATGGCAGGAACCTTCGGTTATGAACTGGATCCGGCGAAAATGACAGATGAAGAGCGCAGAGAGATCAGGGAACAGATAGTAGAATACAAAAAATATGCACAGCTTGTACAAAATGGACTTTACTATCGACTGAGTAATCCATTCGCAGAAGAAATCGGCGCATGGGAATTTGCATCAGAAGATGGGAAAGAAGTACTTGTAAATGTAGTTATGCTTGAAATCCATGGAAACATGACAGTAAATTATGTAAAAATGAAAGGTCTGTGTGCCGGACAATTCTATAAAGATTCAAATACCGGAAAAATTTATCCGGCAGAGGCGCTGATGGAAGTTGGAATTCCGATGCCGCTTGAATTTGGTGAGTACAAAGCATATCAGATTTATCTGGAAATGGTCGAATAAAAATGAGAAAAACAAATGATATTTTTGAAAAGAGACTGGCGAAGCATATGGATGAGCTTCGCTGGCTCTATATGGAATTATATGATAATGAAGCAATGTTTGCAGAGCTCTGTGAACAGATGCAGAATTACTATCGTGCAAGAAATGCGAAACTTCGAAAGAGAGATCTGGAGAAGGAAAAGGATCAGGCGTGGTATCGAAAAAAAAACATGCTGGGAATGATGCTGTATATTGATAATTTCGCCGGAAATTTAAGAGGAGTCAAAGGAAAGCTTAAGTATCTGGAAGAATGTGGTGTAAACTGTGTTCATCTGATGCCGTTTCTCGATTCGCCAAAGGGAAGATCCGATGGAGGCTATGCGGTTGCGGATTTCAGAAAAGTAAAGCCGGAACTTGGAACCATAGAAGACCTTGCAGATCTGGCTGAAGCCTGCCATGAAAAAGACATGAATCTGTGTATGGATTTTGTAATGAACCATACTTCCGAAGATCATGAATGGGCACAGAAGGCAAGAATGGGTGAAGGCGAATATATGAGCCGGTATTTTTTCTGTGACAATGAAAACTATGTCAGAGAATATGAGAAAACAGTGCCACAGGTATTTCCGGAAACTGCACCGGGGAATTTCACCTGGCTTCCTGAAATCGGACACTACGTGTTGACTACCTTTTATCCTTACCAGTGGGATCTGAATTATAAGAATCCGAGAGTGTTTAACGAAATGATGTATAATTTCCTTTTCCTGGTCAATCAGGGGATTGACATTCTGCGGATCGATGCAGTTCCTTATATCTGGAAGGAAATGGGGACAAGCTGCAGAAATCTTCCACAGGTACACACGATAGTCAGGATGATGCGTATGATCGGGGAGATTGTGTGTCCGTCGGTTGTATTATTAGGGGAAGTCGTGATGGAACCGGAAAAAGTAGTTCCTTATTTTGGTACCATAGAAAAGCCGGAATGTCATATGCTTTATAATGTAACCATGATGGCTACTACATGGAATACGGTTGCGACGAGAGATACCAGACTTTTACGGATGCAGCTTGATATTATGAACAACCTTCCGAAAGAGTATACTTTCTTAAATTACCTCAGATGTCATGATGATATTGGATGGGGATTGGATTTCCAGACACTTGCCGGTTGGGGAATGCAGGAAGTCCCACACAAAAGATATCTGAATGACTTTTTCACGGGAAAGATCGCAGAAAGTGTGAGCCGCGGGGAACTTTATAATGAAGATCCGATAACAGGAGATGCCAGATTCTGTGCAACGACAGCTTCCATGTGTGGAATTGAAAGTGCCGGATTTGAACAAAATGAAGAAAAGAAAAAAAGAGCAGTCAGATTTGATCTGATGCTGCATGCATATATGATGGTGCAATCCGGAATTCCAATGCTTTACAGTGGAGATGAGATTGGTCAGGTAAATGATTATACTTATAAAAATGATCCGGAAAAACGGGTTGATTCCAGGTATATCCACAGAGGAAAATTTGACTGGAAGCTGGCAGACGGACGAAAGAGAAAAGGAACGGTACAAAAAGAACTGTTTGATGGAATTGGAAAACTTAGATCCATCCGAAGTAAGGAAAAAGTATTTGACGCATCGGCAAATGTCTGGACGCTTGATACCTGGGAAAATGGAATCCTTGGAGTTGTGCGGGAACTGGAGGGCGAGCAGATGACAGCACTTTTTAATTTCGCAGAAGAGGACCGGACAGCCTGGATCGAAGAAGAGGGAGAGTATATGGATTTATATACCGGTAAAAAAGTCAGCCTTCAGGCAATAAAAATGGAAGGCCATTCCTTTGTATTAGCAAAGAAATGCTAAAGTAAGATAGAAAAAGAGCAGGTAAGAAATTTTATCCTTTCTTACCTGCTTTTTTTACTTTATTGGTTTTCCTGCATATCTTTCAGCATCTGGATAAGTTCCAAATCCTTTTCGGTAACACGGAAATTAGTGGTATAATTCCGTCCTTCCGGAGATTTGACGGAGATTTCGATGATGCTGTCTTTGCGGCATGCATCTCCTTTTACTGCATGAATAAAAGGCATAAATTTAGGATGCTGCTGTTGAAAAGTGGAAAATGCGGATTTCAGTTTTGCAAGCATTCCAAGCTGTTGAAAGTTAAGCGCCATAAAATACTCCTTTATAATTCAATATATCCATTGAACCCTCCAAGGGTGTAATATGCTTTTTTATCTTCTGGTTTCAGATAAATGGAGAGAGCTTCCGGATTTTCTACAGCGTGTCCCTTTGCATTGCAGTCAGCGATCACACGTTCTGTGATAGCGGCTACAGTATATTCTGCACTCTGGTACTGAACATAGAATGCAGGATTTTTGGCAGGAACTTCTACTGGTACTTTGACTTCTTTTACAACTTCTTTTATCTCTACAACAGGAGTTGCTGTAGCCGGTGCTGATGATGTAGCTGTAGCAGTTACTGCTGATTCAAGTGTTCTTTTCTGTTTTTTCTTATCGATTCTTTTATTCATTATTATTACCCCTTTTTCAAATTGTACAACATCTATTATATTACTTTTATATGGAGAAGTCAAAATGGTATTTATCACAGATATTTTGCAGAAAATGAAAAAGGGTTGCGCATAATGGTGAGATATGAGTATAATGAGTATCGTGTAATTGGAGTATAACCGGGAGGAAAAGATAGAATGAATAGAGCAGCATTATTTTTTGATATTGATGGGACCGTACTCAGTGAGATTACAAAAGAGATTCCAGCAAGTACGGTAGATGCACTTAAAAGGGCACACGACGCAGGACATTTTTTATTTATCAATACAGGAAGAACATACTGCAGTGTTCCGGTGGAACTGAAAAAACTTCCATTTGATGGATATTTGTGTGGATGTGGGATTTATTTTACATTTGATGAAGAAATTATTTTTGAAAAGCATCTGGATCCGGAGAGGGGCGATGAGATCGCTGATTATATGACAAAATGTCAGATTGATGGGATTTTTGAGGGAGCAGAAGATGTGTATTTCACTTCAAGAGTTTCAAGATTTGACAGATTGGAAAATACAAAAAAATACATGAATAACCGTGGACTTGGAATCGAGCGTTATATGGAGCAGAGAAGATGTCCATATGATAAAATCTTTATTTATACGGATGAAAAAAGTGATGTAAAAGCATTTTTTGAATTTATCAAAGATGATATGGAAGTAATCGACCGTGGAAGTAATACGTTTGAATGTATCCTTAAGGGCTATACAAAAGGAACTGCGATTGACTGGGTACTGGAGCATTTTGAAATGACGAGAGATCAGTCATATGTATTTGGAGACAGCAGCAATGATCTGGCAATGTTCCAGCATGCCGGGCATGCGATTGCGATGGGCGCGCATGACCAGGTGCTGGAACCTTATACAGAATTTGTTACAAAGACCGTTGAAGAAGATGGAATTGCTTATGCGATGAAGAAATATGGACTGATCGATTAGAGAATCCTCCGATAAAGTGACAGAGAAAAATTCCTAAGATGCAGTAGCTTTTATAAGGTCATCAAGAGAAGCAAAATGATAACCCATTTCTTCCCATTTGGTGAGAAGTTCATCTAAGATTTCAGCGTTTGTAGAGGACGTACTGTGGAGTAAAACGATGGCACCGGGATGGATCCGCCCAAGCAGCTTTTCAAAAGCCTCTTCGTGGGATGGCTGGCTATCCTGATACCAGTCGACGTAGGCGAGACTCCAGAAGAAGGTATGATAGCCAAGATCCTGTGCCATTTTCAGGTTGGCTTCGCTGTATTTGCCTTGTGGTGGACGATAAAATCTGGAAATTTCCTGTCCGGTGATCTGCCGATACAGTTTTTCAACTGTCTGGATTTCTTCAGAAAAGGATTCCATTGTAGAAATCTGTGACATGTCTTTGTGATGCCAGGTATGGTTGCCGATGGTATTACCGGCAGCGAGGATCTGTTTGATAAGTTCTGGATTGCTTTCCAGAAGTGTGCCGACGACGAAGAACGTTGCTGGAGCCTGATGTTTCGTAAGAGCTTCCAGAATAGCCGGTGTATTTCCATTTTCATAACCGGCATCGAAAGTAAGGTAGATTACCTTTTCGCCGGTGTCCTGTGCGTAAAAGGCATCAAACTTTTTCAACTCGTCAAATGTGGCATTGCCGACAGGGGGATCCCCATCCGTTTGGAAGCTGAGCCCCCAGTTGCCTTCAGAAGAGGTGGGAACAGCGGCTGGAAAGAAATGATCATGCAGAAATGCAGCGCCGGTTCCCACAAAGAAAGCCGCAAGGAAAAGAAAACAGATCCGTATAATATTTTTTGATTTTAATCTGGAAAACATAAAAGGAACTCCGATCGGATAGAAAACAGGTGATTGATAAAATATATGTGGAAATGGAAGGAAAAGAACCGAAATAGATAAAATAGAGGTCAGAAAATAAAGTGGACAAAAAGTAATTAAAGTGATTAAAAAATAAAAAAAGGCTTGCATTTTTTCTGAGATGTGATATCATATTATTTGTCTTTAAGACGCGGGTGTAGTTCAATGGTAGAACACCAGCCTTCCAAGCTGGATACGTGGGTTCG
>ERZ826613.4116-NODE-4116-length-11126-cov-3.681239_pt1 | contig 11126 bp, 8 predicted proteins | sample MGYA00519925_ERZ826613 | MGnify/ENA primary metagenome ERZ826613 (study PRJEB31778, sample SAMEA3449236) | human gut metagenome | biome: human gut; feature: human-associated habitat; material: faeces | place: United Kingdom | collected 2010/2012 ... | reverse complement strand
GTCCCAGTTGACCTTATCTTTCAGTACGATCTTGTCCACGTTGTCAACCGTCTGCACGAAGTTGGGATTCGACGTATAGGTATAGTCGCCCCAGCTCAAGGCACCCACGACCGAGAGGCCGTTCCATACGGGAACCGAAAGGCCCAACTCAACGCCGTAGTAGCGTTTGTCGATGCCGCTCATGGCGAAGTTGGTGAACGAACTGCGGGTATCGTCGTAGAACGAGATGACCTTCGACTGGTCCTCGATCGTCGTATAGTATCCCGAAAGACGCGCCTTGATATAGGGCAGGTTGAGGTTGTAGGTGAGGTCTGCGCCGAACACCTTCTCGGCCTTCAGCCCCGGCGTGGTCGTGTTGCGCGTACGGGGCGACACGAATGCCGTCGCGAACTTGGGCGCCTGCTGCATGTAAGCCACATTGGCCTCGATCGAATGCGCTCCCGAGAACTTGTAGCCCAGCGAAAGTTTCGCATCGTAGGTCAGGTAGTCGAGTTTCTTCGAATCGCCTTTCGAATCGTTGGGGAACAGACCCTTGCGCCACATGCCCTCGCGGTACATGTTCGAGTAGCCGACCGATCCGGAAACGCCCAGCGAGAAACCGCCGATGCCCCACGTGTAGTTGGCCCAGGCATTGGTTTCGAGCAGGTGCGCCCGGTAGTAGTAACCGTACTTGTCGCCGACACGGGCAATGCGGGCGTGCCCCGTAGCCCAGTAGTAATCCAGGTCGTTCTGGTAAGCCTCGGCGCTGGCCATGTCGCGCTCGGCGAACTTGTCGATGTCATACCAATAGTCGCCGCCCAGCAGGTCCTTGATCTCCGAGTAGTAATTCGTGCGGTTGACGCGCAGGTTGGCGCCGCCGACGATGCGCATGTTGTGGCGCATGTTATGCTGCACGTTGACCGCCAGGTTGTAGTCCAGCTGGTCGGTGTGACGCTCCTCGATCATGTAGTTCGAACGACTGTTATTACCCATCAGTTTGGACAGCACCGGATCGGTGTCGATATTCCGCATATTCGTCTGGAAGAATTTGTCGTAGTCGAGCATACCGTCCCACACGCCTTTCGCTATGGCGCCATCCATCGCGTAAAAATAGATCGTCTCGTCGGTGGTTATGCCCGGCACGATCTGCGTCTTATCCGAATTCGGCATATAGCGGTAGTAGTCGCCGCGGGGGTCCGCTCCGGCGTTCCACGTCAGGGCCGAATAGCCGTTCCTGCCGAAACGCAGCGACGTGGCGGCGTTCAGGCGCGTGTTCTCCGACATGTCCCACGTATAGTTCAACATCACGATCGGCTCGTGGGTGTTGCGCACGCGCGAGTTGCGGAGCTTGCCGGCCTGGTAACCCACATTGGGGTTGTAGTAGTTGTTGCCGAACAGGGCGTAAGCCTCGTCGGTCGAAGCCTGCTGCGCGCCGCGCTCCGAAGGCGAAGCCAGCAGCGTCAGCGCAAGGCGGTGGTTCTGTCCGAAAAGTTTCTCGGCCGAAGCGAAATAGGAATAGGAGTTGTAGTAAACGCCGTCCACATAGCCGTTGCCGCCCTGGCGGGTTCCCACCGAGAAGGCGTACGACCAGCCGTTGTCCAACTGTCCCGAGCCGTAGGAAACCATCGCACGGAAACGGTACATCTGGTTGCCGTTCGACACGCTCACGCGGAATCCCTTGCGCATCTGCGAGGCGCGGGCGTTGACGTTGGTCATGCCGCCGATGCCGCCGATGCCGAAATCCGACGCTTCGAGGCCCGTGTAGTTCTCCTGGTTACGCGTCGCGTCGTTCAGTCCGCTCCACAGCGACCAGGGACCGTAGCCCGTCATGGCGTCGTTGAAGCGGATGCCGTTCAGGTAGATGTCCGAGTACTGCGAATCGTAGCCGCGGACGTTGAAACGCATCTCGCTGAAACGGTACGATGCGATGTTGTTGAAGAGGTCCTTCGACGAAGAGAGCGACGAAGGCAGCGCCTGCGTGTCCGACGACGAGGAGTCGCTGTCGAATTCGGCGAAAACGGCGTCGTCCAGAACCGCACTCTGCCCCGACGGCACGATGATCACCGACTTGAGGTCCTGCACATGCTCATTGCCCACGCGGACCATCAGGTTGAGGTCCTCGAAGTCGGGCGTAGAGAAGAGCACCGTGTAGCTGCCCGCAGGAAGATTCTCGAAGATGAAGTTGCCGTCCTTGTCGGTCATGGCCGTCAGACCCAGCGATTCGATCTTCACCTGTACATTGCTCAAGGCCACGCGACCGTTGCGCGAAACCACCTTACCGCGGATGCCTCCGTCCTGCGCATAGGACGTGAAGGTCACGGCGGCGAGCATCAGAATAAGTAGAACTTTGAGTTTCATACAAATATTTTAGAGTGTTTATTTGGCGATGTAGATATATACGGGGAAGTGGTCGCTGAAACCGCCCTGGAAATCGTTGCCCACGAACGTACGCAGCGGATAGCCCTTGTACTGGCCCTCCTTCTGGATCATGTAGGGACGGCGGAAGATGCCGCCGTAGAACTTCGAGTTGCCGGCGGGCTGGATTTTCAGACTGCCCGTGGAACCGGTGGCGAGGTTCTCCGAAACGATGATGTTGTCGAACAGGTTCCACTCGTCGCGGTAAGCCAGCGTGCCGTAACCCGCTTTCAGCAGGCCGATGAAGGGGTTGAACATGTCGCCCTTGCCGACCTCCTTGATCTTGCCCTTGGCGTTGAGGCCCTCGACGATGCTGTCATCCGTGGCATCGTCGTTCAGGTCGCCCATGACGACCACCTTCGTGGCCGGGTTGGCGGCGGTCACCGAGTCGACGATGTGCTTCACCTGCTTGGCGGCAGCCAGACGCTTGGGGGCCGAAGCCTCCTTGCCGCCCAGACGCGAAGGCCAGTGGCTCACGAGGAAGAAGAACGGCTCGCTGTCGATCGTGCCCCACATCGTGACGAAATCACGCGTCCTGAAGTTGGGCAGTTCCGGCATCTTGAACGGAATGGCGGCGCTTCCCTCCAGCTTGAAAACGTCGGGACGGTAGTAGAACGCCACGTCGACGCCGCGTGCGTCGGGCGAATCGTAATGCACGATGCGGTAGTTGCCGGGCGCGAGTTTCGGCTGCGCGATCACATCCTCCATCACCGAGCGGTTCTCAATCTCCGAAACGCCGATCACCACGGGATAATCCTTATCCTCGGCGGCGATGTCGAACAACACCCGTTCGAGGTTCCCGATTTTCCTGGTGTACTTGGCCGAGTTCCACTTCTTGGGTCCTTCGGGCGTGAACTCCTCATCGAGGACGCCGGGATCGTGAATGGTGTCGAACAGGTTCTCGAAGTTGTAGAAGACCACTTTGTAGGGCTTCTGCGCGAAGCATGCCACCGCGATCAGCGAGGCAAACAGTCCTGTCAAAAAGATTCTCTTCATAAACGATTTTTGTTGTTAAGGTTCAATTCATTGTATCATAATCCCTACCAGTCGGCGAGGTTCTTCTGGCTTTTCACCGCATCGGCCACGGCCGGGTCGAGGTTGCGGAAGAACTTGAAGCCCGTCAGCTCCTCGATCTCCTTCACCGAACGGACAGCCGATTCGATCGACGTGGCGGCTCCGGCGTCATCGTTGGTGAACACGAAGCCGATGGCTTTCAGTTCATCCGCCTTGAATTGAGAGATCTGCCGGTTCTGGTTGCCCCGCTGACGCAGCAGCACTTTCCAGCAATGCGACGGCACGGCGATCGGTCCGTTGGCATTGTCGATGGTCTTCGTGCTCTTGAAAGCGGCTCCCGTCACCACATAGAGCGTATCGTAGGTCTGCAAGCCTCCCCAGCCACGGACTTTGCCCTCCAGCGAGGCCCAGATATTCTGATTCAGCGTGCTGTTCTGGGGCATCATGTTGGTGCCGTAGTAAGTCATCCGGTTCGGCTCGTAATTGTTGTAACGCGAAGCCTGCGGAAGCATGTGCCCGCGGTCGTACCCCTTTGCACCGTAACCGCGGCCGTTGCCGCCTGTCCCGATGTATTGCTGGTCACGGGTGGGAATCACGGGCAACTGGTCATTGGGATCGTAATTGAAATCGTTGACCCGGCTCAAAACGGGCGTTTCGTAGACCTTCTTGAAGATCGGATAAGCCACCCAATGCGAAATATGCCGGTCGACATCGTAGCATACCGAATAGTTGCGCAGTTTTCCGCCCGGAAAGAACTGATTGCTCACAAACGTCGCATAATAGGTCTTATAGATATAAGCGTCGTCGGAACGATATTCGGGCTGTTCGCCCCACGAACGGTCGTAGTCGATAAAGCCCGCAGCCCTCTGCGTCAGCGTCAGGGAGGTGGAATAACCGTTGGTATAGGTTACGTCGATCCGCGCCGTGCGGTCGTCGTCGGAATTGTTTTTGTCCAAATAGAGGTAGGCCGGGTCCCCGACGTTTCCGCCGGCGGAGGATACCTGCTTATTCAAATCGAACGAACACCACTCCGCATCCCCGCCCTGCGAGACGATCGTCGCCTCGAAGGTGATGCCCGACGGGCCTTGGGTCGAAATCTTGTTCGTTGTGGTTGAACTGCTCACGGTCTCTGCAACGAGCGTCGCGAGGGACTCCTTGTCGCCCCCGTCGTCCTTGTCGCCGCATCCCGCAAACAGGACAAGCATCGCCGACATCGTCACGAGCAGCATGCCTATCTGTTTAATTTTCAACATCATTCAGAGTAAAGTATAACATTTGGTCCGCAGACCCATTTAGAAACCAAACTCTTGACGGGGAGTTATCCCCGCCAAGAGTGGTTGGTTTTACAAGTCGGTTTCCTCGACTAATTTAGAACAGTTGGACTCCGCAAATAACAGCCCGGCCCGTATTTTTATCTGCATCTGCCGCAAAATTCGGAGACGTAGAAATCGAAACAGTCGAAGCTGCAGTTAAACCTTTCAATGACACAACATAATAATCGGCATCATTCAGGCCCGTCAATTTAAAAGGAGGATTTCCCGTAGCGGTTTCATTAGCATTAATAGCAAAACTCGATTCTCCATCCACAGAGCCATTATCAACTTTTACATAGATCGTGGCTTTCTTCCCTTTCCAGGCGACAGCGTAGAAACCCAGTTTTTTGTCTCCGGTTACTCCTACAGCACCCGATGTAAAGACTCCGGCTTTACTGCTTGATCCCATTTTAAAACCACTTGCATTGTTCCCATTAGCAGTTGCGCCATCACCAAGTCCGCAAGGATTGGCATACTGGTCACCTGTTGAGATAAATTGTGACATGGAGGTAAACGTACCCTTTGTATCCTCACCGCTCGCAGGCGCAGCCTGCTTCAGAGCAACCGTTGCAACCGTCGCACCGGCAACTTTGGCAACCAGATTGGCTGTATAAGCCGCCGTGCTCGCATTGTCGCCTTTCGCGCTTACGACGATGGTGTTATCAGTCTTGGCGCCGAGCGAGAACTTGTCGGCATTCGTACCCTCGATTGCGAACGTTACAGCCGAAGCCGTCGTGTTGGTAACCGTATAGTTGAGCGTTTGAGCCACGGGAGAGGTTGCAGCGAACTGCTGGGGAGCGGAGATTTCAACAATCGGCGTCGAAGAATCGACCGTCACCGACGTAGCCATCGTCTGGAGATAGTTGGCCGTACCGCCGAGCAGCCAGCCTTCGACAGTCACCGGTTTGCCATTAAACGACGCCCACTCCGATTTGCCATAGGCAACAGAGCCTTTCGTGGTCGTACCGGCGATAACGACATTGTAATAGTTGCCGCTGACTGTAAACTCACCGTTGTATTTCACATACTTGTACACAGCCTTATTTTCCAAGGCCGTTGCGATATAGGCCGTGACAGCCGTGCCGTCCATTACCTCGGGAGCAGGCGTGTTATAGCTGCCCGTGCCGGTCTTGGCGACCGAAAGACCCTCCTTGCCGAACTGAATGACGCCATTCCGCAATTCGGTCGTTCCCTTAACGGTAACAGCATCGTTAACAGCTACCGCAGGAGCCTCGCCAAGGAACGCCAGCATGACACCCGACGCATCGCCGATCAGGATACCCTGCGTGTGCATGGCTACGACCGTAGCGGCGACCTCGTAGTTCTTGCCGGCTCCGGCTGCGATAGCCTCGGCAACCGTACCCTTCGTATAATCCACCGAAGGAACGACGAGTTCCGAACCGTTGCCGCCTTCATAAAGTTTGAAGTCGTCGAGACGCAGACCGTGGTTTTCAAGTCCTGCATAGCCGTCGAAACGAACCCAGATCTTATCGGTCGAAACACCGGCAGGCAGTTTGAATTCGGCGGTGCAGAGATACCAGTAGCCGGAAGCGACTTTTTTGACTTTCAGAGCAACGGGAGCATAGCTCGAACCATCGGTAGACACCGAGAACCGAATCGTTTCATCCGTCATGTCGCCCAGCACTACGCCACCGGAATAGTTAACCTGCTGAGCGGCAGTAAACGTGAAGGTGAAGTTGGTGTTCGATGCGATATTGATGTCATTGATGTTGAAAACCGAAGTCGATTTGTTCATCGAAACATAGGGAGGGCCCGAAACTACCGTCGTTTCATCCTCGGCAGGATCGAAAGTCTTATCGCTGTTGGCTACCGAAGCGCTGTTGCCGGTGTAAGTAACGGCCTTCTGATCGAGCGAACCGCCGCGGGTCCAACCTTCGAACTTGTCCACATAAGGCCAGTAGCCATCGACTTTCTCGACCTTCGTGCCGCAGTTCTCGCTGTAAAGAGCGTTACCCGTCGGAACATCGCTGTCGCTCTGTACGACCGTGATCGTAGCCTCGTCCGTAAGCGGGAAGCCCTCGACCATGGAGCTGGCGGTCAGAACAAGGATTGCGCTGCGCTCTCCCGAAGCCTGACCCAGCGTGAAGGTAAGCTGCGTCGTACCGGTCTTGCCCGACATCGCGCTGGGAGTAACCCACTGCGAATCCCCGGAGTTCTTGAATGTCAGGGTCCAGTCGCCTTTCGAAACGACCTCGACCGTCTGTTCGAGCTTGCCGCCCTCGAGTTTCCCGGCGACAGTCACCGACTCGCCGCCGTTCACGGTAATTTCGGGCATGCCCGAATAACCGCCCTCTTCGTCATCGTCCGAACATGCGCTAAAAGCCGTCACGGCCAGCGCTGCACAGAACAATGTCTTCCAAAAATTTACTACTTTCATAGAGTTGAGTGTTAGTTAAAAAATGTATTGTTTGTAGCCAAAATTCTTTAAATTCATTACATAATGACAATATTATGCCTCAAAGTTAAAATTATTTTCCGGACCTGCAAAGGTTTGTAACATTCTTTTAATAATCAGATCGGTCCGAATTGCAACCCTTTTCCGTCCGAACAGCAGTTCGCCGACGGAGACAGAAGACCCGGAACATGCGCTCGGGCATACTCCGGGTCAGCAGTATCCGCTCGATCAGCGTATTCTGTCGGCTGCGCGCACCAGCAGTTCGTCGCGGAAAATCGCACGGGCCGCCAAATAGGCAAACAGCAGGCAGACCAGAGGCAGCACAATGGCGGGCTTGAAGCCCTGCGTATGGAACGTCAGGTCGGAGAAGACCCGCCAGCTCAAAAAGTAATAGACGCCTTCCATCACCAGCGAGCCTAACAGCAACACCATTTCCACCACACAGAGGCGTATTTGCAGCAAACGGCGACGGAACAGGAAAATCGTCACCAGCGGCAGCGCACAGGCCAGCGCCAGCAGGACGCCCATATAGACGGTGGACTGGACAAGCTCCCCTTCGGCGGTTTTCAACCCGAAGGCGTAAAGCCCGAACTCGCCGGCGTCACCCGCAAACCACGCCAGCCCCGAAAAGAGCGTCACGGCCATAAGCGCCGCAATGATCAGCAAATAAAGCGTTTGGATTCGTTGTATCATCATTTACAAAGTTTTGTCGATCAGGTATTTGTTCCGCTCGGAAGACCCTCTGTTGATCAGCTCGCCCAAAAATCCGGCCAAAAACAGCTGAACGCCGAGAATTACGGCCAAAATCGCCAGATAAAACAGCGGCTGGTCCGTAACCGCCCGCAGGGGCAGGGCGTGGCTCTGCTTCCAGAGCTTCTCGGCGATGATCCACACCGTCGTGCCGCCGCCCATGAGGAACATCAGCGTTCCGAGGCTGCCGAAGAAGTACATCGGCGAACGCCCGAAATGCGTCATAAACAGCACCGTGATCAGGTCCAGATACCCTTTCACCGTGCGTTCGAGGCCGAATTTCGAACTGCCGTACTTGCGGGCGCGATGGTCGACGACCTTCTCGCCGATGCGGCCGAACCCGGCCTGCTTGGCCAGGAACGGAATGAAGCGGTGCATCTCGCCGTAGACCTCGATGGCCTTCACCACCTTGCGGCGGTAGGCCTTCAGCCCGCAGTTGAAATCGTGGAGCCGGATGCCCGACGCGGCCCGGGCCGTCCAGTTGAAGAATTTGCTGGGCCAGCGTTTGCCGATCGGGTCGTGGCGTTTCTTTTTCCACCCCGAGACCAAGTCGTAGCCCTCTTCGAGGATCATGCGGCGCAACTCGGGGATTTCGTCGGGCGAATCCTGCAAGTCGGCGTCCATCGTAATGACGACCTCGCCTTCCGCAGCCGCGAATCCGCAGTAGAGGGCCGCGGACTTGCCGTAGTTGCGCGCGAAACCGATGCCCCGGATGGCCGGATACTGCGTCTTGAGCCGTTCGACCTCCTCCCACGAGCCGTCCGACGAACCGTCGTCGATCAGAATAAGCTCGTACGAAAACCCGTTTTCGCGCATCACGCGGTCGATCCATGCCGCCAGTTCGGGCAGGGACTCCGCCTCGTTGTAGAGCGGCACGACGACCGATATATTCAGTTTATCCATCCTTATTGGTTAGTGCCTTCCGAGAAAACGTCGGGATCACGCTTGGTGAAGGCAGCAATAAACAGACCGAAAAAGCCGCCCTTGATAGCCGAGGCGAGCATTCCGCTGAAGAGCTGCACCAGCGGCGAACGCATCAGTTTCATCATCATCTCGATCTGGTCGCCCGTGTAGAACCCGGTGTTCTCCAGCATGGCGATCGACGGACCGATCATCGCCTCGTATCTGGCCGCAAAGAGCCAGTTGGAGGCGACGCCCATGAAGGCTCCCTCGATAAACCCGGCGCAGAGCATCACGCTGACCATGAAACCCAGGCACTGCCCGTAGCCGTATCCCCTGGCTCCGAAGCGTTCCGCGCGGCGTTTGGTGAGATACCCCAGCAGCAGGACGAAAATGACGAGCGACAGCAGGGACAGCAGCGTGTTCTGCACGTAAAAGCCCAGCACGTCGAAAAGGATCGCGACCAGAGCCATGATCACGCCGTATTTCGCGGCTTCGTTCCAGAAATTCTTCTTCTCCATTTTTCTATTTTGTTTTTAACACTCCGAGGCGCCAGCCTTGCCGCGCGGCGGCATCAGCCCCCTCTTCATTGCAGTTCACCCTTGCCTTCGCGCAGTATCTCCGGCCCGTCGCCCGTCAGGTCCACGACCGTCGTGGGGACGTTGTCGCCGATGCCTCCGTCGATGACCAGCGCGACCTCGCGGCCGTAACGCTCGTGGATCAGTTCGGGATCCGTGGTGTATTCGACCACTGCGTCGTCGTCCTTCACCGAGGTGGTGATAATCGGACACCCCAGCGCCCCGACCACGGCCCGCGCGACGGGGCTGGCCGGAATGCGGACGCCGATCGTGCGGCGCCGTTCGAGCGCCTTGTCCGGAATGCGCGCCGAAGCCGCCAGCACGAAGGTGAACGGCCCGGGCAGATTGCGCTTCAGAATCCGGAAAACGGCATTGTCCACCCGGCAGTACTCCGCGACCTGGGCGATGTTTTCGAAGACCACGGTGAACTTCTCCTCGCTCTTGCCCCGGATGCGGCGCAGCCGCTCGATGGCCTTCGGCGAGCGCAGCGAACAGCCGAAGGCATAGACGCTGTCGGTGGGATAAATGATGATTTCATCCCGCTCCAGGGCGTCTACGACGCGCTGCAACTCCTTCTCCGAGGGGTTCTGTTCGTATATCTTCGCAAGCATGGGATGACAAAGATACAAAAATTATTTAATCTTACGCCGATTGAGTTCGTCGCTGTACGCCCGGGCGTTCTTATTGTGCTCGCGAAGGGTTTTGGCGAAGTTGTGGTAACCGTCGAATTCGGGCCGTGCGCAGAAGAAGATATAGTCGTGCTTTTCGTAGTTCAGCACGGCGTCGATGGCGTTCTTTCCGGGCATGCAGATCGGCGAGGGCGGCAGCCCCTCGTTCACATACGTATTATAGGGAGAATCGTATTTCAGATGGCGGTAGAGGATGCGGCGCAGGCCGAAATCCTGCATGGCGTACTTCACCGTCGGGTCGGCCTGCAACTTGATGCCCTTCTTCAGGCGGTTGACGTAGACCCCGGCCACGCGGGGCATCTCGTCGCTCTTGCGGGTCTCCTCGTAGACGATCGAAGCCAGCGTCATCACCTCCAGCCGGCTCAATCCGCTGCGCTTGCGTTTTACATCGCGTTCGGAAGTCCAGAAACGGTCGTACTCGCGCTTCATGCGCCTGACGAACTCCCCGGGCGTCACCGTCCAGTAGAACTCGTAGCTGTCGGGAATGAACATCGAAAAGAGCGTCACGCTGTCGAATCCGACCTCCGCGGCCAGCTCCTTCGAGGTCAGCGCCTGCATGATCGCTGTGGAATCGGCGTCGATCTGCCGTGCGAGTTTCTGCGCCAGCTGGGCCGGGATGCGCACGTTGTTGATCGTCACCCGCACGGGGGTCTGCAACCCCAGCTTGAGCATGCGCGCGATTTCGATGACGCTCATGCCGTGTTTGAGCACGTAATGCCCGGGCTTGAAGGTTTCGGCCAGGTTGATCCTCCGGGCATAGGCGTCGAAAGCCCGGCGGTGTTTGATCTGCGGCAGCAGCGAGTCCGCGACCTGCCCGTATTCGGCCCGGGCGCTCACGTAGAGGTCCCGCTCCGTAACGACCGCATTTCCATAGAACTGCTGCCGCAGGACAAGCCCTGCGCCGGCCGTCAGGACGAACGCCGCCAGCAGGCCCCAACCTAATATTTTCTTACGCATTTCAGTTTTTTTTTGCAAAGATATAAAATTTTCCTACTTTTGTGCCCGGGTGAGTCTTACACGACCAGCTCCTACAGAATCCCCCAGGCGAGGAATCGAGCAAGGGTATGTGGTC